>Ga0182024_10005281_pt1 | contig 29056 bp, 37 predicted proteins | sample P32metaG_FD_120480 | JGI IMG/M metagenome (GOLD analysis project Ga0182024, IMG submission 120480) | Permafrost microbial communities from Stordalen Mire, Sweden - P3-2 metaG (Illumina Assembly) | ecosystem: Environmental > Terrestrial > Soil > Wetlands > Permafrost | place: Sweden: Stordalen...
CACGACCTATACCTCGGGTGGCGCGCCCTCCTCGATCGCCGCCGTTGTTATGGGAGCCAAGATCAGCGCCGTCGGCCTACCCGGCACGACCGCGGGCACGCTCAACGCCAACTCCGTGAACATCTTCGTCTCATCCGGCCACGGCCACGGCCACGGTGACGACCACGGCCACAGCCAAGGTGACAACCAGGGATCCGGCCACGGCCACGGAAAATCCTTCGGTCACCACAGTCACTTGTTCGTATCGCTGTCGTAATTAATTGTCAGGAATCCCCCGGCGGGCTAGCTCGCCGGGGGATTTCATTTCTCGGCCGTAGTCAGACCTGTGAATTCGACCCGACCTCAACGACATCGTTGTCGCGGTGATGCGGTGCGCACTTCGTGGCGACGTTGTCCCCTTCACACTCGCCGCAGAGAAGAATCAGTTTGCGACAGGCCAGATTCGCGCAGTTGTGAAACTGACTGGTCGGCGCGCCACATCGTTCGCAGGCGCCAATCACTTTTGAGTGGTCGCTGAATTCGTGATGCATCCGAGCGTCGAAGAGGTACAGCGATCCCTCCCAGAGTCCGTTGTCGCCATAGGTTTCGCCGTAGCGCACGATGCCGCCCTTGATTTGATAGACCTCCTCGAATCCCCGTCGAATCATGAGCGCCGAGAGAACCTCGCACCGCACGCCGCCGGTGCAGTACGTGACGACGGCCTTGTGCTTTAGATCGTGGTAGCGACCACTGTCGAGCATCGACGCGAAGTCGCGCGTCGCGCGCACGTGGGGGACTACGGCGTTCTTGAAACGACCGATCTCGGCCTCGAACGCGTTTCGCGCGTCAAAGAAGACGACGTCGTCGCCGCGTCGATCGACCAACTCGTGGATCTCCTGGGGTTTGAGATGGACGCCGCACCCGACGACGCCGCTCCGGTCGACCTCCAACTCCTCGGATGCGCCGAAGGAGACAATTTCGTCACGAACGCGAACCCGGAGACGAGGGAAGTCGTCGGCCGATCCTTCGGACCACTTGAAGTCGATTCCCTTGAAACCAGGGAACTCTTTGGTGGTGGCGATATAGCGTCGCAAATCGTCGAGATCGCCGCCGAGCGTGCCGTTGATGCCGTGGCGCGAAATGAGTATCCGACCTTTGAGCGAGAGCTTTTCGCAGAGCGTTCGCTGCCACAGTCGAATGGCCTCGGGATCGCGGAGCGGGGTGAAACCGTAGTAGAGAATGATCTTCTGCGGTTGCACACAGTGAGTGTACCGATGCGCACGATAATGACCGGATTGGACTGCTCGACTTGTTCTACCGCGAACAGTGGTTCAATCGAAAGGATCTCTCGCCAGAACTACTTGGTCTCGGACACCTGCACGATGGCGACGCTGTGCGCGAACCACGGGACAACGGCCGAGGTCGAGCGTTGGAAGAGTTCGTACTCGGGATAGCGCGAGAGTGAGATCTTCTCCGTGAAACGAGTCGATCCGACGAAGAGCAACGTCAAGAGAAAGGGACCGATCACGGTCCATTCCAGAACCGACCGTGCCGCCACCGCGCCAAAGAGGAATACCACCCACCACTGTGCCAGTTCGAAGAAATAGTTGGGGTGCCTCGAGAATCGGAATAGACCGCTCTGGAGGAATTGAGGATTCGGCGTACGGCCGGCGTGGACCTCGGCGATCTTCCACTGGTGGAAGTTCCACTGCTGTTGATCGGCGACCGTTTCACCGATGGTGAAGAGAAGGAAGACCAACGTCAACAGAAGATCGATCGGTCCGAAGGCAGTGGATCGATGCTGATAGGCGGTCCAGGCGGGAAGGGTGATCAACACCAAGAGGGCGTTCTGATACAGCACGATGAAAAACAGGTTGAAGAGCTGGAACTGCCACGGTCGCATTGACGAACGTAGTACGGCCCAGCGATAGTCCTCGACCCCGCTGTAGCCACCTTTTCGAGCGAAGTTAAACGTGAGACGCGCTCCCCACACCGTGAGCAGTGCGGCCATGACGTCGAGCCGAGCGTTGTCGAGATCGGCTTTTGCCGCAAAGACCCACACGTAGATGACCGGAACGATCGACCACATTCGATCGACCCACGATGTGTCGCCGGTTGCCAGCGACGCAATCCACGCGAATGCGCACGCCGCGGCGGCGACAAATACGGTAAGGAGCAGCGGCGACATTGAGCGACCTTACCGCGAGAAATCTATGTGACCGAGAACACTTAGGAAGATGCGGCGTAGATTGTGGCGTCGAAGTAAGAGTCGAAGGAGCTGGCATGTCGTTTCCGATCGTGGATGGTCTTCGAGCTCTCGAAATCGGCTCGCCGGGTGCGATGCGAGGGCGTCTCAATCAACTCATTCTCGATGGGCACAAACGAGCGACCGCAGGACTCTTGCTTGAGTACGTGAGAGAGAACGAGGAATTGGAGTTGGAGGGCGAATTGCTGGCTCTCGTCGACGACGATACGCAACGCATCGCGACGGTGGTTGTCGTGGGCGTTGTGACGGTGCCATTCATCGAGGTTCCGTGGGCATTCGCTCAAGCCGAGGGCGAGGGCGACGAATCTCTGGAAGAGTGGCGCGAGGGCCATCGTCGATTCTGGATCGCGGAGGGCGAGAACATCGATGATCAGACTCCGGTGGTCTTGATCTGGTTCGAACTGGTGCCGAGTTGAAAATGGCACGGGAGTCAACCCTGGCCAGAGTTGTCGGAGCCACTTAGACTCTCGTCGTGGCCCAATTGGACGACCGAGAGTTGGCGACACAACTCTTCAATCGGTGTTGGGAACTGTTGGAAGCGACACGTGATTCCGATGATGACGTCGAGTTGTTGACCGCAGCGTTCGGCTCTCGCTATCACTGGTTGAACGCCGGTGTCGTGGAGCAATGGATCGTCAGCGATTGGATGGTGGCTCGGGCGGCCGCGGCGCTCGGTGACGGAGAGTTAGCGATTCTCTTCGCCCAACGTGCTCATTCAGCCGCCCAGGAGAGTGAGAGCCCGGACTGGTTGGTGGCGTCAACCGCCGAGGGCGTCGCGCGAGCGTTCGCGGTTCTCGGCGACGTCGAAGAGTTCAACCATTGGGCCGCGTTGGCGAACCGTCTTGTCGAGGTCATTGCCGATCCGGAGGACCAAAGCCTCATCGCGAGTCAGTTGGCCGACATCGAGGCACCCTAAGGCATTCTGGCTACCGGGGCACGAGTGCGTCGTCGTCCTTGGGAGATGGACTTACGACTCGTTAACCGCGTGGAAGGCCCGACTGGCCGCCGCTCGCACGCGAGCGTTGTCGTCATCCAGCAGCGTCACGACCGCGTCGATCGCCGGTTTCACCCGATGTCGCGCGATCACCTTGGCCGACATCTCGCGAACCCGCCACGAATCGTTCGTCGTGGCATCGATGATCGCGTCGGTGGCCACGTCGTCCCACACGTGTAAGAGGCCCCGCGCCGCCCACACCCGGGGCCAGTAACCGTGGACGCCGCCCGCGCGATCGTCGAGGACGGTGTCGGCGCCCGGTCCAGCCAGGACGCGCAGAAAGTGATCGTCGAACGAGTGGCCGTTGAGAATCGCGATGCAGTCGCGAACCACGTCCTGGCGAGTGCGCCGATCGCATTCGAACAGGATTGACTGCTGAGGCGTCATTCCCCAAATGCTCGCCGTCACGTCGCTTAGCCCTCGCGACTCTGGCGTTCGGGCTGGACGCCCAGTCTCGAGGCGAGAAATTCGAGCACGCCGTCGAGCGCTCGGCGAGTCGGCGAGGTGAGCTCGTCCGAGTAGTCCTCGGTGAGCACCGAATGGGCTGACTTTTTGTAGCCCCACGGATTGCCTGGTGACGAGTCGATCTCCACACTCATGAACTTGTTGCCGAGCGCTTCCCGAAGATGGGTGAAGCGCTCGGCCGGTGATTTCGTGTCACCACTGAAGCGCAGTCCCATGACGCAGAGGTCTTCGGTCGTCCTTCGTTGAACGACCGCGAAGTCCGCGTCGGAGAGCCCGAGCGCGCGACGATGTTCGGGGTTGGTGGGAAAGGGAAGCGACGGCTGACTCATAACCGGCGCGACCACCGACGGTTCGACGCTCATGGCGAGCGCGAAGCCGCCGGTGAGGCACATGCCCACGGCGCCGACACCTAGTCCGTCATGTGCCTTACGTTCGTGGGCAGCGAGCTCGCGAAGGTAATTGACAACAGGACTCGTCTTGTTAAGTGCGAGCAATGTGAACTCCTTGCTCACACATGCACGCGCCAAGGAGGACAGTGCATAGGGAAGTGTGACGGGCTTTCCCGGCGTGCCAAACAAACTTGGCAATACCGCTGTCATGCCCCGCTCGGCCACTTTCCGTCCGAACGCCGCGACCAACGGTGTGATACCCGGTACTTCGTGGATGATGATGACCGCAGGTCCAGTCCCAATGCGGTACACGTCACGCGTACGACCACTTGACGAGGTGAAGGGTGTCATTTCGAAACCCTCGAGAGTGAATGGTACGACACTCATGAATGTTCCTGACCTCGGAGAGAACCATCCTCTCAGAAAACAGGATGTGAAGAGCAGTTCGCTCGATGATCCAACCGTTCGCGTACCGGTTTCATTTTCCCGGCTCGAGCCGCAACTTCCTCACTTTGAGGCAGGTGCGGCGGAGGGAAGAACGAGGGAGAAACTTGTGACTACAACTGTGGCCACCACCACGTGGGCGCACAACAGCGCGAGGACACCGCCCCAGGTAGCGTGACCGGCGCCGGTGATGCCAAGGACCACGTCAGGCACAAAACTGACCAATACAACGAGTGGGACTAGGCGATGGAGGACTTTTCCTGGATCACCGGCTCGAGTCCGCACCAACTGCCAGCCAACGCATCCTGCTACTGCTCCGAAAATGATGAACGCGGCATAAGAACCAATCTTGAGGGGTTGGAAACTATTCGAGACGCCGGCAGCGTGAGCGATGGCGGCGACCCCGGCGGTCCCCGCGACGCCGACAACGATGGCGGCCAGGACAGCAATCGGAACAGCAATCAGTACGTTGATTCGACCGAATCTGGAGGATCGCGAGCGGTCGGCGTTGAGGCTGTCTGAAATGTTCAATTGTGGCATTTCGGTGGTCCTTCTAGTGGTTCCGCCGACGTCGATAGATAGCGGGATCGTTGCGTGAAGTACTTCAAAAGTGTTTGAAATATTTAACGTTGAATAGTGCCGGGAGATCGGGAGACTGCGAAAGCGTTCGGGACGCTGCACATTTCTGGATTCAGGTTGTGTCGAAGTCGTTACGCCACTTGGACCCCACAGGGAGTTCATCCGGGCCGCTCCGCGTCGTCCACGTCGTAGCAACGATGATGAGTGACTCATGAGTGTGCCATTACTACGCTCGGCTTCTCTTCCGAAGGGGCGACAGTTTCAGTTGGCGAGCGCACGAGCACTGCCGTCACCACGAAGCCCACGGCCACGCACGACACGGCAATGATGAAAGCTATTCGGAAGCCGCCCGCCAGGGCGTTGACTTGCGAATCTCCATGAGCGAGCAGCGACGCGGAGCGCGAGCTCGAAGCGACTCCGAGAATAGCCACGGCGATGGCGGCAGAAACTTGCTGGGTGAGATTCACGACTCCGGAGCCGATCCCGGCCTCAGCTTTCGGGATATTGGCGAGGCCCACCGTGAACAGCGGCGGGAACGCAGTGCTCGCTCCGAATCCGATGAGCAGGAGGCCGAAGAAGAGCTGGGGGAAGTAAGGGGTCGATGGATTGCTCGTGGCAAACAACATCAGGCCGATGAATGCGGCGCTTAGGCCGATCAAGGCGGTGACCTTGGGTCCAAGACGGCGAACCATCCAGGCTGTGAGTCCGAGCGACATCGCCGCCACCGCGAGCGCCTGGGGCAAGAAGGCGATACCAGTGCGAAGAGCGCTGAAGTGGAGAACTTTCTGCAACATCTGGACGCCGATGAAAAGGGTGCTGTAGAGCCCGACGATCGTGAGTCCCCGGGCCAGGCTTGAAGCGCCCAGTCCCTTGGACCGCAGAATGCGCAACGGGATCATCGGCTTGGAGAGACGCGACTCGAGGATGAAGAAAGCCACCAGGACGACCACCGATGCCGCCGCGAACTCGATGGTGTGAGCTGATTTCCATCCATACTGGGTTGAGCTGACAATGGCGTAGATACCAAGCATCAACCCCCCGGTACTAAGGACTGCGCCCCCGACGTCGACGCCAGCTTTTATGCCGAGACCCGGGTTGTCCTCGAGGAAGCGCGTCCCGGCGATGGCGGTGACGACACCGATGGGCACATTGATGAAGAAGATCCAATGCCAGCTGAGCGATTGGGTGAGTACGCCACCAAGCAGCAGACCCAAGGAACCTCCTCCGATTGACACCAAGACGTAAGCGCTCATGGCCTTGGTGCGCTCGCGCGGATCGGGGAACTCAGCGATGATCATCGCCAGGATCACTGAAGCCGAGAGAGCGGCACCGAAGCCCTGGATGAAGCGCGCAGCGATCAAGACCGCCTCGGAGCTCGCCGCCCCGCAGATGACCGAGGCGATGGTGAAGATGGTCACGCCGGAGAGGAACACCTTTTTGCGCCCGATGAGGTCGCCAAGGCGGCCAGCCACCAAGAGAGCGCCGCCGAACGTGATGAGGTAGGCGTCAATCACCCACGCCAGGCTGGACTGGGACATATGCAGGTCTCGCTGCATGGTGGGAAGGGCGATGTTCACGATGGTCTGGTCGAGGGTGTTCATCAACATCCCGAAACAGACAATGATCAACGCCAGCCAACGGCGGGAAATTTTTGGTGTGGTTGTGGTCATGGGAGTGATGATAATCACTAGTATAGTGAGTGTCAAGAGAAAGTTAGAATAATTATTATGTCTATGATCAAAGCCATGACGAATCAAGAGCCTGCACTAACGCCACTGCTGTCGCGGCTGTCGCGCGTTGTCTATCGCCGCACGTCCGAGGAGCTGCTCGGCCTGCGTCTCAAGGACTACGTGGCGCTAGCTCACCTGGGCGAGCGCAGCGGTATCAGCCAGCAAGAGATGGGCAGCATGCTGTGCGTTGACGCCAACAACCTTGTGATTCTGCTTAACGAGCTCGAGGCGGCCGGTCTCGTTCTGCGTCGGCGCGATCCGAGCGATCGGCGACGACACCTCGTCGACATCACTCCAAAGGGCCGTCGAGCCCTGGAGCGGGCCGAGCAAAATATCGCCAATATTGAGGACGAGGTGCTCGGTGCCCTCTCGCCGAAGGAGCGGACCTCATTGCGTCGGATGCTGGCAAAGGCGATCGAGGGCGCGCCGATAGACATCCCGGCCGAGTCTCGATAGGGACAAACCTTCACTCATCAACGAGCCCTTCGCACCGGTAAATTGCGGTTCCAACGTGAGACGCACTAAAAATCCAGTGCTCCCACACCCGGGCCGCCGCACTCGTGATGCTCGTGGGCCGCCAACTCCCGTAAGTAGTCGACGATCGGACTCGTTTTATTGAGAGCGAGCAAGGTGAACTCTCGGTTTACGCAGGCTCGCGCCAGCGAGGAGAGGACGTACGGGAGCGTGACCGGCATCTCGTGGATGACGACGACGGCCGGCCCCGCGCCGCTTCGATAGATGTTGCGTCGTCGTCCGCTCGACGAAGTGAAGGGCTTCATCTCGAATCCCTCGAGGGCGAAGGGCGTGACGCTCATGGCTGTTCCAATCTCTGACTTCGACCATTCTTTCAGCGAACACCAACGACGAGCGTCCGGTGACTCGTTCTCGCGCTATTCGTGACGCCTGTCCCATTCGACATGAGTTCGGCTATCCATGAAGTCGTTGTTAGCTCACCAAATGGCCTAGGCGCTCAGTCGATCGGGCGTGTCGTGGAGTGAGATCTCCTGAATTCGCTGGAGCGAGGCCAGCGCCGGGGCACTGAGGAGTCGGCGGCTTGGCACCAGGAGGGCCATCACGACACCGATCGCCACGACCCCAGCTCCCACGTACATCGCGGGACGTAGGCCGTTGACGTAGTCCTGGGCCGAGGCGTAGCCACCGCTCGACGAAAAGACCGCACCCAAGAGCGCGATGCCGAAGACGCCGCCCAGTTCACGGAACGCGGCATTAGTGCCCGAAGCGAGTCCTTCGAGATCCTTCGGCACCGAACCGAGCACGAGTGACGCCACCGGTACGAAGAAGAGGGTCATGCCGACTCCGGCGACGATGAACGCCGGGACCATGTCCGAGTACGGCGTGGTCGCGGTCAACAGCAACGCCAACCACGTCAGGCTGATGGCCTGGAGGATGAGGCCGGTGACGACCAGTGGCTTAGCGCCCACGCGCTGGGCGAGTAGTCCGACGACTGGCGCGAGCAGCATCGGCATGCCCGTCCACGGCAGCACCCGAAGTCCCGCGCCGAGTGGCGAATAGCCCTGCACGGTCTGGAGGAACTGCGAGAGGAAGAACACGGTGCCGAACATTCCGAAGCTGAACAAGAGCCCGGTCATGTTGATCGCCGCGAAGCCTCGATTCTTGAACATCCGCAGGTTGAGCATCGGGGCTCGGGCTCGAAGCTCCCACCGGATGAACGCCGCCAGCAACACGACCCCGATCACGAAGGAGGCGAGCACGTTCGAACTCGTCCAGCCACTGGCGTTGCCGCGTACCAGAGCGAGAACCACGCCGAGAAGTCCGCCGCTGACGAGTAGGGCACCTCGGATGTCCAATCGGCTCTGGGTCCCGCGCGATTCGGCCAATTTCCACCACGCCAGGGGAACGAGGACTATGCCGATCGGCACGTTCAGCCAGAAGATGTAGTGCCACGACCAGCCGGTCGTTACCGCGCCGCCGACGAGTGGGCCGAGAGCGATGGCGGCACCGCCGATCGCTCCCCAGATGCCGAGGGCGGCGTTGCGACGCTCCGGCTTCACGGCGGCACTCAACAACGTCAGTGAGAGCGGCATGATCATGGCGCCGCCGGCACCTTGAACGGCGCGCGCGGCGATGAGAAAGCCGATGTTCGGTGCAACGGCCGCTAGGGCCGACGCCGTCGTGAACACCGCGATGCCCACCATGAAGGTACGACGACGGCCGAAGCGCTCACCGAAGGCGGCGGCCGTAAGCAGTAGGACGGCGAAGGTCAGGGTGTACGCATTGACGGTCCACTCGAGGCCCGTGAGTCCGGCGTGCAGATGCACGCGGATGACGGGAAGCGCCGTGGTCACGACCAGGTTGTCCAGTGACGCCATGAAGAGTGCGAGGCCGGTAATGAGCACGGCCCAGGCGCCGCGATGCCGATCGGCACGTTGGAGTGTCGAGGAATCCACGGGCTCCGTGTCAATCGGCCGGGTCAGTGTGGTGGTCATCGGCGTGCTCCTTGCCCTTGCTCCGACACCGGGGAAGTCCTGATGGCAGCTGTTGTTAGTTGTGAGTAGTCACTATCTTGAAACGAGAAAAAAATAATGATCATCACGAAGCCTGCTGGGTAGAGGTTTCGCCATTGCGCTGACGCGCCTCAGACATTGCGTTCATCGCTTCGAATTTATCCAACCCGGGACAGATCGATTGGGCCCACGCTTCTTTAACTGAGAGAAGATCGATGGCCGACATCACCGAGATCAACATGCCGTTCGCGAAGAAATTCTGGATCATCTCCGGGTCGAGGCCCAACTTGTCCTTGACCATGAACCAGAGCACTTCGAAGGTCGTTCGACAGGCCGCGGCGATGTCCGAGTCGCCCGTCGCGGCGGCGAAGCCGTGCATCTGGACTTGCAACATCTCGGGGTCTTGCAGTAGTTGGAGGTAGGCCATTCCCATGGCGTGCATCGCCTCTTCGCCGTTCAAGCCTTCGATGGCTCCCGACAGCTCCTTGACGATTCGCGTGCCGACCTGATCGTAGGTGGCGATGAATAGGTCCTTTTTGGTACCAAAGAGGCGAAAGAGGTAAGGCTGGGAGATGCCGGCGCGCGCGGCGATGGCGTCGGTGGAGGTCCCGGCGTAACCGGACTTGGCGAATTCGGTGACCGCGGCACTGAGTACTGCGACCCTGCGTTCGGCGGCTGTTTGTCGGGTCGAAACCATCATTTGGTTATTGTAAGTGCTTACTCACTACCTTGTCAAGCGATGTGCAAGAATATTGTTCATTGCCGGTATCCGAAGCCTTCATCGGGACCCGAATGACTGCCAAAGCGGGTTTTTCGCATGGATCACTCGGGCTGGATCTCGGACGCCGAAATTTCCTTTCGCCACCGAATAAGTCCATCGGTCTCGCCCACCGACTGAAATCCACTCTTTTCGAGCACCCGTTGACTCGCCACGTTCTCGCGGTCGGTCTCGGCGAGAACAACTCGAGCACCTTGTCGGGCGAAGTCACACAGTGCGACCACCGCTTCGGTGGCGACGCTGCGGCCTTGAAACGAGTGACAGATGCCGTAGCCGATCTCCACTTCGCCGCGCTCATTGGGTGCGCTCTTGAAGCCGACGCCACCGACGCTGAGTCCGCTCGAGGTTTCGTCAATGACGAACACTCCCCACTGCATGGTGTCGATGGGGAACGACACGTCGCCGACGAGAGCGCCGGCAGCGATACGAATGTCACCCGGTGTCGGGAAGTCCGGGGCCCACGACTGTCCGGTCCGCACTCCCGCCACGATGGCCTCGGCTTCAACGCGCGTCAACGCTCGAATCGACAATCGTGTGGTGGCAATGATCACCCGGTCATTCTGGCATTGGCGCAACAAGTCGCCCGTCGGGACTCGTTGCAACTCGCCGCCGTCGGACCAAGAAATATCTCCCTGACGGACGAGTTCAATCACTTCCTTTTCTTGGGCAGCGGCAGTGAGTCGCTCGTCGTCCTTACGAGCGAGACGATCCAGTCGCGGTCATTGAGCTTGGCCGGCGAGATCCGGTAGGCCGGTTTGGCGCCGTCGTACGGCGAAGCTTGGCCCACCCGTCCGGCGATCGCGGCGCCAGCGACGGTGATCTTGACGAAGAGCGTGTTGTCACAAACCAGCGCGAAGTTCTTACCGCGGTAGTAGAGGCCGTACTCGCCGAACATTGGCTTGGCCGTGATCTCGAGCGGCTCCAGTTTCTCGAGCACCGTGTCGATGAACTTCTTATCGGTCGCCATGGTCGCAATGTAACCGCGAACTACGAACGATGCTTCACTTCGTGCTCGAGCAGCCACGTCTTTCGTTCGAGTCCGCCGCCGTAGCCGGTGAGAGATCCGTTGGCCCCGATCACCCGGTGACAGGGCACGATGATCGCGACGGGGTTGCGGCCGTTGGCCAGGCCGACGGCGCGCGAGGCTTTGGGATTCCCAATTCGCCGCGCTAATTCGCCGTAGGAGATCGTCTCGCCGTAGGGGATCTCGCACAGTCGTGACCACACGTTTTGTTGGAACGGCGTACCGACGAGATTCATCTCGACGTCGAATGACGACAGTTCTCCGACGAAGTACGCGTTGAGTTGAGCGGCGACGTCTTTGAACCAAGGGTCATCAGTGATGGCGCCGCCCGGTGGTGGTGACCCGTGACGTTGTTCGTGCATCGACACGTCGGTCAAGACGCCGTCGCGAGCCACGAGTGTGAGAGGACCTATCGGGCTTTCGATGGTGGAGGTGAGGATTTCAGTCATCGGTTTCCTTTGTTCGTCGGGATGGTCGTAACGGTTTCGGCGGCCAGTCGTTGATACGGTGCTCGTCGACGGACCAGAGGTACTGCACCGCGTACGCGCGCCACGGCCGCCAGATTTGGGAGCGGTCGACCAGGGCCGCCGGTGTACTCGCGAGTGCGAGCTGTTCGGCGGCGTGGCGAACTCCGAGGTCCGACTCGGGGAAGGCGTCGGGATCGCCGAGTGCTCGCATTGCGATCACCTGACGGGTCCAAGGTCCAACGCCCGGAATCGTGGCGAGCGCGGCCATCGTCTCGTCTCGATTGCTACCGGGACCGAGGTCGAGTTCGCCGCGTTGCAACGCCATCACGAGTGCGCTGAAGGTGGCGCGTCTGTTCGTGGGCATCGCCACGTCGGCGCGGGTCAACGCACTCGGCAACGGGAACAGATGAGTCAGACCACCGCCGGGGTCGCTCATCGGCTCACCGTGACGTTGAACCAGCCGACCGGCGTGGGTCTGAGCCGCCGTGGTCGAGACCTGTTGGCCCAGAACAGCCCGCAGCGCCATCTCTGCGCCGTCAACGCATCGGGGAACGCGACGCCCCGGAGCTTTGGTCACGACGGGAGCGAGCGACGGGTCGACACTCAACTGGCGGTCGATCGCCACGGGATCGGCGTCGAGATCGAGCAGCCAGCGGCTCCTCGCGATCGTCGCCGTGAGGTCGCGCATATCGCTCAACACGGCGCGACAACTGACGTACTCGGGCGTTGGAGTGAGTTCGACGATTCCCGGACCGTGGGCCAAGCGAAGTGTTCGGCGATACGTCTGTCCTCGCACCTCTTCGACGCCGGGAACGGCCGTGGCCGCGAGATGTCCGAAGAGGTTGTCGGGACAGAGAGGTTGTCGAAAGGCGAGTCGCAGCTCGATGGCGGTTGACGCTTCGACGATCGCGCGAGGACTCTTCGCTCGAGCTCGAAGCATCGTCGGCGACGACGCGTATACGGCGTGGACCGTGTCGTTGAACTGTCGGACGCTGGAAAATCCGGCGGCGAACGCCACGTCGGTCATCGCCAAAGTGGTCGTCTCGATCAGGATTCGCGCGGTCTGGGCGCGCTGCGATCGAGCGATCGAAATCGGACCGGCGCCTATTTCGTTTTGGAGGACGCGTTCCAATTGGCGCACGCTGTAGCCCAGTCGTTGGGCGAGTCCATTGACTCCTTCTCGGTCGACGAGGCCGTCGCTAATGAGACGCATCGCGCGAGCGGCCACGTCGGCGCGCGAGTTCCACTCCGGAGAACCGGGCGACGCGTCGGGTCGACAACGCTTGCAGGCGCGAAAGCCCGCCAGTTGTGCGGCCGCGGCGGACGGATAAAAGCGTACGTTCTTGCGCATCGGGGTCTGCGCCGGACAACTCGGTCGACAGTAGATGTGCGTCGAGGTCACCGCGGTGTAAAACCATCCGTCGAATCGCGGATCGCGGGACTGCACCGCGAGATAACAGCGCTCAAAGTCTTCGACCATGCAAGTGAACCTACCGGTACCGCGCAACTCGAACTAGCGGAAAAACGACATCGCCGTCAGGCCGCCCGGATGGTCGATTGCGGCGTCGTATTTCCGCTAGAGGAACCCGTCCTCCGTGGGTGCGTCGAAGGGCGTCTGGAACGTGAAGGCGTACTCACTGGGACCGACGCGCTCCAAACACTCCAGCCGAGCGACGGCTTCGGACGGCTCGGGGATCGTCCCGGCACGAATCCACCACATCGTCGACTGGACGCCGTCGAACCGGTCCGCCCACTGTCGTCTTCGGCACAGCACGTCCTTGTGACCGCTTCGAAAGACGTAGTCTGCGAGTGCTTTCATCGACTCCCAAACGCTCATATTGAGAAGGATTTGATCGTCGGCGAACGCCCGAATGCTCGTCGCGTCGCCCTCGTCCGTCTTCAAGCGCCACACGAATCCCGGTGCCGCATCGGCCAACGCGTTAATGGGCTTAAGCGCCGCGACAAAGTCGGCCACGACCGGAGAATCGAGGGGCGCCTTGAGTTTCACGATGTTGCACTGCGCGAGGTGAAAGGCCATGGTTGGAGGTTACCGGCGACTCTGTTTGGTCCAAGGTGCGCGCGTGACAACTGATCAGTAGATTCGATGACTGATGACGCTTGGCGCAGCTAAGCCCAACGAGGAGAGGTTGACGAATGGCGAAGGCGTATGAAATATCAATCTGGGAGCCGAACCCAGGTAAGTCGGACGAATTCTTAGAAACGATCAAGAGTCTTACGAAGGCCTTCGTCGAAGCGGGCGTCTCGAAGGTCGACCTGCTCACCGGTGTGGCCGGCAAGGACATGTTTCGAGTCGTCGTGATCCAGCACTTCAAAGGTCTTGCCGACAACGGCGCAATCAACGAATCAATCGGTGACAGCGCTCCGATCAAGGCCTTCCGAGAAGCACACCCGGGTGACTTTCCAGCGACACTGATTTCGCACGACCTGTACTCAGAGATCGAAGATTGATCTCGAACCTTCGGTGTCGCGGTCGAATCACGATATGAGCCTGGAGGAGATCTCGGAGTTCGCGTCGGGGCTGGCGGGAGTTGTCGAAGAGCAGCCGTTTGGACCGGATGTCGACGTGCTGAAAGTAGGGGGCAAGATTTTTGCGATTCTCTCGCCCGAGAGTTCGCCCGAGGCGATCTCCTTGAAGTGTGATCCCGACCTCGCGATCGAACTCCGGCTTCGCTACGCCGCGGTGATTCCCGGCTACCACCTCAACAAGCGGCTCTGGAATACCGTTCACCTAGACGGGACGATACCGGACGTCGAGATCCTGCGGATGGTCACTCACTCATACGATCAGGTGGTCGCGAGACTGCCCAAGTCGGTGCGACAGAGTCTCACTTCATCGGACTAACAAAATTTCGTCGGATCGGCGACGGCCCTTGCGAATTCGATACACGATTTGAGCATGCACGGTGCCAACGCTGTGCAGAATCAAACGCGGCGCGTCAGTCGGGTGAGTTCACGTTCACGCCGAGCGACCCGTCAAGTGATTGACATCGAACGATCCGTCAGTCGAGGTTGACGAGCCAAATACCCCGGATGGAGCTGCGGGCGCGCGGTGAGTACATGGCGACGTACTGACCGGGTTGGCCGAAATAGTCGAAGCAGATATTGCCCTTCGCGATGCCACCGGGGGCGATAAAGCCATCTTCGAGGGAGTGTTTCGCGGTGAAGTTCAGCACCGTCACGCTGCTCTTCGGAGGGCGCAACGTCATATTGAAGTCATTGAAGAAGTACGTCGACCTGTTCTGATTGCGAATCGTGACGGCAGCGCAAAGGTTGGTGAACCCGAACTTGTCGGCGGTGAGCGACCATTTCGCGCTGACGACCGTGTCATCGACGAAGACGGTGCTATTGCTCAGCGCTACGCAGTCCGTGGCCTTCGATCCGGGGTAGGCGGTGGTAGCGGTCGCGCAACCCACGGCGTGGCTGACGTGACTCGAGATCGCGGCGAAGGCCGTCGGGGAGGTCACGGCTCCCGCGATTGAGGTGGCCGCCAAGAGAAGTGACGAGAGGACGGCGCGTTTCACCATCGCTAGGGGTGACGAACCCTTGAGCATGCAGGCAAGGTCGTTGTCTCCGTCGGGGCATGCACAACATCCAATTGCGACACCAGTACCTCAGTCATTGGGGGCACTATATATCCGCGCTATGCCATTGAAAAGGCGCCCGGACACTTTTTTGACGACCGGGCTTGCGCCCCAGCGACGGCTTCGATATCGTACAACCATATGGTTGTACATCAACTCTCAGATCGTGAAGTGGACCTTGTGTTTCGGGCCCTGGCCGACGCGACGCGACGTGACATTTTCCAGCGCGTCATCGGCGAGGGCCTTTCGGTCTCTACCCTGGCCGACGACTACGAGATGAGCTTTGCCGCGGTGCAGAAGCACGTCGGCGTACTCGAGCGCGCGGCGCTGGTTACGAAGGAACGTCACGGTCGAGAACAGATTGTTCGCGGGAATCTCTCGACTCTCCGTCGAGCGGCGGCCCTGCTCGACGCCTTCGAAGAGATCTGGATCGGTAGGGCCACAAAGATCGCCGAGATTCTCGGCGAGAAGGGAAGTGCAACATGACAGTCATTTCAACAACGACGGACCCGGCCGCGTTAAACCTCACGGTAGTGGCGGAATTCGCCGCGAGCCCGGAGCGTGTGTGGGCGGTCTGGGAGAATCCCCGTCAACTGGAACGCTGGTGGGGTCCGCCCACGTATCCGGCAACGTTCACGCGTCACGATTTCGAGGTCGGTGGCGAATCGCGGTACTACATGACCGGACCCGAAGGTGACACGCCCCATGGGTGGTGGCGCATGTACATGATCGACGAGCCGCGTCGCCTCGAGTTTGCGAACGGTCTCGCCGGCGACGATGGCGAGCCCGTACCCGGCGTCGAACCGATGGCCGCGCACGTCACGTTCGAGCCGATCGAAGGCGGAACGCGAATGACCACGGTGAGCAAATTCGTTGATGAGGCGCAGATGGAGAAGATGTTGGCCATGGGAATGTCCGAAGGAATGACCCAGGCGGTTTCCCAGATTGACGGGCTGCTCACGTCCGAGGCCGCCTGAAGCCTCAGGCAAGGGGTCACGATCTGGCACCAACGTGGTGAAAGGTTCCCGACCAGTCAATCGTGGTGTCCGCCAGATACGGTGTGATTATGAGACGGTACCTTGGCTCGTGGATAGCGGCTATTGGATTGGTCGCCTTTCTACCGTTGACGGTCACGGGAACATCGAGCGTCGCTTCGGCGTCGGCACGGACGTCGTGCCACGTTCCGCGAATGACGGGTTTGACGGTTAGTGGGGCACGCAGTAGAGCGAGGGTGGCTGGATGCCAATTGCGACTCACGGGAGCTCGGGTCCAGATGCCCTCGATTCAGACGATCCATACGCAAAGCGAACGTCCGGGTCAGGTTGCCCGAGTCGTAACGGTCTCGGTCAATCCTCTCTGTTCGGGCTCCTTGAATCCCGGGCCACCTCCCGGCGAACCGATCTTGAGGCCGGGGCCGACCGAAATAGTCACCGGCCTTTTCATCGAAGGCGGAGCGTACATTGAGCGTTCGGCGCCGAACTGCAAAACCCTCGTGGGCAAGTCCGGCGCCGGGACCATCACCATCACCAACTCGGTCGAGACCGTCATCGCCAACATGGAGCTCGCGGCGGGGCAGTTGTTAACCGTCACCGTGCCGGCTGGCACCTACACAATTTCTGGCGTATTCGCTGGCGGCAACAAGGTCGGTCCAACCACGGTTACCGTTCCGTCCGGAGAGATCGTTCGACAGGACTTGGTGCTCGACGTTCCCTGATTATTTCGACCTGGGAATCGATGAAAGTAGACGAGTGACACGTACCGCGTCAACGTCGAGTGCGAATACGCGAACGGCAATCGGTAGGTCACAGTCGAAAGGTGCGTCTCGGGGTAAACCCCTATGGCTCGATTCTCTGGTGCGAATTATCGTGCCTTCCATGAACGGGATGCTCGTCACGGATTGTTCGTCGAAAGAATGTGACAATGGCTGTTCGATCTAGTTCGGGATCGCGCAAAGACGCGATCTCGCGGAATCGCTGGACTGTCCACGTCGCCTTGATCGTTGGATTTCTGGCCGCTGTGGTTTCGGCCATCGAGCTTTCTAAGAAATACCTGGGCCACTCGGGGGTCACTGATCACTCAATCATCGGCCTCGTCGTGTTTGCTCTCGTGGTCGTGCACCTCATCCAGCGGCGACACACGGTCGGGCGACTCATCGCGAGGTTCGCCGGTCATCGGGGCTCACCCGTGACGCGAAAGCGCTTGGCCGTGTCCGACATGATTTTGTGGCTTCTCGCATTGAACGCCACGATTTCTGGCTTGGTTGACTTCGTTACCGGTCACACCAACTATCTGTCCATCCCCGGACCGGGCTTTTTCCAGAAGTGGCACGAAATGTCGGCGCTCGTGCTGATCGTGTACGTCATCGTTCACGGGATTCGGCGCAGAACTCGGCTCCGGACTTCGCGGATCAGGTGAGGTTCGAAAATGGCAAACTTGGGAATCGGAGCGGTTTGAAACCATTGGGCAAATCATTCATCAGGCACCAGTGCAACGGTGGTTGGCTGAATAACTTCCCGGAGGTCGCTGTCACTCCATACGAAGTGAACGATAAAAAGCGTTGTAATCAATTCGTCGCTGAAATCAGGACTGCAGTAGTTCATCGATGAGACCGCGGACGCGAACTTCAATCTCGTCGCGGATCGATCGGACTTCGTCGACGCTCTTGCCCGCCGGATCAGTCAGGTCCCAGTCAACGTAGGTCTTTCCCGGATAGTACGGACACGCGTCTCCGCAGCCCATGGTGACGATGACGTCGGCGCTCAGCCCCATCTGGTTCGTGAGCGCCTGCGGCGATTCATGGGATATGTCGATACCCGACTCCTTCATCGCGTCCACCACGGCGACGTTGAGCGTTTCGCCCGGCGCCGAACCGGCGGAGTGCACCACGACGCGGTGTCCACCAATCTGACGAGCGAAGGCCGCCGCCATCTGCGACCTCCCAGCGTTATGAACACAGAGGAAGAGAATCTCCGGTCGCGTTGCGCTCACCTCAGGCTCCTTTCTCGCTGTTCATGAGTGCTCGGCATCGCCGACGATCCCTTCGTGCACCACTGTCACGGCGGCGGCACTGGTCCGGTTGAATCCGGGGTAGAGCGTTTTGATGAGGAGGTAGGCCACGACACCGCCCGCGGCTTCCGCGGCGACGAACGCAGGAACGGATGACGGCGCGATACCCGCGAAGCTGTTGGAGAACATCCGACCGACGGCGATCGCGGGATTGGCGAAGCTCGTCGAACTGGTGAAGAAGTACGCCGCGCCGATGTACGCGCCGACGGCCGCGGGAGCCTTATCGCTTCGACCGGTTCGGGCCAGCGCGAAGATGAGCACGAGTAGTCCCGTGGTCGCTACGACTTCCGACAGGGCGTGGGCCGTGGTTCCCCTCGCGTGCGTAGAAATCGAGACCGCGGTCCGCGAAAACATGAGGTTCGCCACAACCGCTCCCGAGACGCACCCGGCAACTTGGACCAACAAATACGAGCAGGCATCGCTCCACGAAAGACCACCGAATGCGGCATCGACCAAGGAGACGATCGGGTTGAAGTGTCCTCCCGACACCGAACCGAACATGAGGATGATGACGAAAAGTCCGGCGGCCGTGGCCGCGGCGTTCTCGAAGAGTTCAAGACCGACGGCGTTGGGAGAAAGCCTCTGCGCGGCGATACCGGATCCGATCACGACGGCGGCGAGGAACAAGCTCCCCAGGTACTCCGCCAGCAGGCGGCGCCAGAGATTCGGGAAGTCTGTTTTCGACACGATTCGTAGGTCTCCCCTTAACAACAGTTCACTGACTCGGGAGAGTTCGAATTCGCTCCGGAGCTGAGAGGAGTGCAACAGGCGTGGTCGCCGGGCAACGTAGATTCGCCGGCGTCTGAGAGAACGGTGTAGACCTCCCAGCGGGACTGGTCCGGTCCTTCAACCCACACTTTGTCTTGGACCGCGTAACAGCACGTGGTCTCTTCTTCGACGTCGGTAGCGAATCCAATCTCGGACAGGTATGAAATGGAATCCTGAACTTCTTTTTGCGAGAACACCTCCACTCCCAAATGATTGATCGCGCCGGGTTCACCTCCGTTTTCGATCAATACGAGTTTCAGTGGCGGTTCGTCGATGGCGAAATTAGCGTAGCCCGGTCGCATTTTGGCCGGTTCACTTTTGAAGAACCTGGAGTAGAAATCGACTGCTTCCTCGAGGTTCGAGACATTCAGCGCTAATTGGATCCGACTCATCGCGTTCTCCCTTAAATCGATAGTTGTCAATTCGAAGAGTATCAATTACATTGATGATTGTCAATGGATAGAGTGTGAGTAATGGCCCAGAGAATGTCAATCAAGATCAGCGACTCGGTCGTCGAGTGTTGCGGCCCCCTAAGTGAGAGCGCGCTTTCCGAGGTTGAGGCCGATGACATGGCCCAGATCTTCTCCGCGCTCAGCGACCCGGTGCGACTGCGAATGCTCTCGCTGATTGCCGCGGAGGTCGAGGTCTGTAGCTGTGCGTTAGAAGAACCCCTGGCCAAAAGTCAGCCGACGGTCTCGCACCACACGCGAATACTTTGCGAGGCCGGTCTCATCGTCGGCGAAAAGCGCGGTCGCTGGATGTGGTGGCGCGTCGTACCCGAGCGGTTGAAGGTGGTTTCGCGAATCCTTTCAAACTGATCTTGGTGCAACACATGATTGGGGCGACATGGCCCATCCACTCCTCCAATGTCAAGAACGAGCGACATCGTTGTCCGTACGTTCGTGGCTCTTCGTCAATAGATAGCCGCCCAGGAAGATCAACCAGACGGTCTGGGGATACGCGACCACTCGCTCGATGCCGCCCTCACCGAGTCCGAGGTAGTGGGAACTGGCGTAGAACGTCAAAGCAGCCAGGGCGATCGCGCCCAAGGTCAGCGATAGAAGTCGAATCGCCCGAGGTGGGCCCAAAGAGAGTCCGAGCACGATGACGCCCACGTTTCCGATGGTGAAGGGTAACGTCGCACCCAATCCGTGAAGAGCGGGGACGGTGTTCTCGGGAAAGATCCCCACCACGACGACGCCGAATCCCGCGATCGCCATGAATAAGAAGCCGAGGTTTCGGGCGCGCGTTGGCGGGAGCGCGTGACGAAGCAAGACTGATCCGGCGATCATGGTCACACCGAGAACCATGAACGAGGCGTTCATCAGAGTGTGGAGGGGCGAACACACGAATCGACCATTGAAACGACCGCAGGCCGTGTTACCCAAGTCGCTGATGGTGTCATTGCCAAGGCTGTAGGCGGGTGACCAGCGAAGGGACACCACGAGTTGAACGACGAAGTATTGAAGACTCGAAAGGTACAGGCAGGGACCGAGTCTTGGTAGGCGATCACCAGATGCACGTCGTCGTGAGAGTGCGCCCCGGAACATCAACGGACATTATCGAGCAAACGGACCTTGCTCCATTTCATCAATCCCTCTCAATCATTGATAGACGGAATGAGGCGATTACTTCGTTTCCGCGCTCGCAAAGCGATAGACGGCCGAGAGATCGAGGTCGCCGGCACCGTTGTCGATGGCACGCTGCCACGATGAAATCAGGCTCGCCGTCAACGCGAGTTCGAGGTCGACGCTCTTAGCGGCGTCGAGCGCCAGCACGGCATCTTTGACCGCGTGCTTCAAAGCGAAGCTCGTGGAGAAGTCTCCCTCGAGCATGCTGCGCGCCTTGGAAACCGCATAGGGAGATCCGATCGGCGCGTCAGCGAGAATATCGATGATGACTCGTGGGTCGAGTCCGAGAGCCTCGGTTATCTTGAGCGTCTCGACCACCATCTCCACGAGGTCGACCAACCAGTTGTTGAGTATCAGTTTCGCCCGGCTGCCCGCACCCGCGTCGCCCAGCCAGAACGTGTGTCGCCCCATTGCGTCAAAGGCCCTTGTGGCGGCGGGCTGAGCCGCCAACGGTCCGCTGGCCAGGATGAGCAACTCGCCGGTGGTGGCCGGCGCGACGCTTCCCGAAACCGGTGCATCGACGAACAACACGCCCGCCTGAATGGACCGTACGCCTAGGCGCGCGGTCCATTCGATACCAACGGTGCCCATCTGAAGCCAAATGGTGCCGCTAGTCATCGTGGCAAACGCCCCGTTCTCTCCGTCGATCACCGTCTCAATCGTGGGACCATCGGGCAACATCGTGATCACGATGTCGGCGCCACTCGCCGCCGCGGCCGGCGTCGAGGCTGCGATTCCTCCAAGTTGGACCAAACCTTCTACCCGCTCCATCGATCGATTCCATACTCGGACGTTGAATCCGGCCGCAATCAGACGCGAAGCCATGGGTGTCCCCATCTGACCCGTTCCTAGAAACGCGATCGTCAAGTTGTCGGCTCTCTCATTTTCCATTGGTTCCCCCCTTGGCTTCGCTTCTCGGACCGGCGTCGCCATCGAGTCGACGCCGGGGGATTCGCAAGTTCATCATGGCACCTTCAGCGCAGGGACCTGTGGCCGTCACATGCTCTGAAGTTTCAACTCCCTTCACGGTTGGCAACGGATTTGCGTCCCTCTGTTGGTCTTCCTTCACGATCTATTGATCCGGTGCGTTCCAGATCCATGGGAGTGTCGTGTCGTGCAACGCAGTGCTACGTTGCCATGAACATGAAGGGATATGGCGAATGCGCTGGTTCTATTCCGAGAAACATGAACTGCACAATCCGGACCGGGAGATTCGCTTTGGGACGCCGACCAAGGCCTTCGAGGTTGCCCGCCGAGCTCGAATCATCGCCGCGGAGCTGTCCAAGGATTCCGACTTCGAGCGCGGGACGCTGCGCCACTTCGACCGGGAATTCATAGATCGGATCCACGACCCCGCCATGGTCGACTGGCTCGAAGAGGCGTGGCGAGAGTGCCGTCCTTATAGCGAATTCAACGAGGTCATACCTGATGTGTTCCGCCACGCCGGATTTGGCGACACCGAATCGGCTCCGCGAGATCGGATGAACAGTCCAATGGCTCGACTCGGCTCGTACTCGTTCGACACGATGACGCCGATTGTCGAAGGCACCTACGAGGCGTCGCGCAGTGCCGTCGATGTCGCCCTGTCGGCACTCGAGGACACACTCGCCACTCGCGACGTGTCGTACGGTCTCTGCCGTCCGCCCGGACATCACGCGTCGACGTCAATGATCGGCGGTTACTGCTTCTTCAACAACGCCGCCATCGCGGCTGCGGAGATGGCGCGACGTTTGAATGGTCCGGTGGCGATCATTGATGTGGATTACCACCACGGCAACGGCACGCAGTCGATTTTCTACGACCGCGACGACGTCTTCTACGTTTCGCTTCACGGGGCGCCCGACCGAGCGTTCCCTTATTTCCTCGGTTATCACGACGAGAAGGGTTCGGGACGGGGTGCGGGTTGGAATCACAACGTCGAACTGGCGAAGGGCTGCTCGGACCGCGAATACCTCGAACAACTCGAGGGGGTTCTGGACATCGTCGTTCACAAGGCGGTCGTCGGAGCCGTTGTCTCGCTCGGAGTGGACACCTACGAGAACGACCCCATCAGTGACCTCGGATTGACGAAAGACGCCTATTTCGCCATGGGGCGCCTCCTGGCAGGGCTTGGCCTGCCCACGGTCATCGTTCAAGAAGGTGGCTACGACCAGATCGAACTGGGCATGAACGTTCGGTCCTTCTTGCGGGGCATCGGCAACCTCGATTAATCGCGGACGTCTGGTGGGCCCCCTTGGACGAACGCGAGTCGGTGGCGTCGCAGTTCAAGATGTCCATATGTTGGCGCGCCGAATGATCGCAACCAAACAACTTGCACGTGAGGTCAGATCAACCCGCCGACTGCGTTAATTCGTTTCGAGCGGTCGCCACAATATCGGCACTGGTGTTCGCGTGTCCGTTGATGCCCCATCCTCCTTCGGGCGATTCAGTGATGAGAACCCACGTTCGCTCGACCAAGCTCGGATCACCGGCTGCGGTGGCGACGATGTCGGTGAGTTCTTTCACGACCCCGAGCTGCTTTTCTCGATCCAAGACTCCGACCGGTGTGAGCACCTGCACTCGCACGTAGTTCGTGTTTCCAGCGGCGTTTGAGATCGCGCCCTCCGGAAGGTCGTGGACGAACGCAGCGGTGTTGTTCTTGAAGAGCGAGATTGGTGGGACCTTTTCCCAGCGCATCACGGCGTTGGCCAAGTCGCTGGCGAGGGCATGCTTGTCTGCAAACGTCCCTTCGGTCGAATACACGTCGATCATTGGCATTTCGATTCTCCTGAGTCCCGTATGATGACTGTCATAGTCAGCGGGCTCAGCGTACTCTATGACGCTCGTCATAGTCAATGGGGAGAGTGTGACTAGCAACAGCCGCAAGAAGATGGTGCAAAGCGCCGCTGCTCTCATTGGCTCACAGGGGATGAACGCCACGTCGTTCTCCGACGTCCTCGCCGACAGTGGAGCTCCTCGCGGTTCGATCTACTTTCACTTCCCTGGGGGAAAGAGAGAGTTGGCCAAGGATGCCATTCGATGGACGTCAGATCAGGTGGTTGCTCATATGCAGGCGAATTCCGGCAGTTCAGCCCCTGAGGTACTCCAACATTTCGTCGCTCTCTTCCAACACGTGGTCGAAGCGACCGATGGTGCCGCCGGTTGTGCGGTCGCCGGAGTGACGATCGATATTCCCGCGAGTGACGATGAACTCATGGCCGAAGCCCGAGCAGCGTTCCACGCGTGGACCGCACTGTTGGCCGAACAGCTCACCGTCGTGGGCGTTGCGAGAGAGCGGGCCGCTGGCATTGCCACCATCGCCGTCGCCAGCGTTGAAGGCGCTCTCATTCTCTGCCGAGCTGAAGGTGGAACTGCACCGCTGGACGCGGTGGCGAGTCAGTTGCAGGTCCTCGTGGCCTCGTGATCATGACCGTCGTCAGCGGAACGAAGTTCTAAACCCCCGCTGTGAGCCCGTCGGCTCGCCGCTTCGAGCTCGTTGCTGCGTCGAAGGCGTTGCGAGTTCGTCGGGTGTCTGACTTAGGCCGCTATGTATTCGCCGTTGGCGTTGGTGCGAGGTTCGCTCCCCAACGCCGGGCGAAGCACATCGGCGATCGTGCCGGCCAAGTGAAACGTCATGGCGTTGCGAACTTCTTCGGGGACGTCTTCGAGGTCGAGCCCGTTTCGCTCCGGAAGGATGACTTCAGTCAATCCGGCACGGTGCGCGGCCAAGACTTTTTGCTTGACCCCGCCGATCGGGAGTACCCGACCTTGGAGGGTGACCTCGCCGGTCATCCCGATGACCGGTCGGACCGATTCGCCTCGCAACAGACTGACGAGAGCCGTCGTCATGGTGACGCCGGCTGAGGGTCCGTCCTTGGGAACGGCGCCCGCGGGCACGTGGAGGTGGAATCGCTTTCCGGTGAACACCTTCGGATCGATCTTCAACTCCTCGGCGTGGCTACGCACGTACGACATGGCGATCTCCGCCGACTCCTTCATGACGTCACCCAATTGACCGGTGAGGGTCAAACCTTCGGGACCTTCGGACACGCTGGCTTCGACGAAAAGTACGTCACCGCCGGCGCCGGTCACGGCAAGTCCGGTCGCCACCCCGGGCACGCTGGTGCGATCGGCCGACTCAAAGTAGAAGTGGGGACGACCGAGCCACTCGCGCACGTCGGTCGCGTTGACATGAATCGGAGCGCCCCGCTCACCGGCGGCCAGTTTCGTCGCCGCTTTACGAAGTAGTCGTCCGATCTCTCGTTCCAGGTTGCGCACGCCCGCTTCGCGGGTGTAGTCGGCCACGATGGTTTGCAAGGCCTCGTCGTCGAACGTGACTTCGTCGTCGCGCAGTGCCGCCCGGGCCAATTGGCGACCGAGGAGGTGGTGACGCGCGATCGAAACCTTCTCGGACTCGGTGTAGCCGTCCAGTCGAATCACTTCCATGCGGTCGAGGAGCGGCCCGGGAATGGTGTCGATCACGTTGGCCGTCGCGACGAACATCACTCGCGAGAGGTCCAGGTCGACCTCCAGGTAGTGGTCGCGGAACGTGTGGTTCTGCGCCGGGTCGAGGACTTCGAGCAACGCCGACGACGGGTCGCCACGAAAATCGGATCCGAGTTTGTCGACTTCGTCGAGCACGATGACCGGATTCATGGTGCCGGCCTCGCGCAAGGCTCGCACGAGTCGACCGGGCTGGGCGCCCACGTAGGTGCGTCGGTGCCCTCGAATCTCCGCTTCGTCGCGAACGCCACCGAGCGCGACCCGGACGTACTTGCGCTCGAGCGCGTTCGCGATCGACTGACCGAGCGAGGTCTTGCCGACCCCCGGGGGGCCGACGAGAGCGAGAATGGCGCCCGAGCCTCGACCGTCGACTGGCGTCAAGCCCCGCTCCGCCTGCAGCTTCCTTACCGCGAGGTGCTCGAGGATGCGATCCTTCACGTCCTCGAGCCCGTCGTGATCGGCGTTCAAGATGCGTTGCGCTTCGCGGACGTCCAAGCGATCGTCGGACTCGACGCCCCACGGGATCTCGAGGATGGTGTCGAGCCACGTGCGAATCCAACCGGTCTCGGGACTCTGGTCATTGGTCCGTTCCAGTTTGTCAATCTCTCGAAGGATGGCCGTGCGTACGTGCTCGGGTAGATCGCGATCGGCGATCTTGGCGCGGTAGTCATCGGGGTCAACCTCGTCCTCGCCGAGCTGGCCCAACTCTTTTTTGATGGCGTCGAGTTGTCGACGCAGAAGAAACTCACGTTGCGTCTTTTCCATTCCCTCTTCTACGTCGTTCTTAATGCGGTCACGCAGCGTCAGGTCGGCTAAAGTGTCGCGGGCCCAGCCGATCACCAGGCGTAGTCGGGCTTCGACGTCGATGGTCTCGAGGACTTCCACTTTTTGGGCGAGCGTGAGGTCGGGGGAGTAGCCGGCGACGTCGGCAAGACGTCCGGGTTCGGTGATCTCGCGCAGCTGCGCGGCAATTTGACGAGCGCCGCGACTGAGCAGAATGTTTTCTAAGACGGCGCGGTATTCACGGGCTAGCTCGACGACGTTCGGGGTCGACTCCCCGTCGTCCAGGGGTTCGGCTTCCACCCACAGGGCGTCGCCCGTCCCGGGAACGCCGGTGCCGATCACGGCGCGCTGATCGCCGCGGATGACGATCGCTTCCAGGCCACCGGGCAACGAACCCTCTTCCATTACTTCGGCGATGACGCCGATGTTCGCGTAGCGACCCTCGATGTGCGGGACCAACAGAAGTCGACCACCGGCGGAACGGGCGGCCTCGACCGCCACGCGCGCCTCGTTCGATTCGAGGGCCATCGAGAAGACCATGCCGGGCAGGATGACGCCGGACTTCAGAGGAAGCAGCGGCAGGGTGACATTCGTATTCGTCATTGCAATTCCCTTTCCAGTGTTCGAATTCACCTGTTGGACTGCGCTGGCCACTAGGCGGAATCCTTCCTTCCCGGACTCGGGGAGGATCCGGAAAGGAAGCCGAACCGAAGTTCGGGACGTCAAGCATATCGGTCCGTGAGGGATTTCTGGCAGTCTCGGGAGGTGAGTGCTAAGCGAGCCGGCAACCGCGGAAAACCCGTTCGTTTACGCCAAATACGTGTGGCGAGTACCCGTGTCGCCGATGAATGAAGAGCCAGATGACAAGTCAGTTGACCGGTGCAGGCTGGGAAGAGGAGTCTTATACTCGCGCTCAATTCATAGTGCATCGAAGAGATGTTTTCGGAGAGGAACTCAGATGGCGTTGGAGACTGGAGTCGTGGCACCGGAGTTTGGACTGCTCGCGACACCCGATCAAAAGGTGGCGCTCTCGGAGTTTGATGGTCCGGTGGTCCTCATCTTTTACCCGGCCGACTGGAGTCCCGTGTGCAGTGACGAACTCTCAGTGTTCAGCGCCGCGAGCCGGTTGTTTCACGCCCGCGGCGCGCAGCTTCTCGGTATCTCGGTCGATGGTCCGTGGTGCCATGAAGTCTTCAAAGAACAGCGCAAGGTGGCCTTTCCGCTTCTGGCGGACTGCAACCCCAAGGGCGAGGTCGCCAAGGCGTACGGGGTGTATCGAGAAGACGACGGCACTTCGGAGCGCGCTCTTTTCGTTATTGACCGCGACGGCAAGGTCGCGTGGAGTGAGGTGTCGCCCGTCGGTGTCAATCCCGGCGCCGACGGCGCCCTTCGAGCGGTGGAGGCGTTGTCATGAGTGAGCGAGCTCTACTTTCGGTTCCCGTAGGACCGGAGGATCATTCCCGCGGACCCCTGGACGCGAAACTGACCGTCGTTGAGTACGGCGATTATCAGTGTCCCTACTGCGGCCAGGCGTTTCCGATCGTGGAGAAGTTGATGACTTCGTTTGCCGACTCAATGCGCCTCGTGTTTCGCAACTTGCCGCTCGCCGACGTGCACCCTCACGCCGAAGCTGCGGCGGAAGTGGCCGAGGCGGTCGGTCTGCAAGGCAAGTTCTGGGAGATCCACGACACTCTGTTCGAGAACCAGCGTGAACTCAGTGCCGCCGCTCTCTTACGCTACGTCGCTGACGTCGGCGCCGACGTCCAGGAAGCGACGAAGGAGATCGCCAACGGAGGACCGCGTCAACGGGTCGAGGCGGATTTCGAAAGTGCCATTCGTAGTGGCGCGAACGGCACGCCGACTTTTTTCGTGAACGGCGTGCGGTACGACGGCTCGTGGCAGTATGAACCCTTTGCTGAGTACTTGACGCAAGTACTCGATGGTTCGTAATTGACGCACTGAAGTTGGTCAGCACCAACTCAGGGCGTCTACTTCGCGGCACACACCAACCGGAATCAGCCTTTCAAGGCACACTTTTCCAACCGTGGTTTTCGGGCAGCAAGCAATGGTCTTCGTTGCCGATTGGCCGGGCGGACAATTGAAGATAGAATTGACTATTCGCGAACTTGGCGACGCGGTACGAAGACGGACCTGCAACTCAATGTCCATCATTGGTGAAGCCTGAAAACAGTCGGAGGTGTCGCCGAATGATGTTCCGCCGTCGGATGCGGCTCAACCTTCGCACTCTGATCGGATTGGCCGTCCTATGCCTGATCGTGGTGCTTATCCTTAAGGAACTCAACGTCATTTAGCGGTCGGGCGTCAACCTGACACGTAAACCCGACATCAGCCCTCGATTCATTCACGCTAATAATTCCGCGCCACTTGAAACTTCTAAGGTGTTCGTTAGCCGCCTACCGTCGCGCTCGCAACCATGCTCCATTGTTGACGTCGACCACGCGCTCGTCCGTCAACGGAGAGCTCGACGCCAGCGCTACTTCGTCATCGCCGATGCGGAAGGGTTCGCCTGAGAAATTCACGACGCAGCGAAAGTCCGGACCACGTCGTAAGACGAGGACGCCCGTTGGGCTGGGTTCCCAAGTGATGGCCCACTCGTCATCGTTGAAAATGGTCGAGCGCAACGCCAGAACTGACCTAAAGAAGTGCAACGTTGACGATGCGTCGTTGAGCTGCGTAGCCACACTCACGTCGGCCCAACTTTGCGGCTGGGGCAGCCAGGTTTCGTGGCGCGCACTGAAGCCGAGGGTAGGTCCTTCCTTCTCCCACGGCAGTGGTACGCGACAACCGTCTCGTCCAAGTTCTTGCTTGCCGGTGCGGAAGTAAATAGGATCTTGCAGCCTGTCCTCGTGAATGTCCATGACTTCCCAAAGACCTAGTTCTTCGCCTTGATAAATACACGCTGAACCGGGTAGTGCCAATGCCAGCAAGTACGCGGCCCGAGCACGCCCGTGTCCGGTCGGCGTGACGTCGCCCAGCACGCCCTCGGCGGGACCATCTTGTGAGTAGCGCGACACCGTGCGCTTCTCGTCGTGACTCGACAACGTCCACGTCATCCACGAATGACGCTCGAAGCACGCGCCGTGCAGCGTATTGATCATTTGA
>Ga0182024_10005282_pt1 | contig 29052 bp, 21 predicted proteins | sample P32metaG_FD_120480 | JGI IMG/M metagenome (GOLD analysis project Ga0182024, IMG submission 120480) | Permafrost microbial communities from Stordalen Mire, Sweden - P3-2 metaG (Illumina Assembly) | ecosystem: Environmental > Terrestrial > Soil > Wetlands > Permafrost | place: Sweden: Stordalen...
CGATTGACGGTCGGATCGAAGGCCTCTAGCGGCGTGAACGTCGCGTTGTCGATCACCAAACTCACCTGAAGGTCGCGAAAGCTGGGGCCCCCCATCCGCAAATTCAGTTCGCCGCTCACCGCCAAAACCGCATCGCGAATCTCCTCGGCGTCGAGCCGTAGCGGGGTTTTGCGCCACAACAGTCGGCCCGCCGCGTCGTGCTCTGCCGCCTGGGGATTGAACTTCGCCGATTGCCGGTAGGTGGCCGACAACACGATCTCGCGCTGGATCTTCTTCAAACTCCAGTGGTTCGCCGTCACCTCGTTGGCCAGCCAATTGAGCAATTCCACGTGCGATGGCCGACCACCGCCAAAGCCAAAATCGTTCGGAGTGTCGACCAGGCCCACCCCAAAATGGTAATGCCAGAGTCGATTGACGATCACGCGTGCCGGCAGCGGATTGCGCGGGTCGGTCGCCCACTCGGCCAGCCGCAGCCGGCGCTCCGATTCGGGCGCTCCGGCCGTCAATTTCCAATCGGCCGAAAGCTCGCCGACACAATCGAGGCCACCGGCCGTCACCACTTCGCGCGGATCGCGAAAACTGCCGCGGGCCAGCACTCGAAAGTATTGAGGCGGTGCCGACACGAAAGCCTGGGCGGTCCCCCCCATTCGCAGCCGATCGACCATCTCCAATCGCGACAGTTCGGTCATCGCGAGGTTGTACTCGGTTCGATGATTTTGCGGCACACGGTCCAGCAGCTTGTCCAAAGCCGCGGCGGAATAGGGATTACGAGCGTATTTCAAAATATCTTCGGCGCTGTGCAGATCGCGCGTCCGGTCGCCGACAATGGCTTGTAGGTTTCCGTCGGCCGAGGCGGCAGCGCTTTTTTTCTCGGCTTCGGCCAGGGCCGTGCGAGCCGCCTCCACGGCCTGCTCGGCCGCCGTCGCGGCTTCGGCCCGAGCCTGACGAATCAGTGCCTGCCCCTCGGCTCCCAACAACGACGCCAAAAAATCGTCGACCGATTTCCTCGCGGCCTCTTGCGATTCTTGCTCGGGCGAACCGATGGCCGCCGGGGCTGGCACCGGCAATTCGCACTCCTTGCGCACCAGGCCCCCCACGGCCGCCGCCATTTGAAAATACTCAGACTGCCGCAGCGGATCGAATTTGTGGTCGTGACAGCGGGCACAATTGAGGGTCATGGCCAGAAACGACTGGCCGACGTTGCCAACCAGATTTTCGAGTTCATCTTCGCGGGTGTTGACCCTCATGCCCACCGAACCCTGCGTCAATCCGATGTAGTCATGGGGTGTGGTCACCAGATAGCCGACGGCGACCAGACCCGCCGGATCGCCGGGGTGGAGTACGTCGCCGGCCAATTGCATGCGCACGAATTCGTCGTACGGCATATCATCGTTGAGCGCTTGAATCACCCAATCGCGATACTTCCACGCGCTCGGATAAAACTTATTGCGTTCGAAGCCCTGACTCTCGGCGAAACGGACCACGTCGAGCCAATGGCGGCCCCAGCGTTCGCCATAATGGGGCGAAGCCAGCAGCCGATCGACCAGCCGTTCGTAGGCATCGGCGGTCGTATCGCCCGTAAACGCGGCCGCTTCTTCCGGCGTCGGCGGCAGGCCGATCAAATCGAATGTCAGCCGGCGGATCAGCGCGGCCCGTTCGGCGGCCGGCGCCGGCGTGAGCTGCGCCGCTTCGAGTTTCGCCAGCACAAAGTGGTCGATCGGGTTGATCGGCCATTGCCGATCCTGAATTGCCGGCAAAGGGGGCGCAGTCACAGGCTGCAGGGCCCACCAGTCATAACCAGCCCGCCCCTCGCTGCTGAAGCGGAAGCGGTCGATTGGACTGCTCCCCCACGTCGCGCCCGCTGCGATCCACTCGCGCAGCAAAACCTTTTCGTGTTCATCGAGCGGGTGCTTCGGTGGCATCTCATCCGCCATCACCCGATCGAGCAGCAGACTCTCGGCCGGTTTGCCCGGCACCAGCACCACTCCACTATCTCCTCCCGCGGCCGCCGTTTCGGCACGCGTCAAATCGAGACCCCCCTTCACGTCGGTCGGGTTGTGGCAGTTGAGACAGTTCCGCGCCAGCAGTCCCGCGATCTGCTGATCGAAGTGTTTGCCTGCCGGCGTGGTTGCCGTCGAGGACGCTGGGCTCGGAGTGCGCACAACGTCGACTTCGGTAATAAACGTGTGGCTCAAGCCATCGACCGACGGAAAGACCTCGAACAGGAAGTGTTGAAAACGGCCGATGTTTTCGCCGTCGACCGGAAAGACGCTCGCGCCGTGTTGGCCCGACTGTGCGTTCACGCCGCCGGGCCGCACCGTGTTGATCCGCGCCAGCAGCACGTAGCCAGGGCTGTGCGGATCATCGACATTGAAGCCCGGCGTGTCGCCGCTGCTGGCATACACATCGACTTTGAGCGGTGCACGGATTCCGCCGCAGAGTGCGTGGCGATGCCAAGAATAGAGATTGATCTGCCCCACCGGCTCGGCCTGGGCAAGGCTCAGTCGGAATCGGCCGACCAGCACCCCGGTATCGAAAAAGAAGGCGTTCGCGGGATCGTCTTCCGAGAGTGCGCCGTTGCCGTCGGTCAGCTTCTCTGCTCCGCCGCTCAAGGCATGGGCGCTGCCCGAAATCACGACCGGAGTAAGCCGGTGCGCCAAATCGCCGGTTGAGATCGCCGGCACCGGCCAATTGCCGGGCGCCGCATTGCGAAAAAACTGTTCCGGAAACTCGTATTGTAACAGGCTGCCGTCATTGAAGTTGGTGCCGACGGCCGCCGTCGGAACCGTTGCCGCCGGAGCGGCTGCCGCACTCGGCTGGGGTGCTCCCTCCGGATTTGGGTCGGCAATGGCTCGGGCTGCGAGCAGCCAGGCCAATAACAGCCCCAGCGATTTGGCCCCCCGCGGTTGCCTGACCAAGTGCCGGATCTCCCGATCTGATTCGCCAAAGACCGCCGCCGTCCCGCCGACGCCCGCGATGCGGCGCCAATCGACCCATCCACCGCTTGTGATGTGTTATACGCCCCGCCGGTTGGCCGATCTAGTAGCGGCCTGCTCATCGATCCGCTGACCCCCGGGCCTCTTCCTGGCACTCACTCGGCTTTCTGTCCGAAGCCCGATGTCATGCGGGTCACAGGGTCTGTTGCGATTCTGCGGGCTCGTCACTCGGTCGAAGGCCCCATGAGTGGCCCCGGCGGGATCCGCCAGGGGTGTGTCCGGAGCGAAACCTGCGGAAAACGCCTGATATTTTGACAATTCTCGCCATCTGCAGCATACTCACCATATTGCCCTAACCTCCCTTCCCCCCTGCGGTTTAGGGGCTCGTCGACCCTGTTGGCCGGCGGAATCGCGCTGCGATGCGCGGTCGGGATGTGGTCGGCAAACGAGCGCCATTTTGCTCAGTTCCCTCTAGCCTCTGGCCTGTAGTCTTTAGCCTGTTCGGTGAGGTTCCCACGTCGGCATGGTCAGTGCGTCACGGGTGGTTTTCCGCCGGCCTGCTGGCTGCGGTCGTTTTTTTTGCCGCAGTCGTCTCCGGGCAAGACCCAGAGACCAAAGCCCCCGGCCTGCCGCCGGTCGCCGAGTCGCTGCACGCCCTGGCCACCGGCAACCGGTCGGCGAGCGACACGCCGGCCGACGATGTGGTCGCGGTCGATGAACTGGAAGCCCCGGCCAAGGCTGAGGATGCGGCCGAGTCGCGTTCCGCGGCGCCGGCCGCCAAATCGATCACGCAAAAGGTCGTCAAGGATCCGGCGCTGGAGCTGACCGATCCGCGCACCTACCGGCTCAAAGTGCTGCTGAAGGTCGAAGCGCCGGACGGAAAACTGACCAACGTGGTGGCGGTCGAGCCGATTCCGATGGATTGGCCCGAACAGCAAGTGCGGCTGATCAGTCAGAAAGTTTCGCCTGGCGCCCGCGTCAGCCAAGAAGTGATCCCGGGCCAGGCGGCGATCCTCCGCCTGCAAGTCGCCACGATTCCCCAAGGGGGTTCGGCCTCGGTCGAGCGGCTCTACGAAATCACCCGGCACCGCATGCAGTTCAAAATGTCGCCGGAAGAAATGGATCGGCCTCACCGGCCGCCCGCCGAACTCCGTGAAGCACTGACCGGCCCGGCACCCGGCCTCGAGATCCAGCACCCCAAGATCGTGTCGCTCGCCGAAAGCCTGCGTCACCAGGCCGCGGGCCAAGGTTCATGGGAAATGGTCAAGGGCTTTTGGCAGTGGACCCGGGACAACGTGAAATTCGAGAACGGCGATTTTCGCGGCGCGCTGTTCGCCGTCGAAAACAAATGTGGCGACTGCGAGGAAATGAGCGCCCTGTTCGTCAGCCTCTGCCGGCTGTCGAACATTACTGCCCGCACCGTTTGGGTCGAAGGTCACGACTATCCGGAGTTTTATCTGTCGGACCGCCAGGGCGTGGGTCATTGGATCCCGGCCCAGGTTGTTGGCCCGCCGTGGTTTGGCGAGATGGCTGAATACCGACCGATTTTTCAAAAGGGAGATCGGTTTTACGATCGCTTCCAGAAGCAATACACCCGTTACGTTCCGCACACGGCGCGTGCCGATGGCAGTTCGACCCAGCCGAAATTGATCGTCGACCACCAGATCCTTTCCGATTCCGACATCAACGGCCCGTCGTACAATTCGACGAAGTAGCCAAACTATGTCCCCATGTGGCTTACTGCCTATCCGAGAACTGGCGGGGACTGTCCCAATGTTGCGCGGTCCTGGGAGCAAAATGGGACGGTCCCGTTTTGCTCGGACGGCGCTCTGCTGTGCGCTGGTCTTCGGCTTGAGCGCGGTCTGCTCGGCCGCCGAGCCTGCGGCCAAACGGTCGACTGTGCGGCCGGTCGCCGCTCGAACGGCCACGCAAGATGGCCGGTCGAAGTCCGATGCGCTCTCGCTGCTGGTCGAGCGCCGAGCCGCGCGGCTGGCCGAATTGCCCCCCGTGGCCGAGCCGCCGGTCGGCGATGGATCGCTCCAAAATCCGCTCGACCGGTTCATCGTGGCCGCCTGGGCGCCGCTGGCGGCCGACGAGCGGCCGACGACTCTGTGCGACGACGCCACGTTTGCCCGCCGCGTCTATCTCGATTTGATCGGCGTGATTCCGAGCCGCGCCGAACTGAACAAGTTTCTGGCCGATTCGTCGAGTGAAAAGCGGACGAAGCTGATCGATCGGCTGTTGGATCGCAAGGCGGAATATGCGGCTCATTGGACCGTCTTTTGGGAAGACGCATTGGCCAGCCAGCCGGTGTTGGCCCAGGGCGGAATTCCAACCCGCGGCAATTATCACCAGTGGCTGCTCGACAGTTTCACGGCCAACCGGCCTTACGACGTGATGTTGGCCGAGTTGATCGATCCGACCATGCCCGGTCACCAGAAGGCCGAGAACCAGGATCTGTTCGGCACGAAGTACCAGGTCGAATTCGTCCGCAACGAGGACCACACGGTGACGCTGCAGACCGCGGCGGCCGTCGGCCAGGTCTTTTTGTCGACCGCCATGAAATGTGCCAGTTGCCACGACCATTTTGAAAACGCCGCCTGGACTCAGGACCGATTTCTCGGCTTTGCCGGTTTGTTCGCGCCGCGCGATCTGGAACGGATCCGCTGCGACGTTCACTCGGGCAAGCACGTGGCGGCCCGCTTTCCTTTCGAGCTGCCGGGTCCCGCCCTGGAAATCCCCAGCCAGCTCGACGACCGGCTGCACGTGGCGGCCCTGTTGATCGTCGATCCGGCCAACGAGCTGTTCGCCAAATCGATCGTCAATCGTTTGTGGAAGCGATATCTCGGCTGGGGCTTGTTCGAACCGGTCGACGATTATCGGCCGGACCGCGAGGCGTCGCATACCGCGCTGCTCGATTGGCTGGCCCGCGACTTTGTCGCTCACGGCTGCGATCTCAAGCACACGATCCGGCTGATTCTCAATAGCCGCACGTATCAAATGCCCTACGAGCCGAAGTTTGCCGACCGCTACGATGCGGCCGATCCGTCGGCGCCGCGCTATTTCCGCTCGCCGGCGCTGCGCCGCCTCACGGCCGAGCAAGTGATCGACAGTTTGCGGATGGCCGCCAATGGTCAATTGCAGCCGGGCGAGCGGGCCTTTTTGGACGCCCGCACCACGGCGCTGGCCTCGGTACTGGGGCGTCCGGCGTCGCGCAACGAAATCAGCACCGCGCGCTCCGACGAGTCGGCAGTCGTGCAAGCGCTCGAACTGCTCAACGGACCGGAGATTCAAGACCTGATCGACAGCAGCGTGCTGGTGGCCCAGCCGGCCGGCAAGCCCGACCCCAAGACCCTGGTCGATCGGCTCTATCGATCGGTCCTCAGTCGGCCGGCAACGCTGGAAGAAAAGCGGTTGGGTCAGGCCCTGTTGGGCGCTTCGCCCACGCTGTCCGATGGTTTGAAAGATATCTGTTGGGCGCTGGTCGTCAGTCCCGAATTCCAATTCATCAAGTAACACTGATTCCAAACCCTGCGGGGACTGTCCCAGTCTTTGCGGAGTCTTCGGAGCAAAACGGGACTGTCCCCTTCTCCCAGCAGGGTTTGGAAAACGCGAGTAGCATCATGAGCCATTTGCTCGACCGACGAAACTTTCTGGCCCGCGGCCTGGCTGCCGGTGCGGCAATGGCTGCCGGCGGCTCGACCCTTGCGCCGCTGGGCCGCTCCGCGCTGGCCGCGGCCGGTCGTCCCGCGCAAAAGCTGCCGGCATCGGCCGACTCGGTGATCATGATCTGGCTGCCCGGTGGCGTTTGCCAGAACGACTGCTGGGACGTCAAGCGTCACACGCCGTTCGAAGCCGGCATGAAGGGAAACGAACTGCTCGGCACTTGCCCGTCGATTCCGACGGCGGTCGACGGCCTCAGGTTCGGCGAGGGACTCGAGCAAATCGCCTCGGTGATGGATCGCGGCACTCTGGTCCGCAGCCTGACCAGCCAGACGAAATTCGGCGCCGTCCATCTTAAGGCGCAGTATTACATGATGACCGGCTATCTCTTTCCGGCCGGCGTCAAAGCACCCAGCTTCGGCGCCGCGGTCGCCCGCACCTTGGGCCCGCGTGCCGCCAATGTCCCCCCCTACATCTACATCGGCCGCGACATCGACACCAGCGACACCGAGAAGCAATTCATCCACGAGTTCATCGGGCCGGGCTTCTACGGCATCGAGCATGCCCCGTTCATGATTCCCGATCCGGCCGCGGGCCTGGCCACGCTGCACGCCGCCTCGGGCATCGACAACGCCCGGCTCGATCGCCGCATCGAATATCTCAAGAGCGTCCACAAGCTGTCGGCCGAAAGCCTCCGCCGGTCGGACAAGGTGGCTGGTTACCTGGGCATGATCGATCAGGCCCGGGCCATGATGGATTCGCCCGTCAAGCAGGCCTTTGCCTATGCCCAGGAAGAAACGCCCGCCACGCTGGCGGCCTACGAGCCAAACATCGGCAGCGAAGACCTGTTGGACAAGCGTTACTTTTTCGGCCGCCGTTTTGGCCAGGGGCTGTTGCTGGCCCGGCGGCTGGTCGAGCGCGGCGCCCGGTTCGTGCAGGTCGAATATCAATACGGCGCGTTCAAGGGTTTTGATACCCACGAAGACGGCCGGGTGCGGCTGGCCGAGATGAAAAAGCAGATCGATGGGCCGATTGCCCAGTTGATTCGCGATCTATCGGATCGTGGCCTGCTAGAGCGGACCTTGGTTGTCGTTTGCAGCGAATTCGGCCGCACGATCGCCAACCAGCCCAAGGCTGGCGTCGAGCCGATCGGCTTTGCCGAAGAGCAGACCGGTTCGGACCTCGTGATCGCCAACGAAAAGATGTATGGCTTTCACGGTCATTTTTCCAGCGCGAATTGTGCGCTGATGTTCGGCGGCGGCTTCAAGCCCGGCCTGGTCTACGGCCGCACGGCCGACGAGCATCCGATGATCCCGATCGAAAATCCGATCGAGGTCCCCGACTTCCACGCCACTCTCTACCGCTCCCTCGGCATCGCCCCCGACCAGAGCTATCTCACCGAAACTCGCCCCTTCTACGTCACCAAAGACGGCAAAGGGCGCGCGGTTGAGGCGCTGTTGGGGTAAGCGCGCTCAGCCGGACTATCGACAAGCTTGTCGACCCGGCCGGGTCCGAAAGCGCGCAGCCGGATCCGCAATGGGGCCCGCGAGCGATGCGCTCCGGTGTCGATGACGGTGGCGCCGGGCGCTCCGCATTTCACTCGCCTCAGGTTCAGTGGCCGTGCAACGCCTCGCATGATCACGGACAGACTATGGCGCCAAGACTCTGGTCGCCGGCCCTAGCTTGTCGATTCTCAGACCCCTATATTGACTGAAATCGTTAATTAAATGTTGACTCTCATGCCGAGCCGATCGCGTGACAACCCCGAATCCGCCAACGCCGCAACGGCCAGTGAAGAAGGAATTGTCCGAGCTAACAGCCGACCCGTCTGCCGAGGCTATGGCCGACCATTCAAACCCACCTGCCGACCCAGCGGTAACCCGCAACACCAGCGATCCCGGTGATGAAACGCAGCGGAATTTTCGTTACCAACATGCGTATGGTGTTATCCTTCTTGCAAGCGCCAAGCGCGGCCTGCGTGCGTATGTCGCTATCTGGTGTGAGCACCACGAGGATCTGCTGGCGCAACGCTCTGATGGATGCTATGACGGCTATCAGATCAAGACGTCCCGTCCGGAGAACGGCACATGGCGTATGCTCGACGAAGAAATTGTAAAGAGCATCGGCCGCTTTATAGACCTTGTCCGTGAGTTTGGCGCCAAGATCGGTGGGTTATTTTTCGTTACGAATACCGAATTCGACGATGTCTCGGATGCACATAAGGATGAGAAGCGCCGGGCACGCCGGCCAAAAGCGTTTCTGACACACATACGTGCGTGCAAGACGTGTGCAGAAATATCCCCGCTCTACCTGGAGACCTTTAGAGAAATCCAAGGTCAGTGCGGATGCCAACCAGACGAACTACTTGCCGTCCTTCAGAAGATGGACTTGATCCTTGGCCCGTCGCGTGATTCTTTCGCGTCTGTTTTGGCGCATGAGCACCTAGGCTCCATTGATGAATGCGCCAATCTATCCCCAACTGATTTAGATGCGTGGCGTGATCACTTAATTGCCGTCGTCTGTGCCGCATCCTCGCTAGCGATCACTGACCCAATCCGACACCTTCGGCAATTAATCAACTCGATAGAAATCGACCCAGCTCTAGACGCGAAACGCCTAGACGTTGCAACTGTGATGGCCTACTCCGGCAAATCGGCAAGTGCGTTTCGGTTTCCGGGGCCTCCTCTGCTTCAGCTTGGCGCCCCCGAGAAGCCTCATGTTCTTGAAGCAAAGCTTCAAATGGGCGGCATTGGCGATCAGATTGAATATATGCGATCACGTGAGCGAGCGGCGGAGGTTCACTTAATGGAGGACGCCCTGCGAGACGCAGACGGCTTCCCAGCCATCCTTCGCCATTTGGAGGAAATAGTGCTCGGTGAATGCTCCGAGGCACATTTGAGGGCTCGCACCAACGGCGCGACGTATGGCGCTGAGATGCTCATTGATATCCAGGAACGACTGAGGCGCATTGCGAGGGATGAGCCGACGAAGGTGTTCAACAAGCAATATGAGTGCCTCATGGGTCTGGTTGGCCTGTTGACAACAGACACCCGTGTTTGGTTTAGCTCGCGATTCCCGGTGCAGGAGTCAGCAGCATGAGCATTCGACTTATTAAAGCGGTGGCTGAAACCGAGAATTTGGATGATTTTCATCTCGGCCGCCTGTTGGTCCTTCTTGGGAGCGCGGACCTAAGGAAAACGAAACCGGCGACGAAAGCGAAGGCCGTTGAAGGCATCACAAAACTGGCCAAGTTGGATTTCCTACTACGCTATCCTACTTGCCTTGAGAAAGCGCTTGTACACGTCGATAAGGACCCCGCCCTTGCCCATGTCTCGCAACGTGAACGAACGTCTATCGAAAGCAAGATGATTCGCTTTCGCTACGGCCCTTGGGATGCACGTTATCGGCGCTGGCTTGGCCTCCTCGTGGCCCGTGGAATGGTTCGGCTAGCGATCGAGGGACATACGATTCAAATCGGCCTAACCGATGAGGGCCGAGTACTAGCAAGCCAGTTCCGTAGCAACCCAATGTACGCGGATCTCGTCAAACGTAGCGACATCATTACAAAGATATTCGGCAGCTATAGCGGCACTGCACTGAAGGATTTTGTCTACATGGCGATTCCAGAAATCACGGACATGAAATGGGGCGAGGAAATCACTGCAGACAAAGTTTAGTAGGCCCATTTCGGTTGCAGTCATCGGCGAGGCGTGAGCAATATGCAGTTTAACATTAAGTCGCTGACCCTGACGTTTCGACGTGAGGAAGTAGCCATCGATTTTGCCGATATCAGCTATTTCTGGGGCCAAATGGGCGCCGGAAAGACTAGCATTGCGCACATGATCGATTACTGCTTGGGGGGTGACGTCGAACTCACGCCAGCGATGCAAAGCGAGTTTGTTTCTGCGGCCCTGAGAGTTTCCCTTGCAAAGTCCGATCTCTGCATTGAACGTCCGCGCGACTCGGACCGTGTGATCGTCGACTGCGTCGTCGAGGGGGACGCGTATCGGGCCAGTATTCCCTCGCGCATAGCAGACGGCGAGGTGATTCCCGGAACCGGGATCGAGCACCTTTCTGACTTGCTATTCTGGCTTTCGGATGTCATCCCGCCCAAAGTCAGGACGAGCAAGACAAAACAGGACTCGGAGCTTCGTAGGCTGTCATTTCGCGACCTCTTCTGGTACTGCTACCTTGATCAGGACAGCATGGATTCGTCTTTCTTTCATTTGGACGACGGGGCGCACCCTTTCAAGCAACTGAAGAGCCGCGATGTAATCCGATACGTGATCGGCTTCCATGACGAAAAGGTCGCCGAGCTAGAAGGGATTCTTGATACGCTGCGCGGTGAGCGCCAGGCACTGTTCGCGTCGCTGACGAGTATCGTAAAGGTTCTCAAGGAGGTCGGTGTTGAATCAGAATCTCAAATTGCGGCACGTGTTGCGGAAATCCTGGGGCGAGCAGCCGCAATCCAAAAGGAGCTTCAGGACGCCAAGGCGGTCGCCAGGGCAACGGTAACGGATCACTCTGTTGAGCGGCTGCGGAGTGAGGCGAGGGCGCTTGGGGACGAGCTTAACCAAAATGACGTGGCGCTCGCCGACCTCACGAAGGCGCTCGATAGAGATACCCGACATCTTAACGAGCTAGAAACCTTATCTTTGAAATACAAACGGTCGCTGTCCGCGAAAGCGGTTCTCGCGGGCGTATCGTTCGTATGCTGCCCGAGGTGTGCCCAACCGCTGCCAACTCGCGACGAAGGCCAATGCCCAGTGTGCGGCCAGCGAGACCAGATTATCGGACCGGATCCGACCGAGGACGCCATCGTTGAACGTGATATAAAAGTGCGGTCCGCAGAATTGAAGGAGATCATTGCACGACACCACGCGAGCCTTGGATTAATCCAGCAGCAACGAGAATCAATTGCCTCTCGCAAGCGGAGAATTGAAGCGGAAAGAAATGACGCGTCCGCTGAGTACGACTCCGCATACCTATCGATGTGGCTTGTTCGGGAAAGGGAACGCGCGTCCCTCATACAGGAAGCAGACAGCCTGGCGGCGATGGTGAAATTAGCCCGCGCAGTCGAAAGCCAGCGGGAACAGGTCTCCGGAATCGAAGCCCGTGAACGGAGGCTAAAGGAGGAACTCAAATCCGCTCGCAAAGCCGCCGAAAGCGACGTAGCGAACCTAAACCGGTTGCGAGTATTTTACCTTGATTGTCTCGTCAGGACCGGCATTCCTGGGATTACGAACGATGACGAGGTGCAAATACCGACTACGACGTTCTTTCCACATCTGACAGGGGGACCCGATGATGAGCAGCAAATTACCTCGTTCGCGACCATCAGCAGCGGTGGAAAGAAGAACCTCTTCAAGGCGTGCTTCGCTGTCGCCATGCATCGCGTGGCGGCGTCCGTTAAGGCACCGCTTCCGGAGTTATTGTTAATCGACTCCGCGATGAAGAACATCAGCGAGAGGGAAAATCGAGCGCAGTTCGAAGGATTCTATAAGATGCTCTACGATCTGAGGGACGATGAGCTTCTGTCGACCCAGATCATCCTAATTGATAAAGAGTTCCTCCCGCCGGTGCCTGAGCTCGGCAGGAGAGTGATCAGCCGCCATATGCGGCCGGACGATCCAGAATTCCCACCCCTCATCCCTTACTACCGCGGAAAATAATCTGCGCCCAGTGAGGTGCTGTCTGGGAGGTGTCGAAGAGTTGCGAGAGAGCGGCGAGGCATTGGGATGACGAGGCGCGTTGGGAGGAGTGAGACGGTACCCCGACGGCGGATTCTGAACCGCCGGCACCGTCGGCGCGCACAAAAAAAACCTGGGCCGCGCTCATCGCGCGGCCCAGGCCCCCGGTCGTGACGTCTTCCGCATTTGAACCGGAGTGTTACCGCACTGCTTCGTTCAACATCTTCGTGTTCGGAATGCTACGGCGATTCAGCAATCCGTCTTCTTCGGTTTCGAGGATCGTCGCCACCGGACCTACCTCGCGGACCGTTCCTTCCAAGTGGCCGACGGTGACGTGGTCGCCGGCGTGCAGACGCTGACGAATGTAATCGCCGGCCAAGATGCCAGCCATCACGTCGCGGCCGCCCAGGCCGAAGGCCAGGCCGAAACCGATCGCCAGACCGGCCGAAGCAATCAGAATCAGGTTCTGCAGCAGGTCGAACCGCAGGCCAAGCTGGTCGCAAACCGCGATCAGGGTCAGGATCGCCAGAACATAGTAGCTGGCGTTCGCCAGGTGCTCGGCATAGGGCAGACCGACGCGGTCGGCGCTCGTCGCCACCAGGCCACGCAGGAAACTGGCAGCCAACAAACCGACCACCACCACCACCGTGGCGGCCAACAATCGCGGAATGTAATTGACGACCGTGCCCATCGCATCGGTGACACTTTGCAGTCCCAGAATATTGAAGGCGGCCATGATGAAGACGCACATCAACAGCCAGAACACAATCGTGCCGACGATCACCGGCACATTGCGGCCGATGTTCGTGTGGGCCATCGATTCGGCCAAACCGCTCCGCTCGGCCGCGATTTGCAAACCGAGCTTCTCGCTGAGCAGCGTAAAGACGTGGGCCACCATGCGGGCGATGATGTAGCCGATCACCAGCACGGCGACCATGAATACGATGCGGGGGGCCAGCGAAATCACCTGCTCATAGGCTTGCGTAAAACTGTCGTGCAACGCGCCGGTCGACTTGTCCCAGATGTTGGTGTTGGCGTCCGTCGTAGCAGCGTCGGCCATCAAAAATGTGGAGAGTAACATGACAAAAACCTTTCGTAACGTGTTTGAGGTCATCTTTCCCAACAGCGACGATGTGTCGGCCGCGGGCAGATTCCTCTGGGGGAGAGTGAATCAATTACCGTTCAAAGTCGTTTCTTCTCGTTCAGTTCGTATTTGCCGCCAAAGCTGAATCGCACCAGGCCCGACAATGCTCGGGCAAACTCGAACAGCGCCGCCGGAAGCACCACGACCAGCAGCTCGATGAGCTGTACGATCGCCAGATCCCGGTTCATTCGTTGGTGCAGTTGCCGGCCGAATTCCGACGATGGCGGCGGCGGCGGCACATCCTGCTCGGCCAGTTGTTCCAAAAAGTCGGGAGCCATACCACGCATCTCCGTACTGGTCAGTTGCCGTGCCGCGGTCCCGCGTCACGGCATTCCTAGTGGGTCTCGTCGGGGTACAGGGCTTTCAGTTTTTCGCGCGCTCGGCTGACGCGCATCTTGCAGGCACTGACCGAGACACCAAAGATTTCGGCCAGTTCCTCGTATTCGTAACCTTCCGCATACTTCAGGATCAGCAGGGCTCGATCTTCTTCGTCGAGCGTTTCCAACATGCGAGCCAGATCGAGCGACAGTCCTTCGGCGACGTTCCGGCGCGCCGGTTGTTGCTCGACCCAGTTCTCTTCGCCGGCCGGCTGTTCGTGCCGTCCGCGGCGTCCGCGTCCGCGGCGAAGCGTCAGGCAGGTGCGAACGGCGATCGCATGCGCCCAGGTGGCATATTTCGAACGTCCCTCGAACTTGGAGCGGCTGAAAAACAGCCGCACGAAAACTTCCTGCGCCGCGTCGTTGGCGTCCTGCTCGTTGCCCATCAGGCGAAAGCAGATCCTCCAAATGCGCGGCCGAAAGCGTTCGACCAAGGCGACAAAAGCTGGACCATCCGACCCTTCGCGGGCAGCCAGTGCAGCCAGTTGTTCGTCGGTTTGTTGCTCGAGGGCTTCCAAAAACTTTGTCCCCTGCCGAGGGCGTGCTCAGCGGCCGCATCCCTACGGCCTTCATCTGATTGGTTGCCGGCCGACCGTGGGCCGGTCACATAAAATTCTGCGGTGCAGCGGGTCGCTTCGAGAGCCAAACTCCATGGCTTAAATGGAGCCCACGCGGATAAACCGTGTTGCTTGCAGGGATTCTAGCGGCAGCGCCGTACAAAGCGCCTGCGTCGGGCGAGACGCGGCTCGCCGCGCGAGCGAGCTACTTGCCCTTGGTGCGGGCGGCGTACAGCTCGGCGTATTCCAGCACCCAGTGGTCGGCCAACGTCTCGAAGGCGGCCAATTCCGCCTCGGCCAACGGCTGGAAATGATTGCGATTGAAAATCTCTTTGTTCCGAACCGTCCCCTTCGCCACCAATTCCAACACGTGCAAACTCGAGAAGGGACGCACAGTCATTTCCAGCCGGCTAAACAAATTCGTTCGCTTGCCTGCTTCCAACTGCAAATCATCGCGACTGACCGCGGCGCCCCAGCCCCGGTCGCCGACCAGGGTTTCGTAGCGAAAGCCCGGAAAGTATTGCGGCAGCGGCCGCAAGCAGTTTTCGATTCGCTCGGACAGTTCCAAGCGATACTGCGAGTGCAGCCGCTTGAGCTCTTCCTCGTTCATCGTGCGCTGAGCCTGCGCGCGCTGGCGAGCCTCGCCCAAGCGCTCGCCGCGCTGAATCGCATCTTCAAGTCGTTCGCGAAAGTCCACGGTTGGTCACGCGCTCGGTTTGTTTTTTAACTTGGAGCGAAAGTAACAGCCGTTCGGGCCAACCCCTTCGGCATGCGGCAGCTCAGCCCTCGGAGGGTTCGTCGGTGGGCGTAGGCTCGCTCCCGGTCGGGGGAGCGAGTGTATTTTCAGGCGCGGCATTTTCGGGCGCGGGCGGCTCGATCGCGTGGCTTTCGGATACGTGCCCACGCGCGGTGTCTTGCGCTGGCGTCTCCGCGGGCGCCGATTGTTCGGCCGCGTCGGCATCGGCAGGTTTCAACTCCAGAAACTGTTTCAGATCGCCAAACGTCCGTAGCGGCTCGCGCCCCTCTTTCATGGCGCTGGTGATCGGTATCAGCGGTTTCGGTTTCTTCGGCGGGCCACTCTTGAACTTGGGTCGCGGCGGTCGAGCGTGCCCCGACGAATCGCCACGGCCGGACGAATCGCCACGCCCCGCCGCATCGCGGCGCGGCGGCCGGGAATGTTGTCCCCCTTGGCCCGACCGCTCGCGTGGTGGTCCACGCCGCTCGCCGCCGGCCGGCGGCGCCGATTCCGCCCCGGTGCCTTGCGACGCGGCCCCTGGCTCACCATTGCCTGCGGCGGGTTGCGATTTTTCACCGCGCTTCGGCCGGCCGCGGCGTTCGTTGCCGCGCGGTGTGCCGGGAGCGATCATCGTCAGCGAAACGCGGCGGCGCGTTTTGTCGATTTCGTGGACCCAGACCTTGACGGTGTCGCCGACCGAGACGACTTCGTGCGGATCGCGAACGTATTTGTTGGCCAACTGGCTGATATGGACCAGGCCAGTATCGTGCAGACCGATGTCGACAAAGGCGCCGAAGTCGACGACGTTCAGCACCGTGCCCGACAGTTCCATGCCCGGCGACAGGTCGTCGAGCTTGATCACCCCTTTTTTGAAGATTGGCGGCGGCAGATCCTCGCGCGGGTCGCGGCCGGGGCGGGCCAACTGGGCCAGAATGTCCCCCAGCAGGAGCGAGCCCCCTTCGCACTGCGCCGCCAGCGCTTCGACCGGCGTCTGCGCCGCCCGCTCGGCCACGCGCGCGGCCGATTCGTTGTCGGCCAGATCCGACACATGGGCCGAGATCGACTCGAGCACCTTGGCCGCCAGCGGATAGCTTTCCGGATGGATCCAGGTGGCATCGAGCGGATTGTCGCGTCCCACGATTTTCAAAAAACCGGCCGCCTGCACGAATGCCGCTTCGCCGAAGCCGGGAACTTCTTTCAATTGTTCACGCGAACGGAACGGACCATGCTCGCCGCGGAAATCGAAAACGCGCCGCGCCGTCAATTGGTTCAAACCCGAAACATACCGCAACAGCGCCGGGCTGGCCGTGTTCAGATCGACGCCGACGTAATTGACGCACGATTCGACCACGTCGTCGAGCGAAGTGCGCAAATGCTTCGCCTTCACGTCGTGTTGATACATGCCGACGCCAATGCTGGCCGGATCGATCTTCACCAATTCGCTCAACGGATCCTGCAGCCGCCGCCCAATCGAAATCGCCCCGCGCAGCGTGGCATCGTATTCGGGAAATTCTTCGCGCCCCAGCGGGCTGGCCGAGTAGACGCTGGCTCCGGCCTCGTTGACGATGACATAGGCGACCGACTTTTCCGCCAACTCGGCCGCCAGCAATTCGCCAATCAACTCTTCGGTCTCGCGGCAGGCGGTCCCGTTGCCGATGGCCACCAGCGACAAGTTGTGGGTGGTGATCAATTCGACGATTTTGGCCTTCGCCTCTTCGCGGCGTTCCGCCTTGCCGACCAGGTGAATCACGGCGTGCGCCAGCAGATTGCCAAACTCGTCGAGCGCGGCCAGCTTGCAACCGCTCTTGAACCCTGGATCGGCCGCCAACACCCGTCGCGACCGCACCGGCGGCTGCAACAACAGGTTGCGCAAGTTGCGGGCGAAGACCTCGACGGCGTGGGCTTCGGCCCGATCGGTCAGCTCGCGCCGCGCCTCGCGCTCCAGGCTGGGAAAAACAAGGCGGGCCAAGGCGTCGCGGGCACAGCCGCGCAGCAGGTCGGCGTGCGGATGATCGACCGGAACCAACAGCTCGTCGGCCGTTTGCTCCATTGCCGCGCTGTCGGCCTCGACTTTCACGCGCAACACTTTGGCCCGTTCGCCACGATTGATCGCCAACACGCGATGCGGCGGCACATGGGCCAACTGTTCGGCATAGGCGAAGTAGTCGCGAAAGCCTTGCGACTTTTTGTCGTCGGGTTCGGCGCGGGCGCTGGTCAGTTTGCCGGTGCGATGCAGAATCTTGCGCAGCCGCTGCCGCAGGTCGGCCCGCTCGCTGAAAATTTCGGCCAGAATATGGCCCACGCCCAACAGTGCGTCGGCCGCGCTGGTGACGCCGCGATCGGTTTGAACGAACTCGGCCGCCCGGGCGTCGAGATTGGCGGCCATCGGCGAGGCCGACAGGACTTCCTCGGCCAGGGGTTCGAGTCCGCGCTCGCGGGCCAGCGTGGCCAGCGTTTGCTTCTTGGGCTTGAACGGCAGGTAGAGGTCTTCCAACCGCTTGGTGCTGTCGGCGGCCTCGATTTCGGCCACCAGCGCTTCGGTCAGTTTGCCCTGCGACTCGATGGAACGGAGGATCGTTTGTTTTCGTTCCCCCAACAGACGCAACTTACCCAGCCGCTGCTGAATCTGCCGGATCTGCTCCTCGTCCAACCCCCCTGTTTCATCTTTGCGATAACGCGTGATGAAAGGGACGGTGTTGCCCGCATCCAACAATTCAATGACGCGCTCGACGCGCGCCAGCGGGATTTGCAAAGGGCCGGCGATCGACCTGAGATCGATAGCGACCGTGGAGATCGTGCCCATGCTGTTTACGGCGCTCGACCAGCACCGGCTGCTCACGGCGGCCGATTTTGTCAGAGCGAAGGGTTTGTTCAGAGCGCAAAAGATTAAGTCGTTTCGACTTGCTCGCTGCCGGGCAATCTAGGGCCTGGACGATTTGTTGTCAAGCTACGCCCGCCGCGCCGGCACCCCTCTGGCAGCGTGCTTCGACCGGGATGCTCGCGGTGCCGGCACACACGGTGCTATCGCGCGAGACCAAAAAAAACGCGCCCGCGGGCAAAAAGATCAAACCCCTAGCCGTGGATTTGCCGATACCTGTCCAACGTAGCAGGGCGGGCAAGGCCGTGAACGCGTAAGGATGCGCGAGAAGCGGACCGCAACCTCGAGTGAGGTTGCACCTTGAAACAATCAACGTAAGGAAACGTACGATGGCCCGAGCCCAATTGCGCGTCTACTATGGTCCTCAAGTCGAAGCCTCCATTTCGACCCCCGCTACTGCCAACCACAAGGATGTGGTGACGGTTCCGCTGGGCGAAATCTTTCCATTGCTGGCCGACGCCGTTCGCAGCGAACGGACCTGGCTGCGAGACTTCGAGGATGATGAAATTACGATTTCCAGCGATCTTTACGAGGTGATTCTGGCGTATCAACATTTTCGCCGCCCCTCGGCCTAACAGCGACCTCACAAGCGTTTCTTGCGAGCAACTTCCGACAGCTCGGCCTTCGACAGCCGGGCTGTCGGCGTTTTTGCGCGCCGCGCGAGCCTTCCGCGCTCTCCCACGCGCTCCATCCCGTGCCGCGGAGACCGCTGGCGGCGCTCGATCCACCGGTCGTCCGCCCCGCGTCTGGCCCGGCGGGCGACATTCCCGTCGGGTATCGCCTGAGGATATACTTGGGAGATACATCACCCACCGGCCCGCTCAGCGAGCGCGACAACGTCATTTGTTTCGGGGAGGAGCCTTCCTCCCGGGCCGGCGCCACCCCGAGCGGAAGAGGCGGCCCTGTGTCGGACACCATTTCCCCAGATCCAACGCCACCGGAGTTTGAGCCCGGTTTGGCGGACGTGCCGGGTTTCGACCGCCGCCGGGTCGCCGACTTGATTGCCGAGATCAAGCTTTCGGCGGACAAACTGGCCACCGACCGCACCTCGCGTGGCGATCTGAAATTGCTCAGCCGCGCGCTGCGGGAACTGCGCTACGCCTTCAAGGTGTTCACTCCCTATCGCACGCGGCGCAAGGTCACCGTCTTCGGCTCTGCCCGCACGCGTCCCGAGGAACCCTCCTTCGAGCAAGCGGTGGCCTTCGGCCGCGCCATGGCCGAGAACCAGTGGTTGGTGGTGACCGGAGCGGCCAGCGGCATCATGGAAGCCGGCCATATCGGCGCCGGCCGCGAACACTCGATGGGGCTCAATATCATGCTCCCCTTCGAGCAATATGCCAACCCGGTGATCGCCGGCGACACCAAGCTGGTCCACATGAAATACTTTTTCACCCGCAAGCTGATGTTCGTCAAGGAGTGCGACGCCGTCTGCTTGTTGCCCGGCGGATTCGGCACGCTCGACGAAGGGTTGGAAGTTCTCACGCTCTTGCAAACCGGCAAACGAGACATGGTGCCGGTCGTATTTCTCGACGCTCCGGGTGGAGAATTCTGGCAAGACTTTCAGAAGTTTGTCGAGCGCCGGCTGTTGGGCCACGGCATGATCTCGCCCGAGGACCTGTCGCTTTACAAATTGACCGACAAGGTCGAGGAAGCGGTGGCCGAGATTCTGCAATTCTTCCGCGTCTATCAGAGCATGCGGTACGTGAAGAACAAGCTGGTGTTTCGGCTGAAAGAGCGGCTCGGCGACGAGTTGCTCGGGGACATCAACCAGCACTTCAGCGATATCTTGAGCGGCGGCGATTTCACGCAGGGTGCCGCGCTGCCCGAAGAAAAAGAAGAGACCGATCAGGCCGCTCACACGCGCTTGATTTTTCGCTTCAACCGCCGCAGCCTCGGCCGCCTGCGCCAACTGATCGACGCCATCAATCGGGGCAAGGTCGAACCGCGCGACGCGCGGTCACAGCCGCCGGCTGGCGCATTGCCGCCCGACTCTGCGCCGAAACCGCCGGCGCCAGGGAGTGCCGGTGAGACGCATTCTTGATCGCCGGCAGCCGGCGAGGACAAAAGCCGATGACGACGGCCAGCCAGATGCCCGCTTCGCCGGACGAGTTGAATGCCCTCTTTGAGCTGGCACTGCGCCAGCATGGTGCCGGTCGGCTGGCCGAGGCCGCTGTTGCATACCGAAGAATTCTTGCGATCCGGCCCGACAACGCCGACGCCCACAACAACCTGGGCGCCATCCTCTGGCAGCAGGGGCAGCTCGACCAGGCGGCGGCATGTTTTGAAGCGGCAATCGCTCTCAGGCCGGAATACGTCGACGCTCTCAGCAACCTGGGCACGGTGCTGCTGTGCCAAGGCAAGCTCGACGAAGCGGCAGTATTTCTCCAACAAGCGCTGGCTCTTAAGCCGGACAACGCCGACGCGCAAAATAACTTGGGCGTCATCCTCTGGCAGCAGGGCCAGCTCGACCAGGCCGCGGTATGTTACGAGCAAGTGATCGCGCTCCGGCCCGACCATGGCGACGCGCACTGCAACTTGGGGAGTGTGCTGCTGAGCCAGGGCCAGCTCGATCAGGCCCTGCGGCGTTTTCAGCAAGCGCTCGCTCTCCGGCCCGACAACGCCGAGGCGCACAATAACCTGGGCGTTGTCCTCAGGAAACAGGGCAAGCTTGACCAGGCCTTGGCATCGTACGAGCAAGCGCTCGCTCTCCGGCCGGACTACGCCGAGGCGCACAACAACCTGGGCAATGTGCTGAAGCAACAGGGCCAGCTCGATCAGGCCTTGGCACGGTTTGAGCAAGCGCTCGCTCTCCGGCCAAACTACGCCGACGCGCACAACAACCTGGGCGTCATCTTCTGGCAGCAGGGCAAGCTCGACGAAGCCGCGGCACGTTACCAGCAAGCGCTCGCGCTGAAGCCGGATCTTGCCGAGGCGCAAATGGGCCTGGCCGCTCGCTATCTGGTCGAAGGTGATTACGAGCGGGGCTGGCCTGCGTATGAAGTGCGGCTCCGCGTACCCGGACATTTGCCGCAGCACAACCTTCCGCGCTGGACGGGCCAGCCCTTGGCCGGTCGCAGCCTGTTGTTGCTGGCGGAGCAAGGCGTCGGGGATACGCTCCAGTTCGTCCGCTATGCCCGGCTGCTAAAGGAGCGGGGCGCTCGAGTCGTGCTGGCCGTTCAGAAGGCGCTCGGCCCGCTGCTGGCGCGCGATCCCGATTTGGGCGAGTTGTTTATTCTGGGTTCCGCCAAGGAGTTGCCGCGCTGTGATTTTTTTCTTCCGCTGCTTAGTGCCCCCGGCGCGCTGGCCACCAGCGCCGCGACGATTCCGTGTGAAGTACCCTACGTCTCGGCCGACCCCGAGTTAACGGACGAGTGGCGGGCGGAACTGGCGAGCATCGAGGGCTTCAAGATCGGCATCGTCTGGCAAGGCGCGCGCGATTATCATCTGGATCGTTGGCGTTCGATCCCGTTGGCCGAATTTGCGCCGCTGGCCAAAGTGCCCGGCGTGCGGCTGGTCAGCCTGCAAAAAGGATTTGGATCGGAGCAGGTCGCCACGGTCGATTTTCCGGTGCTTGATCTTTCCGGCCGGCTGGATGAAGTGGCCGGCGCGTTCATGGACACCGCGGCCGTGATCCGCGGCGTCGACCTGGTGGTGACCCCGGACACGGCGATCGGTCATTTGGCGGGAGCCCTGGGCGTGCCCGTTTGGGTTGCGCTCCAATTCTCGCCCGATTGGCGTTGGCTGCGAGACCGCGACGACTCTCCGTGGTATCCGACCATGCGACTCTTCCGCCAAACCACACTGGGCGAGTGGCCGGAAGTTTTCGAGCGCATTGCCCAGGCGGTCCAGACGCGCCGCTCGGAAACGGAATAATCCGTGCGAACGCGCCGGCCTGCGCCGGTCAGATGTAGTACATGTTTTCGGTGTTGCGTTTGATCTTCTGGACCAGGTCGCCGAATGTGATGGCATGCAGCATGTCGCGCTCCACTTTGGCGATCTGCCGCCAGGCTTCGCCCAGCACGCGCGTGGTGGGCGTGCGAGTGTTGGTGGCGTTGCCGGGCGTTTCGTTTTCCTGGCCTTCGATGACCGACATCACCTCGCCCAGCGAAATCGTCTGCGGCGGCTTCACCAGTTGATATCCCCCCGAGGCTCCGCGAGTGCTGGAAACGAATCCGGCCCCTTTGAGCTGCAGCAGAATCTGCACCAGAAAACGAGAGGGGATGCCGTGCTCGTCGGCGATCGTGCGAATCCGCACGGGCTCGCCCGTGCCAAAACGAGCGGCCAACTCCAGCATTGCCAAACAGGCATATTCGGTCTTGGCGGATACTTTCACGAGAGATTCACCGGCGCCGTCAGTCGGCAGTGTGCAAGCCGCACTCGGTCTTGGCCTGGCCGCTCCAGCGACCGGCCCGCTCGTCTTCGCCGAACATCACGGCGCGCGTGCAGGGCCAGCAGCCGATGCTGGTATAGCCCTGGTCGTGCAGCGGATTGTAGGGAATGTCGTGCTTGACGATCAGATTCCAAACATCCTTCTTCGTCCAGTTGGCCAAGGGACTGACTTTCACCAGGCCGAACTTCTTGTCCCAACCGACGATCGCTGCCCGAGCCCGGTCGGGCGTCGACTGGTCGCGACGAATGCCGCTCATCCAGGCTTGCATTCCCACGACCGACTCTTGCAACACGCGCACCTTGCGATCGAAGCAGCACTGATTCGGATTCGACTTGTAGACCGGGCCACCGTGCAGCGACTCGTATTGCTCGACCGTCGTGGCCGCCCGTCGCAGCTCGACCTCGATCCCGTAACGCTCGGCGATCCGGTCGCGCAGACGGAGCGTCTCTTCGAACTGATAGCCCGTGTCGAGATTGAACACGTGCGTCCGCGGCTCGATCTCGGCCAGCAGATGCAAAATGACGCAGCCTTCGGGTCCAAAGGCGGTGGCCATCGTCAGCTTGGGAAAATAGCGATCCGCCGTCCAGCGGATGATCTCGGCGGGCGACGCCGTCTCCAGCCGCTCGCTCTGCTGGCGCAGCTCTTCGAGCAGCTCCGGCGAGGCCGTGGCAGGCGTAAACGTCGAATGCCCGTCAATCGCATGCCCGACCGCCGATGCCGCGAAAGAAGACAGATTTGACATCGGGACCGATACACTCGCCATAAGAGGCCAACTGGCGCGGCGACCGCGCCGCAAAAAACCCTGGAATTGGAGAATCTTACGAATGTTTGTCAAGTAAGTCAACAATCAGGTTCAACCCTAAGGATCGGCTAATTCTGCCCCGGTTCTTCAGTCGGCCTCCCGGCGGCTTCCGGCAAAGCCCCTGGGGCAGTCGTCGTTTGACGCAACTCCCCACGCAATCAGTGCTTGCCCGGCCCACCCGCCCCTTGCTTGACTCGGCCGGTGCAGGGGGTCATTCTAATCCGACTGTAATTCAACACACATCACCCACACGTCGCTCGCGGCGCGTCCGGCCCGCGCATTTCCGCAGGGAGCAGCCATGTCCGCAGCCATCAAGAAGATCTACACGGCAATCGATCTGGGCGCTTCGAGCGGCCGTCACATTGCCGGACTGTTTGACGGAGCCCGTCTCGATCTGGCCGAAACCTATCGCTTCGGCAATGCGGCCGTGCCGATGGCCGGACATCTTTACTGGGACCTGCCCCATTTGTGGCAACAGATCGGCCTGGGACTGCGCAAAACGGCCGAAGCCTATCCCGCCCAGATCGCGACGATTGGCGTCGATACCTGGGGCGTCGATTTCGGGCTGCTGGGGCGCGGCGACGAACTGTTGGGCAATCCCTATCACTATCGCGACACCCGCACTATCGGAATGCTCGAAGCAGCGATGGCCCGCGTGCCGCGCGAGCAAATCTTTGCCGCCACCGGCATCCAGTTCATGCAGATCAACACGCTGTATCAACTGTTGGCGATGCGGTTGTCCAACTCGCCCCTGTTGGCCGAGGCTAAAACGTTTCTGTTGATGGCCGACTTGTTCAACTGGTTGCTGACGGGCGAAAAACTGAACGAACGGACCAACGCCACCACCACTCAGGCTTTCGATCCGCGCACGGCCGACTGGGCCTGGGACCTGCTCAAGCAGTTGGAAATTCCAACCGAGATGTTTTGCCCGATCGTCCAGCCCGGAACCAAGCTAGGAAACCTCCGCGCGGCGCTCGCCGCCGAATGGGGACTCACCGAGACCGAAGTCGTCGTTCCCGGCACGCACGATACCGCCAGCGCGGTCGTTTCGGTCCCTGCCGCGCAGCAGTCGGGCGACCGGCCGAACTGGTGCTATATCAGTTCGGGGACCTGGTCGCTGATGGGTGTCGAAATCTCGCAGCCCGTTCTCACCGATCGCTGCCGCGAGCTCAACTTTACCAACGAAGGAGGCGTCGGCGGCACCACTCGGCTGCTGAAAAACATTGCCGGCTTGTGGTTGGTGCAGGAGTGCCGGCGGATTTGGAACAGCCGCGGTGCGAACCGCACCTGGCAAGATCTGAATCGGCTTTCGGCCACCGCGCCCCCCCTGGCGGCATTGATCGATCCGGATGATCCCAGCTTTTTGGCTCCCGCCGACATGCCCGAGGCGATTCGCGATTATTGCCGCCACACGGGCCAAAGCGTGCCGGCCGACGAGGGGAGCGTGCTGCGCGCGGCCACCGACAGCCTGGCGCTGCGCTATCGCCAGGTTCTCTCCTGGCTCGAAGAGTTGATCGGCGGTCGGATCGAAACGATCCACGTCGTCGGCGGCGGTTCGAACAATCGGCAGCTTTGCCAGGCCACGGCCGATGCCTGTCGGCGCCGCGTGGTGGCCGGCCCGGTCGAGGCAACGGCCATCGGCAATCTGCTGATGCAAGCCGTGGCCGTGGGAGACATCGGCTCGATCGCCGACGCCCGGTCGATCGTTCGCCACAGTTTCGGGGTCGACGAATTCCTTCCCCGCGACGGCGACCGCTGGGACGATGCCTATGCACGCTTCCGAGCGCTGACGAAATCCTAGTATCCTGAGTTGTAAATCCGCTTAATATAGTGGCGTCCCACAGTTCGAAATCATGCCGAGTCTTTAGTGAACGAATTAACAACTCAGGTCACTAAAATCTCCGCACCGATCCGCTGCTGAACGACCTGGAGGGAGCGATGAAACTGCTGGCGCAATACCTGGCGGTGGGAGCCGCCGGCTCGCTCGGAGCGATGCTGCGGCTGGCGGTTTCGTCGTTCTGCGGCCAGTGGTTCGGCACCGCGTTTCCGGTCGGGACGCTGGTGATCAACCTGAGCGGCAGCCTGTTTCTGGGTTGGTTTCTGACGTTGGTCGACCAGCGCTATATCGTTTCCGACACGCTGCGGATGGCCGTGGCCGTCGGTTTTGTCGGCGCCTATACCACGTTCTCGACGTTCGCCTACGAATCCAACGCATTGCTGGAAGATGGGGCGGGGATCAAATCCCTGGCCAACATGCTCGGCAGCGTTGTGCTGGGATTGGTTGCCGTGCGGTTGGGCATTTGGCTCGGCGGTCGCTAACGAGCCGGCCGGGGACACTCCCAATTATGCCCGGGTCGTCGACGCGAAGAATCAGCTCGGAGCAAAATGGGACTGTCCCCTTCTCCGAGGCGGGCTACGGATGGGAGGAAACACTCGATGAGCATCCAAGGCGAGGGCGTGCTGCTGCGGGTTTATTTGCAAAGCGCCGATCGTAGCCCTCACACGCCGACCTACGAGCGGATCGTCCGTGCGGCGCGCGAAGAGGGAATGGCCGGCGCCACGACCCTGCGCGGAATCCTGGGATTGGGGGCGCACGGCACGATCGAGCGATCGGTATGGTCTCTCACCGAGCATGTTCCCGTGATCGTCGAAATCGTCGACGGTGCCGACAAAATCACCGCCTTTATCCAGCACACGTTGGACCGGCTCATGCTTCACGGATTGGCAACCCTGGAACGGGCCAACGTGATGATGTACCGCCATCGCAACGACTCTGAGCCGAACCGGCTGAACCTGGGCGCTTTGCTCAAGCCCCTCTCGACCGTGCCGCGAATCCAAACGAGGGAACACATGAAATCCAACGACGACGGCGTTCTGTTGCGGGTCTTTATCGGCCAGTCCGATCAATACCAAGGACAGCCGCTCTATAAAGCGATCGTCGCGAAGGCCAAGGACCTGCAACTCGCCGGCGCAACCGTATTGCGCGGCAGCGAAGGATTTGGCGCCCACAGCATCGTCCACGAATCGAAGCTGCTGGAGATGTCGCGCAATCTGCCCATCGTCGTCGAAGTCGTCGATACCGAAGACAAGATCAAGCTGCTCCTGCCCTCGCTGGAAACCATGGTCGAGGAAGGCATGATCACGATGGAATACGTCGTGATGTTGATGTATCGCGGCGGCCAAGGGGAAAAACCCGCGCAGGCGGTCTGATCGTCGGCCGGATGCCGCTCGTGCCCCCGAGCGAGCAGCGGTTTCGGGCCGCCGCCAAAATCCCTTCCATGGCGTTGCCCCGCGTGGGATAATGCGTCTGCCACGCGCCCGCGTTCCACGCCGTTGACAGCCCGTGGGCAAACACTTTTCGCGCAACGAGGCCGATGATGCACTCTCTACCGAGGACCAGTTGCCCCAGGCGATGGTCGTCGCCGTGCCGTCTGGGTGTCATGGTTGCATTGCTTATCGCGGTCTGGTGGCCGACAATCAGTGCCGCCGCGCCTAAGCCCGCGCGAAATCGACCCCCTGCCCAGCCATCCGCCGATCGCACGACTCCAGCCGAGCGCCAAAAGCTGATTGCCGACCTCGCCGAGATGGGCGTGGAGTGCAGGGAATTCAAACACCCTGATCTCCTCGCACCCGATCCTGGCAAGTTAACGGTCGAGATCAAGGCCGGCAAGCCGAGCGATGCGATGCTCTCCATGCTCGAGCGCTTGAAGGGCGTTCAGCACCTGATCCTGGGTCCGGGCACAGAGAAGGAGAACCAACTTACCGACACCCAGTTTTATTTGATTGCGCAACTCAAAGGCCTGAAGTACCTGACCTTGACAAAGATGGGCACTTCTCCGGCGGGTATCGGAAAATTCGCGGAGCTGCCGAAGCTCCAATGGATCGAAATCTCCGCCTGTGAAGGCGTCAACGACGAAACCTTCCGGCAGCTCGCAACCTGTCGGGCGCTCGGAACGCTGCATTTTTATCCGGCTGATTCCCGGGTCACCGCCAAGGGTGTCGCGCATCTGGCCTCCCTGCGCGCGCTGAAGGATCTCAGTATCGTCGACGTCGACGACGAGGGATTACAGCACTTGGCCCGAAGCGATTCGCTTGAAGAATTGCGCCTGAGCGGCTCGCTTTTCTCAGACGAAGGATTGCGATCGGTCGCTCAAATCAAGAACCTGCGGGTTCTCGGTTTGGTGAAGTCAAACAAGATCAGCGGCGAGGGTCTCGGCCATCTCAAATCGGCCCGCCGCCTCATCGTCCTTATTGTCACCGATTGCCCACGCGTCGATGACGATGCGCTCGTTGCCGTCGGCGAGCTGTCGAACCTGTTTAAGCTATCGCTCTGGGATCTTCCCATCACCGACGCTGGTTTGGCCCCCTTGAACCGGCTCGTCAAGCTGGAAAACCTGTGCATATGCAGCAGCCGGTGGACCGGGGCGGGGCTGGCATCGCTGACCGCGCTGAAATGGCTCTACAATCTGCGGATCTTAGGCCCGAAGCTATCCGACGACATTTTCCCGCATCTGCACCAATTCCCAAGCTTAGTTGTCCTGGAAGCGGGAGCAGAATTCGGGCCCGAGAGCGCCCCGGGAATCACCAATGATGGACTGAAGTTGATTGGCGACATGCCAAGACTGTCAGTCGTTTCCTTTAACAGGACAAGTATTACGAATCAGGGCCGGGAATCTTTGCCGGCACTTCCGCGGCTGCAGAGAGTCAGTTTGTCGCCGCCATCCGGCGGCTGGGAGCAGTGGACTTTCAAACCCGGAGAGTAGCCGAAGCGGGAGGCGTTCTCGGCCTGCTACCCAAGCACTGCGGCCAATCCTGCCAGGACCTTGCCCCAGCCCTCTTGAGTGCGGCTGGCATATTCCGCCAGCACGCCGTCATGGGTCAATGAGAGCGCGCAGCCGGTGCCCAACGGCACAATATCGATCGTCACCGTGGTGCCCAGCTTCGAGTACTTCGGCACCGAGAATGTGAACGCGAGCCGCCGCGGCCTTTCAATCTCCAGATACTGACCGGTGTGCTCGATATTCTCGCCTTCGCGACGATCGACGAAAACGAACGAGCCCCCGACGTGTGGCTCGATTTCAACTCCGATCATCTGACCCGTCGGCGTGGCAAATAGCCAGCGGCCGGCGTTTTGGGGATCGAGCCACGCGTCGAAGACCGTTTCGGGGGGCTGACTGAAGCGGTGGGTCACCCGTATCTGAACCGTCGGCTCGGTGCTCATCGGGATCTTCCTATTTTCTGCGGGTCGTGGGCAATTCTCGTCACGGTGCCGCGTCAGGAACCGCGGCCATGGCCAGCGGATAGGCCGCCGCAGACATCTGACGCGAAATCGCTTCGCTCAGCGCAGCCGGATCGCCACCCATTCGGGCTTGCTCCTGCTCGACCGCATGACAGCGGACCACGTGCTCGCCGAACTGAAGCGCCTGCGGCACGTCGGTCTGGCAGATCGGCATCGCCAGCGGACAGCGGGGATGAAACCGGCAACCGGCCGGCGGATTCATCGGGCTGGGGACGTCCCCTGGCAGCACGATCCGCCGCTTCTTTTTCTTCGCCTCCAACGTCGGAATCGACGACAACAGCGCAAAGGTATAGGGATGCAGCGGCTGCCGATAAAGCTCCCGGCTTGTCGCGGTTTCGACAATCTCGCCCAAATACATCACGGCCACCCGGTCCGAGATGTATTCCACCACCGACAAATCGTGCGAGATGAACAGGTAGGTCAGCTTGCGCTGCTGCTTCAGGTCGACTAGCAGGTTCACGATCTGCGATTGGATCGACACGTCGAGCGCCGAGATCGGCTCGTCGAGCACGACAAACCGCGGATCGACCGCCAGCGCTCGAGCGATGCTCACCCGCTGCCGCTGGCCCCCCGAGAATTC
>Ga0182024_10005283_pt1 | contig 29046 bp, 28 predicted proteins | sample P32metaG_FD_120480 | JGI IMG/M metagenome (GOLD analysis project Ga0182024, IMG submission 120480) | Permafrost microbial communities from Stordalen Mire, Sweden - P3-2 metaG (Illumina Assembly) | ecosystem: Environmental > Terrestrial > Soil > Wetlands > Permafrost | place: Sweden: Stordalen...
ATAGGGACCGCTACCGATCTGTGACAGGAGGCCGGCCGCCGACACGGTGTTGAGGAAATACCCATCCCCGCGCGCGCTCATGCGCGGCACCAGGTGGCGGGCGGCGTAGACATGCGCCATCAAATTGACCGCCCAGCTGCGCGCCCAGCCGTCGTCGGGGACGCTCGCCGGGTTGTCCCAATCGGGGTCGAGCACGGCGATCCCGGCATTCGAGCAGAATAAATCGATCGGGCCGAAGCGGGCTTCAGTGTCGTCGATCAGCCGGACGATGTCGGCTTCGCGGCTCACGTCGCAATGGACGACATCGCCGGCCGCGTTGATGTCGGCCGCCACAACGGCCTTGGCACCTTCCCGGGCGAAGCGTTCGCGGAGCGCGGCGCCGATGCCCTGTGCCCCGCCGGTGACGACGACGACTTTGCCGCCCAACTTCATGTGAGGTTCCTAAAAGAAAAATCCGGTCGGATTAAATCGTCATTCCCGCGCAAGCGGGAATCCAGGGCGGGCGACGATGCGTTTGCCCTGGACCCCCGCATTCGCGGGGGCGACGAAAGAGAGGGTTTTCGCCAAAACAATCATGCTTTAACGGCGCCAGCCGCGCGCGTTGCGGCCGCCGACAAAGCCGGCCTTGACCCGCTGCTGCAGGAGGGCCGGCGGGCGGAAGCGCTCGCCATAGGCCTGGTGGAGGATTTCCGACACCTGCAGGCAGAGCTTCGAGCTGGTCGCGTCCATCAGCTCGAACGGCCCCATCGGGTGGCCGAGGCCGAGCTTGCAGGCGGTGTCAATGTCCTCCGGGGTGGCGACCCCGTCCTCGACCAGCCGCACCGCCTCGTTGAGGAAAATGAGGAACATGCGGTTGACCGCGAAACCGGCGACATCCTTGATCCGGATCGCGGTCTTATCGGCGTCGCGCATGAGGCGCATCGCGGTGTCGACCGTTTCGGGCGCGGTGTCGAAGGCGGGGATCACCTCGACCAGCTTCATGCGCGAGGCGGGCGAGAAATAATGCGTGCCGATGAAATTGGGGCGCCGCGCCTCGCTCACATAGGAGGCAAGGGTCGAGATCGGGATGGTCGAGGTGTTGCTGGCGAGGATGCAGGCGGGTTTGCACAGCGCATCGAGCTTCCGGTAGGTCTCGGCCTTGACCGCTTCGTCCTCGAACACCGCCTCGGTGACGAAATCGCAGTCGGCGAACGGGTCGAACGCGACTGTGGTGGTAATGCGCGACAGCGCCAGCGGCTTTTCCTCGTCCCTGTAGAAGCCGCGCTGGATGCCGCGGTCGAGGGTACGGCCGAGCCGCTCCAGCGCCGCCGCCAATGGCGCCTCGCGGGTGTCGCTGAGCAGCACCTCGTGCCCCGCCAGCGCGAAGACCAGCGCGATCTCCGCCCCCATCAGCCCGGCGCCGACGACCCCTACTTTTTCCTTGACCATGCTCTTGCTCCTTCCCTTATCCCAGCGAGCGCGCCAGCGCCCAGGCCTGCTCGCCCATCGGGATCGCCGTCGCGCCGGTGGCAACCGCGTCGGCGCTGGCGGCGGTGCCGTCGATCGCCCGCCTGGCGATGCCCTGCAGGATCGCCGCCAGGCGGAACAGGCTGTAGACCAGATAGAACTCCCAATTGGCGATCGGTCCGCGCCCCGTGTGCCGGCAATAAGCGGCGACGTACTCGGTCTCGTTGGGGATGCCGAGCGCGCGGAAATCGATCCCCGCCAAGCCGCGGAACAGCTCGGGGGTCACCCGCCAGGTCAGACAGTGATAGGCGAAATCGGCCAGCGGGTCGCCAATCGTCGACAATTCCCAATCGAGGACACCGATGACCCGCGGCTCGGTTTGGTGGAACACGAGATTATCCATGCGGTAATCGCCGTGGACGATCGCCGGCGCGCCCTCCGGCGGCAGATGCGCCGGCAGCCAGTCGATCAGCGCGTCCATCGCCGGCTGCTGCACGGTCTCCGAGGCGCGGTATTGCCGGCTCCAGCGCGCGATCTGGCGCGCCATATAATTGCCCGGCCGGCCGAAATCCGCGAGGCCCAGCGCCGCATAATCGACCGAGTGCAGATCGGCGATGACCCGGTTCATCGAGGCGAAGATTTCGCCGCGCTCGCCGGGGGGAATTCCGGACAGCCGCTGGTCCCAGAAGATGCGGCCGTCAAGATGCTCCATGACATAGAAGGCGCTGCCGGTCACCGCGTCGTCCTCGCACAGCGCGAAGACCCGAGGCACCGCCACCGCGGTCGCCGCCAGCGCCCGCATGACGCGGAACTCGCGATCGACCGCGTGCGCGCTCGGCAGCAGCGGCCCAGGCGGCTTCTTGCGCAGCACATAGTCGTCCGACCCGCTGCGCAGCCGGTAGGTCGGGTTCGACTGGCCGCCGGCAAAGCGCTCGGCCGTCACCGGCCCGCGAAACCCGGCGACATGCGCGCCGAGCCACCGCTCGATCCGGTCGAGTGCGAGTTCGTCGTTGCCTGCCATGCTGATATGATATTGCGCGATCCCGCCGACGGCGAATCCCGTTCCGAATTCATTCCCTTGTGCGGAGGCGACATGGCGATGCGGCGAGCGGCACTGGCGGCTTCCTGCCTCCTCGCCGCGATGCGGCGAGCGGCACTGGCGGCTTCCTGCCTCCTCGCCGCCGTGCTCGGCCTCGCCGCGGTCGAGCCCGGAGCGCCGGCGCCGAACGAGCCGCCGCCCGCCGATCCGGCCCCCGGCGAGTTGCTGATCGCCACCGCCCAGCTCAGCGATCCGCGTTTTTATCATGCGGTGGTGCTGATCGTCCGGCACGACCGGGACGGCGCGTTCGGCATCATCATCAACCATCCGCTCGCCGAGGAGACGCTCGCCAAGCTGCTGGCGGCCACCGGCGAGGATGCCGCCGGGACCGACGGCTCGATCACCGTGTACCAAGGCGGCCCGGTGCAGCCCGAACTGGGTTTTCTCGTCCACAGCGCCGAGTATCACCGCACCGAGACGATCGGCATCGACGGCAAGGTGGCGATGACCGCGAGCAAGGAGGCGCTCAAGGATATCGGCCGGCATCAGGGGCCGGCGAAATTTCTCTTCGCGCTGGGCTATGCCGGCTGGGGCGCCGGACAGCTCGAAGGCGAGCTGGAGCGCAAGGACTGGTTCACCGTGACGGAAGACCCGGCGCTCGTCTTCGACGAGGATCGCGACAAAGTGTGGGACAAGGCGCTCGCCCGTCGCGGCCAGGAATTGTGACCACGGAAAGGATCATCCGATGAACGATTTTCGCCGCCTGATCGCCGGTTCGGAGCCGGTTTTCGCGCCGCTCGTCTTCAACCCGTTGTCGGCGATGCTCGCCGAAACCGCCGGGTTCAAGGCGCTGTACCTCGGCGGCGGCTCGATGGGTTACATCAAATGTGGCACCGAGGCGCAATTGTCGCTGACCGAGATGGCGCAGGCGGCGGTCGATATCCGCACCGTGTGCCGGCTGCCGCTGATCCTCGACGGCGCCTGCGGCTGGGGCGACCCGATGCATGTGCAGCGTACGATCCGCATGAGCGAGGCGGCCGGGTTCTGCGCGATCGAGATCGAGGACCAGATCCTGCCCAAGCGCGCGCATCACCACATCGGTAAGGAGCACATGATCCCGTCCGAGTTGATGGAACAGAAGATCAGGGCCGCTGCCGAGGCGCGCACCGACCCCGATTTCGTCATCATCGGCCGCACCAACGCGGTGCGGAATACCGGGCTCGACGACGCGCTGCGCCGGGCTGAGGCCTACAAGAAAGCCGGGTCGGACATCCTCTACGTCAGCGGCCGCAAGCCCGAGGATCTGCGCTTTCTCGGCGAGCGCCTGCCGCCGCCCCTGATGTACATGAGTGGCGCCGGCGGCATGTCGGCCGCGCCGCTCACCGCCGCCGAGCTGTACGATCTCGGCTTCAGACTGATTGTCGATGCGACGACCCCGCTGATGGCGGCGCACAAGGCCTTGCGGCAGTGCTACGCCGCGCTCGCCAAGGGCGAGCCCGACCCGCTTTTGGGGTCCGAGCCGGGCAAGGAGCAGGAGATCGTCCACCAGACGATCAATCTCGAGCACATGCTGGCGATCGAGCGGGCAACGGTGGAGAAGTAGAAAGCCCCCACCGGTCCGCTAATCGCGGGCCACCCTCCCCCGCTTGCAGGGAAGGGTAATTCGAACCGGCTCCCTCTCCCCGCTCGCGGGGAGAGGGTCGGGGTGAGGGGCTGTTCGAGGTCTACAAATCCTTCAGCATCGTGTCGGCGTCGGAGACCTCGAACTTGCCGGGCGCCTCGACGTGGAGCGCCTTGACGACGCCGTTATCGACCAGCATCGAATAGCGCATCGACCGCTTGCCGAGGCCGCCCTTGGTCGCGTCGAGTTCGAGATCGACCGCGCGGGTGAAATCGCCGCTGCCGTCGGCCAGCATCGTCACTTTGCCTTCGGTCTTCTGGTCCTTGCCCCAAGCGCCCATGACAAAGGCGTCGTTGACCGAGATGCAGGCGATGGTGTCGACGCCCTTGGCTTTCAGCGCGGCCGCCTTGTCGACATAGCCGGGCAGGTGGCGCTGCGAGCAGGTCGGTGTGAAAGCGCCGGGCACGGCGAAGAACGCAACCTTCTTGCCCTTGAACAATTCGTCGCTGGTGAGCTCCTTTGGACCCTCGGCGGTGAGAACCCTGAAGTTCACCGCGGGAACCTTGTCGCCAACCTTGATCGTCATCGGGGGATTCCTTCGGATGGGTGGCTCGGCGGACGCCGGACGCGCCGCGCCGAAACGGGGTGAGAGCGATAGCATAGCGCGGGAGGGCGCGTAAACCGCACCGGGCGCGACACCGTCGGGACCGGTTTTTGTCTCGCAATCGGGGCTGAGAACTTATATTTGGCATTAGCGAGGTTGGAGAGGTTTGGTGAATTCGCTGACCGGTCAGCTGCTTGTCGCGATGCCGCAAATGCAGGATCCGCGCTTCGCGCGCTCGGTTGTCTATATGTGCGCGCATAGCGGGGAGGCCGGCGCGATGGGCCTCGTCGTCAATAAGACGCTCGACGCGCTGACGCTCGGCGAGCTTTACGCGCACCTGAAGATCGAGCCGGTGCGCGCGAACCGGCCGGCGCCGGTCCGTTTCGGCGGGCCGGTCGATCCCGGTCGCGGCTTTGTACTGCACAGCAGCGACTACCGCGAAGAGGCGACGCTCGAGATCGCCGGCGAGTTCGCGATGACCGCGACCATCGACATTTTGCGCGCGATCGGCAAAGGCGAGGGGCCGCGCCACAGCCTTCTCGCGCTCGGCTATGCCGGCTGGGCGCCGGGCCAGCTCGACGCCGAGATCCAGGCCAATGGCTGGCTCTCGGTCGCGGCCGATGCCGACCTCGTGTTCGATGACGGCCTTGAGAGCAAATGGCAGCGCGCGCTCAGGAAGCTCGGCATCGATTTGTCGAAGCTGTCGAGCGAGGCCGGACACGCTTAACCCTCACCCTCCCACGCCTGCGGCGCGGGTCCCTCCCTCTCCCACAAGCGGAGAGGGTGCCGGCGGGCGCAGCCCGGAGGCGGGTGAGGGTCAGCCCCGCCAATCCTCGCGCGGGATCGCGAACAACAGGTGGTCCTGCCACTTGCCGTCGATCAGCAAATAGCGGCGGGCGTAGCCCTCCTCGGTGAAGCCGGTGCGCAGCAAGAGCGACCGGCTCGGCACGTTGGTTGGGAGGCACGCGGCCTCGACCCGGTGCAGGCGCAGCCGGCCGAACGAGAAATCGAGCACCGGCGGCAGCGCCGCGGTCATGAAGCGCTGGCGCGCGAACGGCTCGCCGACCCAATAGCCCAGGCTCGCGGTTTCGGCGACGCCGCGCCGCACGTTCGACAGCCCGACCCCGCCGACCAGCGTCTCGTCGTCGCGGAAGATAAAGAAATTATAGCCCTGGTCGCTGCGCCAATCGTCGCTGTAGCGGGCGATGCGGGCGCGGAAGCTGGCGCGGCTCAGCGCGTCGGGCGGCCAGGTCGGCTCCCACGGCATCAGGAAGTTGCGCGAGCGCGCCCGCAGCGCTGCCCAATCTTCGTAGTCGGCGCGCTCGGGCGGGCGCAGGAAGACGCGTTCGCCGACAAGGCGGAGCGGGTCGGCTCGGGCCGTAAACAGCCGCGGGAAGGTCTTGCGCTGCGGCGCCATCCGGACCTCGCCTCCCGCTCAGCCGTTGAGCCGCGCCTGGAGGCGCGAAAAGTCTTCGAGCCGTCCGACCGGTCCCAGCGCGACAAGCGTCGGCGGGGCGCTGCGCCAGCGCGCGACGATGCGGCGGACCGCGGCGTCGTCGACCGCGTCGATGCGACGGACGACCTCGGCCGGATCGAACGGGGTTCCGTGGATCAGCATGTGCTGCGCCATCTGCTCGCAGCGCGCGGAGGTGCTTTCGAGCGACATCAGCAGGCCGGATTTCATCTGCGCCTTGGCGCGCGCCAGTTCGGCCGGGGCGAAGCCGTCGTCGAGCTTTCGTGCCTCGTCGCAGAGGACCGGCAGCAACTCGGCTGCCTCGTCCTCGCCGGTGCCGGCATAGATGCCAAAAAGCCCGCCGTCGCGATAGGAATAGGCAAAGGAATAGATCGAGTAGGCGAGACCGCGCTTCTCGCGCACCTCCTGAAAGAGACGTGACGACATCCCGCCGCCGAACGCCGTCGACAGCACCGCGCTGGCGTAATAGTCGGGGTCGGCGAGCGGTAGGCCGGGGAAGCCGAGCACCAAATGAAGCTGCTCCAGATCGCGGCTTTGCCGGTACTCGCCGCCGACATAGCGCGCTGCCTCCGTCGTCACCGCGCGCTCGGTCGGCATGCCCGAGAGGAGCTTCTCGGCGAGCGCGACGAAGTCGTCATGGTCGAAATTGCCCGCTGCCGACAGCACCATGCGCGCCGCGCCGTAATGGTCCTTGAGATAGGAGACGACCGATTGGCGCGACAGCTTCTTGATTATCTCGGGGCTGCCCAGCACGGGCCGCCCCATCGCCTGGTCGGGGAAGGCGCGCTCCTGGAAATGGTCGAAGATGATGTCGTCGGGCGTGTCGTGTGCCTGGCCGATCTCCTGCAGGATGACGGTGCGCTCGCGTTCGAGCTCGCTTTCCTCAAAGGTCGAGTGCTGGACGATGTCGGCGAGGATGTCGAGCGCGAGGACGACATCCTCCTTTAGCACCTTGGCGTAATAGGCGGTGCTTTCGCGCGAGGTATAGGCGTTGAGATGCCCGCCGACCGCCTCGATCTCCTCGGCGATCCCCATCGCGGTGCGCCGTTCGGTGCCCTTGAACGCCATGTGCTCGAGAAAATGCGCGACGCCGTTGATCTGCGGCGCCTCGTGGCGGGTGCCGACATCGACCCACAGTCCCATCGACACGGTCGCGACCGTGTCGATCTTATCGGTGACGACCCTGAGCCCGTTCGACAGGGTGGCAAGACGCGCGCTCATGCCGACCCCTTCATGCCGCTCTCGCCCGGCGCCGCGCCCGCTCGCGCACGAAGCGCGTGACCGCAGCGAGATCGTTGGGCAACAGAGTGACCCGTTCGCGCCGCTCGGCGAGTTTGGCCAGCGCTTCCGGCACCGGCGGACTGACGCCGGTCGCGCGCTCGACAGCCTCGGCGAACTTGGCCGGGTGCGCGGTCGCCAGCGCGACGATCGGCCCGTCGCCTTTGTGTGCCCGCGCGGCGGCGACGCCGATTGCGGTATGCGGGTCGATGAGCAGCCCGGTGCATTTGTAGGTGGCGCCGATCTCGGCAATCGTTTCGGTGTCGTCGACCCGGTGACCGGCGAAGAGCTTCTCCGCGGCGTGCCAAGCCTGGTCGTCCGCCGGCAGCGCGCCGTCGCGGCGGAACTGGGCGATCGCCTGCGTCAATGCGGCGCCGTTGCGGCCCTTCAGCTCGAACAGCAGGCGCTCGAAATTGCTCGCGACTTGGATGTCCATGCTCGGGCTGAGGCTCGGCTGCACCGGCGCGAGCCGCATGTCGCCGCTCGCCAGGTAGCGGGCGAGGACGTCGTTGGCGTTGGTCGCGAGCACGAGACGCTCGATCGGCAGCCCCATCGCGCGCGCCAGATGCGCGGCGTAGATATTGCCGAAATTGCCGGTCGGCACGGCGAAGGAGACCGCCCGCCCCGTCGCGCCGAGGGCAAGGCCCGCCGCGACGTAGTAGACGGTCTGCGCGGCGATGCGGGCGAAGTTGATCGAGTTCATCGCCGACAGGTTCAGCTCGCGCCGCAATTTCTCGTCGGCGAAGAGGGCCTTCACCAAGTCTTGGCAATCGTCGAAAGTACCCTCTATCGCGATCGCATGCGTGTTGGGTGCCTCGATCGTCGTCATCTGCCGGCGCTGCACCTCGGAGATGCGGCCCTGCGGGTAGAGGAAGAAGATGTCGATCGCCGCGCGGTCGCGGCAGGCTTCGAGCGCCGCCGAGCCGGTATCACCCGAGGTGGCGCCGACGATCGTCACCCGCTCGCCGCGCCGCGCCAGCGCCGCATCGAACAGATGACCCAGCAGCTGTAGTGCCAAATCCTTGAACGCCAGAGTCGGCCCGTGGAACAGCTCCAAGAGCCACAGCCGCTCGTCGAGCTGGACCAGCGGCGTCACCGCGTCGTGCCGGAACCCGGCATAGGCCGCCTCGGTCAGCCGCTGCAATTCGCCGCCGCCAAAGTTGTCACCGGCGAAGAGGCCGACGATCCGCGCCGCGAGATCGGCATAGGGAAGGCTGGTGAGCGCCGCAAGATCGAGCTTCGGCAGCGTCTCGGGCACGTAAAGCCCGCCATCCTCGGCGAGGCCGGCTAGCAGCACGTCCTCGAAGGAATAGGTCGCCGGCCGCGGCCGGGCGTCTCTGGTACTTAAGAACTGCACGCGCGCGCTTTCGTCGAAATCTGCAGAATCTTAGCGGTATCAGCGGCTTCCCCGCAACCGCCGGTCGGCTTCCGCCGGTATGACGGCTATGCCGTCACTTGTCGAGCCAGACGTCTTCCATCCGCCATTCGTTGTAGATGCTGTTGGTCATGATCGTTAGCCCCTTGACCCAGGGCTCCCGGCAGGAGACGCCGACGGGATAGAACAGTACCGGGCGTATCCCCGCTTCCGCCAGGACGCGCTCGATCTGCCACACGATGGCTTTGCGCTTTTCCCGGTCGCTCTCCATCGATTGCTGGTTGACCAGCTTGTCGAGCTCCGGATTGCAGTAGCCGGTGTAGTTCCGCGCCGCGCCGCAGACATAATTCTCGTAATACATCTGGTCCGGGTCGTCGACGCTGCTTTCCATCGGCACCGCGCCGACCGAGTAGTCCTTGCGCGCCATTTTGGGATACCAGAGCGCGGTGTCGACGAGGTCGAGTTCGCCGTCGATATAGATCTCCTTCATGTGAGAGATCATGACGACGGCAAAGTCCCGCCAGCCGGGGAAGTCGCGCGTCGATACCTTGGTGATAAGGTGCTTGTCCGGGCCGTAGCCGAGCCTTTGCATGATCGCGCGGGCCTCGGCGCGGTTCTTTTCGACATCCGGGCTGTAGCCGGGGAGCGTCTGTAACACCTCCGGCGGCATGCCCCAGACGCCCTCGGGCGGCGGCATCATGTTGCCGCCGATATGACCGACCCCCTGGGTTATGATGTCGACAAAGGCCTTGCGGTCGACCGACAGGACCATCGCCCGCCGCAACTCCGGATTGTCGAATGGCGGCGCTGCGGGGTTGATCAACATCGTCCGCGGAACGTTGACTTGCGATACCTCGCAGATCGCGTTGGGTGCCTGCGCCTTGAAATCCGCGACCCGCGGTATGGTGACCCCGAACGGTGTATCCATGTCGAACCGCCCGGCGAAGAACGCCAGGTCGCGCGGGCCGTATTCGCGCATGATCGTGTACTCGATGCCGTCGAGATAAGGCCGCCCCGGCTTCCAGTAGTCCGGGTTCCTAACCAGCTTGATGCTTTCGTTGGGCTTGAACTCGACGAACTTGAAGGGGCCGGTGCCGACCGGATGCTGGCGCATCTGCGCCGCCGGCACGTGGCACGGATAGATCGGCGCCCAGCCCGAGGCGAGCAGCGCCAGGAGCGCCGGCTGCTTCTGTTTCAGATGAAAGGCGACCTCGAAATCGCCGTTGACGGTTACGGATTCGACGTGGCTGTACCAGGACTTGCGCGGGTTGACGCGCAGCCTGTCGGTGCCCTGGCCCATCAGCAGATCCCAGGTGCATTTGACGTCGGCGGCGGTGAACGGCACGCCGTCGTGCCATTTGACGCCCTGATGCAGCGGGAAGGTCAGCGTCTTGCCGTCCTCGCTCCAGTTCCAACTCGTCGCCAGATCGGGGACGATGGTATCGAGGCTCGATTGCGCGACGTGCTGGTCGTAGAGGACGAGATTGTTGAACACCCCCATCATCGGCTGCACGGTCGCCCGCGTCGCTTCTTCGAGGATCGACATGCTGGCCGGGCTGTCGAAATGCGACAGCCGCAGGATGCCGCCCGATTTCTGCGCCATCACCGGCGAGACGGCCGAGGCCAGAATCGCGACGATTGCCGCGGCTCGAAGGGGTTGCATCGCGTTCGTCCTCTTCACCGGTCGAGCCAGACGTCTTCCATCTTCCAGCCGTTGTAGATGCTGTTGACCATGATCGTCAGCCCCTTGACCGAAGCCTGCATGCAGGTGGCATTGACCGCGTGGAAGATAATCGGGCGGGCGCCGTCCTCCTGCAGCCTTTTGTCGATCTCCCAGACCAGCTTCTTGCGGGCGTCCTGATCGGTTATCATCGACTGCTCGTCGAACTTCTTGTCGAGTTCGGGGTTGCAGTAGTCGCTGTAGTTGCGCGCCGAGCCGCAGGCGTAGTTCTCGTAGAATTGCTGATCGGGGTCGTCGACGCCGCTGCCGGTGTTGTTGAGCGCGACCGTGTAGTCCTTGCGCGTCACCTTGGCGTGCCAGTTGGCCGTCTCGATCGTCTCGAGCACGGCGTCGACATAAATTTCCTTGAGCTGATCGATGAGGATCACCGCGGGGTCGCGGAACGTCGCGACGTTGCGGGTCGACACCGTGAGCTGCAGTTTCTTATCCGGCCCGTAGCCAAGTTTTTTCATGATCTCGCGGGCTTCGGCGCGGTTCTTGGCGATGTCGGGCCCGTAGCCGGGGATGGTGGCCAGCATTTCCGGCGGCATCCCCCATAGCCCTTCGGGCGGCGGCAGCATCGCGCCGCCCACTTTGGCCTCGCCCTCGGTCATGATCTCGATGAACGACTTGCGGTCGAGCGCCAGCGCCAGCGCTTTTCGCAAATCGGCGCTGTCGAAGGGCGGCTTGTCGCGATTGATGAGCAGGTTGGTTGTGCCGTTATTCGTTGCTCTCACGCAACTGGCAGCCGGCGCCTGGCTCTTGATGTCACGTACCAGCGGCGGCGTGACGCTGTAGGGCCAGGTGACGTCGAACTGGCCCGCGATAAAGCCGAGGATCGCGGTCGAGCGGTTGGTGACGATGTCGTACTCGATGCCGTCGAGATAGGGCCGGCCGGGTTTCCAGTAGTCCGGGTTGCGGGTGACCACGATGCGCTCGTTGGGCTTGAACTCGACGAACTTGAAGGGGCCGGTGCCGATCGGGTGCTGGCGCATCTGCGCTGGCGGGACGTGGCAGGAGTAGATCGGCGAATACCCCGAGGCGAGCAGCGTCAGCAACGCCGGCTGTGGCCGCTTCAGGTGAAGCACCGCCTGGTAATCGCCGTTGGCGGTGACCGCCTCGACGTTCTGGTACCACTCCTTGCGGGGGTTGGCGCGGAGCTTCGCCTCGCCCTTGCCCTGTAAGAGGTCGAAGGTGCATTTGACGTCGGCGGCGGTGAACGGCTTGCCGTCATGCCACTTGACCCCCTGGCGCAGCTTGAAGCTGAGCTCCTTGCCGTCCTCGCTCCATTCCCAGCTCTCGGCGAGGTCGGGGACGATGTCGGAAAGGCTGTTTTGCGCGACATGCTGGTCATAGATGACGAGGTTGCTCATCACCCCCATCATCGGCACGACGACGGAGTAGGTCGCCTCCTCGAGGATCGACATGCTGGCCGGGCTGTCCCAGTGCTGGATCTTGAGGATGCCGCCCGATTTCTGGGCCGCGGCCGGGGTGGTCGCGGCGGTCAGCGCCGCGGCGGCCAGCGGCCAAAGGTGCTGCCGAATTCTCATGCTGTCCTCCCCGCACGCCTTTGGCGCTTTATCGACTTAGGTTAGCTTACACGAAGTAAGCGACAGGAGAGGGGCATGTTCGAAGGCTTCACCCGCACCCAGATCGACACGTCATCCGCTGTCTTTGGGGGCGCGCGCATCCACCTGCGCCACGGCGGCGACGGCCCACCCTTGCTGCTGCTGCACGGCAACCCGCTGACCCATGTGTCGTGGCACAAGATCGCGCCTCGCCTGGCCGAGGATTTCCACGTCGTATGCCCCGATTTGCGCGGCTACGGCGACAGCGTCGGCCCCGACGATGCCGGCGAGAACAACATCAACTACTCGTTCCGCGCCATGGCGCAGGACCAGGTCGAGGTGATGGAGAAATTGGGCTACCGCGAGTTCTTCGTCGCCGGACACGACCGTGGCGCCCGCACCACCGCGCGGATGTGCCTCGACCACTCCGGCCGGGTGAAGAAGGCGGCGCTGGTCGACATCCTGCCCAACCATCACATCTGGACCCATACCTCGCGCGAATGGGCACTGCGCTCGTGGCATTGGGCGCTGATGGCACAGCCCTACGACTTCCCGGAGAAGATGATGGCGGGGGTTCCAGCGCGCTGGTACATGGAAAAGAAGCTGTCCAAGCCGGGGATCGGACTCGGCTTCTTCGACCCCGAGGCGTTCGACGAATACGTCCGCTGCTTCAACTGGAAGACGATCAAGGGCTCGTGCGCCGATTACCGCGCCTGCCCGACCTGCGACCTCGATATGGACACCGCCGATTTCACGGTCGGCAACAAGATCAAGCAGAAGCTTCTGGTGATCTGGGGCCAGCGCAGCCACACCGAGGGCGTCCATGGCGACGTGCTGGCGGTGTGGAAACGCAACTATGCGGAAAACGCCTGGGGCGGCGCGCTACCCTGCGGTCACTACGTGCCCGAGGAAGCGCCGGACGAGACCTACGCGCACTTCATCAAGCATTTCAAGGGATAGAGTTCTTCGTCTTTCCCGCGAAAGCGGGAACCCAGAGTCGAATTAGTCGCGCGGGATCGCGGCGAGGATCTGGCGGGCGCGGGCAGCGTCGGCGGCGATCTGCGTCGTCAGCTCGTCGAAGCTGGCGAACTTGCGCTCGGGGCGGATGAAGTCGACCAGCGCGACGCGCAGATGCCGGCCGTAGAGATCGCGGTCGATGTCGAAGAGATGCGCCTCCAATCGCGGCACAAGCCCGCCGACCGTCGGGCGCAGACCGATATTGGCGACGCCGTCGATGGTCTCGCTCGCGAGCGGGTCGTCCGGCCCGTCCCCCGACACCCGGACCGCGTAGACGCCGAAGGCCGGGCGCAGATATTCGCCGAGCCCGAGATTGGCTGTCGGGAACCCGATGGTGCGGCCGCGCTGGTCGCCGAGCGCGACGCGCCCGTCGATCTCCCAGAAGCGGCCGAGTTGCTCAGCCGCCTCGCGCGGCTTGCCGTCCTTCAGCAGCTCGCGGATGTGGGTCGAGGAATAGACCGAACTGCCGCCGCGCACCGGATCGATCACGGTGACGCCGAAGCCGAGCTGGTCGCCGACCTCGCGCAGCATCGCCGGCGTGCCGCGGCGGCGGTTGCCGAAGGTGCAATCGTGGCCGACGACGATATGGGCAATGCCGATCGCCCCGACCATCACTTCCGCGATGAACGATTCGGCGCTTTTCTCGGCAAAGCCGCGGTCGAAATGCTGGATGAACAGAAAATCGGCGCCGAGGTGCGCGATCTCGCGCTCCTTGACGCGGAACGGGGTGAGCCGGAACGGCTCCCCGCCGGGCATGAAGATGTTGCGCGGATGCGGCTCGAAGGTCAGCACGCCGGTCGGCGCGCCGCGCGCTTCCGCAAGCCCCCTGGCGTGGCCGATCAGCGCCGCATGACCCCTATGCAGGCCATCGAAATTGCCCATCGCCAGCACCGCGCCGCGCTGATGGGCGGCACCGGAGCCGGGATGTCGGATGATGCGCAAAGCGGCCAAGGCGGCGCCACAACCCCTGAAACGACCTGCCCGGAAAATAGCCGCTGACGCGGCCTCAGCATAGAAGTCCGTGTGCGGCGCGATTGCGGCGGCGCTCCGGCCGCGCTATTCCGGACCGATGGAAACGAGCCTCGATCGCAATTCCGACGACGCGGCGCTGCCGCTGCGCGAGGCTTGGTATTACGCTGCCCCGGGCCGGGCGCTGCGGCGCGGGCGGCTGCTGTCGCGCACGATGCTGGGCGAGCCGGTGCTGCTCGGCCGCGATCGCGGCGGCGCTGTCTTCGCGCTCAAGGACATCTGCCCGCATCGCGGCATGCCGCTTTCCGAAGGGCGCTTCGACGGCGCCGAGATTGAATGCTGCTATCACGGCTGGCGCTTCACTCCGGAGGGGCGCTGCACGGCGATCCCCTCGCTTGTCGCCGGGCAGGGTTTCGACCTCGCGCAGGTCGTGGTGCCGCGCTATCCGGCCCGGGAAGCGCAGGGCAACGTCTGGGTCTATTTCGGCAGCGACCCGGCAGCGGCGCCGCCGGTGCCGCTGCTCGACGATTTTGTCGCGGACGCGGCGCCGGGGATCGTCGAGACCGTGCGCTTCGATGGCGCGATCGACCATGCCGTCGTCGGGCTGATGGACCCGGCGCACGGGCCTTTCGTGCATCGCGCCTGGTGGTGGCGCGGCGCCCATTCGGCACACGAGAAGGCGAAGGAATTCGCGCCCTCGGCGTGGGGCTTCACGATGAGCCGGCACGCGCCGTCGAGCAATTCGCGCGCCTACAAGCTCCTCGGCGGTTCGCAGACCGAGATCGCCTTTCGGCTGCCCAGCGTGCGCATCGAGCGGATCGAGGCCGGCCGGCTGGTGCTGTGCAACGTGACCGCGATCACCCCGGTCGACGACCGCTTCAGCGACATCAATCACTGCTGGTATTGGAATGCGCCGTGGCTCGGGGTGCTGAAGCCGCTGGCGCTGCCGTTCGTGCGCGCCTTCCTCGGTCAGGACGGGGCGATCATGGCGCGACAGCAAAAGGGGCTGCGCTTCGATCCCGTCCTGTCGCTGATCGACGACGCCGATACCCAGGCGCGCTGGTATTTCCAGCTGAAGCGCGAGTATCGCCGCGCTCGCGCCGAGGGGCGGCCCTTCGAAAACCCGGTGAAGGCGCGTACCCTGCGCTGGAAAAGCTAGGAGCAAGGCGATGGCCGACGCAATCGACACGGCGATCGCCGCGATCAAGTTCGATGCCGACGGGCTCATTCCGGCGATCGCGCAGCAGCACGACACCGGCGAAATCCTGATGGTCGCGTGGATGAGCCGCGAGGCGGTACGGATCAGCCTCGAAGAAGGCCGTGCCTGCTACTGGTCGCGCTCGCGCCAGGCGCTGTGGCGCAAGGGCGAGACCTCGGGGCAGGTGCAAGCCCTGAAGGAACTGCGTCTCGATTGCGACGGCGACACGGTGTTGCTGCTTGTCGATCAGACCGGGGTCGCCTGCCATACCGGGCGGCGCAGCTGTTTCTTCCGGGCGTGGCGCGACGGCGCCTGGGTGGAGATCGCCCAGCCGCTGGTCGCGCCGGAGGAGCTCTACAAGGAACCGCCCGGCTAGCGCGTCATCGGGCAGTTGAGCGGTCCGGGCGGCGGCGGAATCGGCCGGCCGGCACACTGGTTGTTGTAATCGGCCACGGCCTGGTTGTAGGCGGCGGTCGCCGCCTGGGAATCGGTAAGCGCCGCGCCGCCGGCCACCTTGGCCGCAGCGTCGCGCTTTTCGAGGAGCTGGCGGAACTGGGCGACCGCCTGCGGATCGTCGACATTGACCTGCGCGCGCAGGGCGGCGAGCTGCTGGTCGAGCTGATCGAGCTCGGCCCGCGCCGCGGCGAGCGCTGCGGTCTTCGCCGTTACGTCGGCGGTGGCGGCGTCGAGCGACTGCCTCAGGCAGTAGCAGGTCGCGGCCAGCGGCGGGGGCGCCTGGGCCAGCGCCGGCGCCGCCAGCACGCCAAGCGCGACGCCAAGGAACGCGCCGAGGCGCAAAGAAGCAACGGACATCGCAGGCTCCATCGAAACGGGGTCTTGGTTTTAGGAAATTAGCGCGACATCACCACCGGGATTTTCGATTCCATGATGATGTGGCGTGTCGCGCCGCCAAAGATCATCTGGCGGATACGGCTCTGCGTATAGGCGCCCTTCAGCATCAAATCGGCGCCGGCCGCCATCGCCTCCTGCAGAAACGATTCGCCCTGCGGCTTCTGCCGGCCGGTCGCCATGCGCAAGCTGACCTTGAGCCCGTGCCGCTCGAGCGTGCGCGCCAGCTCGTCGCCGGTCGGCCCCGGCTCGGGCATGTGTTGCGGCCCGACCGCGACGATGACGACCTCTTTCGCGTGCTCGAGGAACGGCATTCCGAGCGCCACGGTCAACGCCGTCTCAGTGCTGCCGTTCCAGGCGACGGCGATGGTCTCGCCCATCGCCGGCGGCGGCGATTTCGGCACCATCATCACCGGGCGGCCGCTCTCGAACAGCGCGTCTTCCAGCGTCGCCTCGGCGATCGAGGCGAGCTTTTCCGGCTGCTCGACGAGGATCAGATCGTAGACCCGGCCGATCATGCCGACGACCGCGTTCTGCCGGCCGTCCTCCTCGCGCCATGACGCGCTGGGGCCGTTGTGGCTGGGCGGGACCGGTCCCAGCGCCACATCATGCGCGGTCATAAAATCGCGGAACAGACGGCGCGCCTGATCGCGCCGCTCGTGTCCCTCGCGTTCCAGGGTGCGGTCGACCTCTGACGAGATCGAGAACCCCATCTCGCCGCCGAATACGACGGCATATTCGGTGGTCAGGCTGTGCAGCCCGACGATATGGCTGTTGAATCGCCGGGCGACCTGCAAGGACGCCTCTAGCACCGGTCCGGCATTCCCGTCGCCGATAACGGCCAGCAGATTTCGCATCACCCACTCCCGCTCACCCGGTTTGCCGCATCAAGCGGCAGGCGCCGTTTTGGCGATTATACACCACGGCCGGACCGCGTGCGAGTGCGCCCCGGTGGACCCGCGGATAACCCCCGATTAGAGTGGCGAAGGGGCAGTTCGCCGGGAGATCGCACCAGCATGAACAACGGCTTGACGCGAAGGTTGCGTGATGCGCTCGTCGCCCTTCTCACGGCCTGCGCGCTCGCCGGCGCGGCGGCTGGCGCCCCCGTGGCCGAGACGGTCACGTTCGGCACCGACTGGAAGGCCGAGGCCGAGCACGGCGGCTACTACCAGGCGATCGCCGCCGGCATCTACAAGAAGTACGGGCTCGACGTGACCCTGCGCCAGGGTGGGCCGCAGGTGAACCACGCCCAGCTTCTGGCCGCTGGGGTGCTCGATTTCAGCCTTGCGTCCAACTCGTTCGGGCCGCTCAATTTCGCCCAGCAGAACATTCCGATGGTGGCGATCGCCGCGCTGTTCCAAAAGGATCCGTCGGTGCTGATCGCCCATCCCGGCGAGGGCAACGACAGCTTCGCCGAGCTTAAGGGCAAGCCGATCATGATCAGTGGCGACACCCGCACCGGCAGCTGGCTCTTCCTCAAGCAGAAATTCGGCTACACCGACGACCAGATCCGCCCCTACAATTTTAGCGTCGCGCCGTTCCTGGCGGACGAAAAGGCGATCCAGCAGGGCTATCTGTCGAGCGAGCCCTACACGATCGAGCAGGCGGGGGTGAAGCCGGTCGTGCTGTTGATCGCCGATGCCGGCTATGCCAGCTATGGCTCGGTGATCGAGACCTCGCTGGCGCTGGCGCGCGACAAGCCCGAGCTGGTGCAGCGTTTCGTCAATGCCAGCATCGAGGGCTGGTATTCCTATCTTTACGGCGACCCGGGGCCGGGCAACGCGCTGATCAAACAAGACAACCCGGAGATGACCGACGCGCTGATCGGCTACGGCGTCGAGAAGATCAAGCAATACGGTATCGTCGACAGCGGCGACGCGAAAAAGGACGGTGTCGGCGCGATGAGCGACCAGCGCTGGCGCGAGTTTTTCGAGACGATGGTCAAGGCCGGGCTCTATCCCGCCGACACGGATTACAAGAAGGCGTTCACGCTGCAATTCGTCGACCAGCGTGTCGGGATGAAGCACTGAGCGATCGTATTGCGGCCGGCGGGCCGATCCTCGAACTGCACGGGGTCGGCAAGCGGTTTGCCACCGGGACCGAGGCGCTCGCCGGGATCGACCTCTCGGTCGCGCGCGGGGAGTTCCTGAGCCTTCTCGGCCCCTCGGGCTGCGGCAAGAGCACGCTATTGCGAATCGTCGCCGGGCTGACTCCGCCCAGCAGCGGCAGCTGCAGCGTCGCGCTTGACCTTGCCCCCGGCCGCATCGGGTTCGTCTTCCAGGATCCGACGCTGATGCCGTGGAGCACTGTCACCAACAACGTGTTGCTGCCGTTCCGCATCGCCGGGCACCCTGGCGCCGAGGCGCGCGAGCGCGCCGTCGCGGCGATCGAGGCGGTCGGGCTGGCCGGGTTCCAGGCGGCCTATCCGCGTGAGCTATCGGGCGGGATGCGGATGCGCGTCTCCATCGCCCGCGCTCTCGTCACCGACCCGGACCTGCTGCTGCTCGACGAGCCGTTTGCCGCGCTGGACGAGATCACGCGGCTGGCGCTCAACGACGATCTGTTGCGGCTGTGGGAGGAAAAGCGGCCGACCATTCTCTTCGTCACCCACAGCGTCTTCGAGTCGGTCTACCTGTCGACCCGGATCGCGGTGATGAGCGCACGGCCGGGGCGGATCTGCGCCGATCTCCCGGTGGCCGTGCCGCGGCCGCGCCAGCGCGTCACGCGCTCCTCGCCCGAATACGTGGCGATGTGCGACATGGTCTCGGCCGCGCTCGGCAAGGCGATGGGGACGTCGTGAACAGGCTGTGGCTGCGTCTCGTTGCGCCGATAACCGTCGGCCTCCTGTTCATTGGGCTGTGGGCGCTGGTAGTGTGGTTCTTCGCGATCAAGCCCTACGTTCTGCCGAGCCCGGCGGCGGTCGCGCAGAGCCTGTGGAATGACGGCTGGAGCCTGCTCGGCTCGCTCTGGTTCACTCTGGAGGTCACGCTGCTGGCACTGGCCGCAGCGGTGCTGATCGGCGGGCTGATCGCGGTGCTGTTCTCGCTGTCCCGGCTGGTGGAGATCAGCTTCTTCCCCTACGTTGTGATCCTCCAGGTGACGCCGCTCATTGCCATCGCGCCCCTCCTCATCATCTGGGTTCATGTGCTGAGCGCGGCGGCAGGCACCGCCGACCGGCCGATCATCGCGCTGCTGGTCTGCGCCTGGATCGTTGCCTTCTTCCCGATCGTGGCGAACACCACGGTCGGGCTCAACAGCGCCGACCGCAATCTCGTTGCGCTGTTCCGCCTCTACGGAGCATCGCGCTGGCGGACGCTGTGGCTGCTGCGGATGCCGACGGCGCTGCCCTATTTCCTCACCGGCGTCAGGATCAGCGGCGGGCTGGCTCTGATCGGCGCGGTCGCCTCCGAATTCGTCGCCGGCACCGGCGGCGCCGAGACCGGGCTCGCCTACCGCATCCTCGAAGCCCAGTACCGCCTGTTGACCGCACGGCTGTTCGCGGCGCTGATCCTCTTATCGCTGACCGGCGTTATCATTTATCTGGTGCTAGATGGGCTCTCGCGCCTAATGCTCCGCCGCTGGCACGAAAGTGTCGCGGGGGAGGAGGAACGCTAGCGCTACCCGCGGCCGACGAACGGCATCTTGGTCGCCATCACCGTGAGGAACTGAATGTTCGCCTCGGGGGTGACAGTGGCGCAGAGCACGACCGAGCGGGCGACGTTCTCGACGTCCATGGTCGGCTCAATCACGGTCTCGCCATTGGCCTGCTGGACGCCGCGGGTCATCCGCTGGGTCATCTCGGTCAGCGCGTTGCCGACATCGATCTGGCTGCACGAGATGTCGTATTTGCGGCCGTCGAGCGAGGTCGATTTGGTGAGGCCGGTGACCGCGTGTTTGGCGGTCGTATAGGCGATCGAATTGGGCCGCGGCACGTGCGCCGAGATCGAGCCGTTGTTAATGATGCGGCCGCCCATCGGGTTCTGCTCCTTCATCATGCGGAACGCCTGCTGGGTGCACAGGAACGTGCCGTTGACGATCGAGCCGATAACCCCCATCCACTTCGAATATTCGAGGTCTTCGAGGAGCCCGGCGGCGCCGAACCCCGCATTGTTGAACAAGACATCCAGCCGTCCGAACTTTGCTTTGGCGGCGGCGAACAGCGCCTCGACCGAGGCCGGGTCGCCGACATCGGTCGGGACGCCGAGCGCCTTCCCCTGCATCCCTTCGATCTCCCCGACGACGGCGTTCAACGGCTCCGGCCGGCGGCCGGCGACGACGACCGCGAAACCCTCGCGCGCCAGCGCCAGCGCTGACGCCTTGCCGATGCCGCTGCCGCCGCCGGTGACGAGCGCGACCTTTCCGTTCGAAGCCATCTGAATCCTCCCGATCGATTCCGGCGGCGAGGATATCAGCTAAGCTCAATATCCGAACAGGGGTTTGCCCTATCCTCAGACGCCGAGGCCGTATGGCAGTTGCCCCCGAAGCGGGATCGATTTCAGAACGCGAAAGCCCCCTGGCCGGGCGGCGCTGGATCGAGATCGACGCCCTCCAGCTTCAGCATGCGTCGCTTGGCGGCAGAACCGCCCGGCGCAGAAAAGCCGCCCACCTTGCCCCCGGCCGCCAATACGCGGTGACAAGGGATAATCAGCGCGACGGGGTTCTGAGCCATCGCTTGGCCGACATCGCGCGCCGCCTCCGGCCCGGCGCCGAGCTCCCGAGCCAGGGTCCCGTAGGTCGTGGTGCGGCCCCATCCGACGCGCCGTGCCGCCGTGTAAACCTGTTTGAAGAACGGCAGCTGGTCGGTGAGGTCTAGCTCGAAGCGGGAAAAATCCGTCTCCTCGCCCGCGAAATAGCGCCGTACGGCAGCGATCGCGTCGGCCACCATCGGCGGCGGCTCGCCGGGCTCGGCGTCCGACAGGCGCCGGAGCAGCAGCCGTTCCGCAGCCTCGGCGCTGCGGGCCGGCAACTGAAAGCGCGTGATGCCGGCATCGTTCCAGGCAACGCCGCAGAAGCCGCTGGCGGTCTCGAAGATGCGATAGCGATGCATGTCGCCACCCGAATTCTGGATTCCGGTCTACCTCCAGAAAACTCGGAGGCCGTACGCAGAATTCAACCCGTTTCTTGCCCTTTCATCCTCGCTCGTATTTCGCGTGGAAATACGGCAATACGGCGCTGCCCATCAATTCGAGGCCTTTGAGCATCTTCCACAGCTCCATCCCCGGCCAGCCGGCGCGGAAGATGAAGTAGTTGGCGTCGACCCGGGCGATGCGGTCCTCGAGCTGCTCGATGACGTCGTCGGGACTGCCGAGGATGAAGCGGTCCTTTGCCAATTCGTCGAACGCGACGCGGAAGCTCTCTTCGCCGGGCAGCACCTTGTCCTGGCCCCAGGCGGCATAGGCGGCGTACTTGCCCTCGAGATAGGGTCCGGCGGTGGCGATCGCCTCCTCGCGGGTCGGCGCAACGCAGAGTTCGAGGATCATCGGCCGGGTTTCCGGCATCTTGTGGCCATTGGCGGCGAGGGCGTTCTTGTAGAGGCCCCATTGCCGCTCGGTCGTCGGCAGTGCGGCGTGCGGGTTGATGAACCACGGGTAGCCGAGCCGCCCGGTGCGCTCGACCGCCTTGTCGGCATTGGCGGCGATCCAGATCGGCGGATGCGGCTTCTGCACCGGGCGGATCGTCGAGGTCGCCTCGCGCAAGTTGAAGTAGCGGCCCTGATGGGTGACGTTGTCCTCGGTCCATAGCCGCTTGATGAGGCGCAGCCCTTCGAGCATGCGCGGTACCCGGTCGGCCACCTGCAGCCCGAACGCGGCAAATTCTTCCTCGCGGTAGCCGATGCCGACGCCGAACACGACGCGGCCCTCGGACATGACGTCGAGGCTGGCGATCTCCTCGGCGGTCTGCACCGGGTTCAAGAGCGCCAGCAGGGTCACGGCGAGGACCAAGTCCATCTTGCCGGAATCGGCGGCCAGGCGGGCCAGCAGCGGCAGGTTCTGGATCGCGATATAGGGCGGCGAGACGTAATGGTGGCCGGCGGCGATCGCGTCGAAGCCGGTATCGCGGGCGACGATCGTCTGCTGCACGCACTGGCGGAAGCGCAGCACGGGATCGTCGCCGCGCGGCTGCTGCGAATTGACGAACAGGCCGAATTTCATGTGCTGCTCCCGCGGAGTTTCACTTCAGTCGCTTTGTCATCACGTAGCGGGTGACCCCCGGCGGGTCGCATTCGAGCTTGGCGGCCATCTCGTAACCCTGCTTGCGGTAGAAGCCCGGCGCCTGGATTTCGAGCGTGTTCAGCATCACCCGCGAGCAGCCGCGCCGCCTCCCTTCCTCCTCGGCCATCGCCAGGACCCGGCTGCCGATCCGGTCTCGGCGGTGGGTTTCGGGCAGGAAGAAGCGGTCGATCCGCAGTTGGCCGAGATAGCTGCCACCGAAGAGCCCGCCGACGACCTTGCCGGTCGCCGAATCGGTGACGAAGACGGCGAGCGGCTTATAGTCGTCATACCCCGCCTGGGTGGTGTTGTAGTCGAGCAGGCCGTCCTGGATGACTGCGGTGTCGGCGGTGTCGGGCGCGTCGGTCACAAGGATTTTGGGCTCGGTCATCGCAACTCCTCAAATCGGCGGACGGCGCACCGGCTGGCTCGCCTCGAAGGCGCGGGCGGCGCGCAGCACCCGCGAATCGTCGTGCAGCCTGCCGACGATCTGCAGCCCGATCGGCAGCCCGCCCGAAGTCAGGCCGCACGGGATCGAGGCCGCCGGCTGACGCGTCATGTTGAACGGATAGCTGAACGGCGACCAGTCGACCCAATGCTCGTCGCTCGGGTCGTTGAGGTCTTCGCCGACCGGCAGAGCCGGCACCGGCATCATCGGCGTCAGCAGCAGATCGTAGGTCTCGTGAAACGCGCCCATGGTGCGGCCGAGCGCGGTGCGCTGAAGGTCGGCGCCGAGATAATCGACCGCGCCGATCCTGGCGCCCGCCTCGGCGACGCCGAGGAAACCTGGGTCGCATTGCCTGAGCTTCTCGGGCGCGATGCCGGCGACGATCCACGCCGCGCCGGCGCCCCACAGCGTCAGCAGCGCCTCGCGCGGCGAGTCGAAGAGTTTACCGACCTGCTCAACGCGTGCGCCCAGCGCCTCGAATTGCCCTGCCGCTGCCGCGACCGAGGCGGCGATCTCGGGATCGACCTTGGCGTAGCCGAGATCGGGGCTATAGCCGATCCTCCAGCCGCGCACCCCGTCCTCGATGCCCTCGACAAAGCTGCGCTCCGGCGCAGGCAGCCAATAGGGGTCGCGCGGGTCAGGCCGGCCGATCCGGTTGAGCATCAGCGCCGCATCGGCGACCGAGCGCGTGATCGGCCCATGATGCGACAGGAGACCCATCGGTGACGGCGGATAGGCCGGGACCAGGCCGAAGGTCGGCTTGATCCCGAACACGCCGGAAAAACACGCCGGAATGCGGATCGAACCGGCGCCGTCGCTGCCGAGATTGAGGACGCCGATCCCCGCCGCGCAGGCCGCCGCGGCGCCGGCGCTGCTGCCGCCGGAGGTGCGGTCGAGGTTCCACGGGTTGCGGGTGATGCCGGTGAGCGGGCTGTCGCCCACCGCGATCCAGCCGAATTCCGGCGTCGTGGTCTTGCCGAGAATGACCGCACCCGCCTCCTTCAACCGCGCCACCGCTGGCGAATCCTCGGTGTCGGGCACGTTCTCGGTCAGATGCGAGCCGCGCCGGGTCGGGAGCCCGCGCATCAGCATCAAATCCTTGATCGTCGCCGGCACGCCGTCGATCGGCGACAGCGGCTTGCCCTCGCGCCAGCGCCGCTCCGAGGCGCCCGCCGCGGCGAGCGCACCCTCACGGTCGACGACGCAGAACGCGTTGAGCTTTGGCTGCAATGCATCGAGCCGCGCGAACAGCGCCAGCGCCGCCTCGACCGGCGACAGCGCCCTTCGCGCGTATAGCGCGGTCAGCTCCTGCGCCGATTTGTAGGCGATGTCCTCGCCGGCCATGATTACCGCCGGCGGCTGCGCGCCGGTCCTGTCACCGCGGCGTAGACCAGGCGGCGGGTCAGGTAGCGGTAGCGCAGCCGCTGGTCGGGCGCCTGCAGCATCAGCACCACGACCACATGTTCCTGCGGGTCGATCCAGAAATAGGTGCCGGTGGCGCCGCCCCAGAAGAATTCGCCGACCGAACCCGGTACCGGCGACATGCCCTGGGCCTTGCGTACCGCGAATCCCAACCCGAACCCGTAGCCCATCTCCGGCACCGGCGCGAGCGCGCCGAACCGGGTGCGCGCGGTCTCGCCGTATTGCACGTTGGGCGGCAGATGGTCGGAGGCCATGTGCGCGACGGATTTCGGCGCCAAGATGCGCACCCCGTCGAGCTCGCCGCCGTTGAGCAGCATCTGGCCGAACCGCACGTAATCCGCCGCGCTCCCGGCCATCCCGCCGCCGCCCGAGTGCCAGCGATTGTCGCGCGTCAGGTTGCGCATCGGCGGTTTCTTGCCGGTCGCCTTGTCGACCAGCGGCTCGGCGACCCGCGCCGCCTTGTCGCCGGTCGCCGCGAACGCGGTGTCGGCCATGCCGAGCGGCCCGGTGATGCGCTCCGCGATGCACGCCGCGAGGCTCTTGCCCGACACCACCTCGACGACGCGGCCGAGTACGTCGGTCGACATCGAGTATTCCCAGGTCGTCCCCGGCTCGAACATCAGCGGCAGGCCGGCGAGCTTGGCGGCCAGCTCCTCGTTGGTCTGGTTCTCGTTTGCCAGGTCGGCATCGCGCCACAGCATCTGCACCGGCGAATCGCCGAACGCCGCGTAGGTCAGCCCCGAGGTGTGGCGCAGCAGGTCCTGCACGGTCATCGTGCGCTTCGCCTTGGCGCGCTCGATCCCGACGGTCAGCTCGCCGAACGCCGGGATGTAGTCCGCTACCGGGGCGCCGAGATAGAGCTTCCCCTCCTCGGACAGCGTCATCGCGGCGACCGAGACGATGGGCTTGGTCATCGAGGCGATGCGGAAGATCGAGTCGAGCGTCATCGGCGCCTCCGCCTCGCGATCGCGATAGCCGATCGCCTCGGCATAGCCGATCCGTCCGCCGCGCGCGATCGCCAGCACTGCGCCGGGGATGGCGCCGGCCTCGACATCGGCCCTGACCGTCGCGGTAATGCGGTCGAGCCGCTCCGACGACAACCCCACCTGTTCCGGTTTCTCCGCCGGCGGTAAGCCCACGCTGGTCATCTGCGTCTTCCCTTTCACCTCGATTGAAAGCACCACCCCGGCGCAGGCCGGGGCCCATTTTTCAGGCATTCCGAACTGGGAAACATGGGTCCCGGCCTGCGCCGGGATGGAAGGATAAGAGAGTGCGGAGATCAATCAGATTGCTCCCGCTTCTTTCAATGCCGCCAATTCTTGCGCGGACAGCCCAAGCCAGCCGCCGTAGATCTCGTCGTTATGCTGACCCACTTTCGGGCTCGGGCGCGTCGGCGCCGGGGGTAGTCCGTGCAGGCGCAAGGGTGTCGTCGGCACGACGATATCGCCGAGCTCCGGATGCTCGACGTGCTCCAGCATGCCGCGCTCGTGCATATGCGGGTCGTGCATGACCTCGGGCGCGGTGCGCACGGGCGCCGCCGGCACGCGCCCAGCCTTACAGCGGGCGAAGATCTCCATCTTGCCGAGCGTTTGCGTCCAGGCGGAAATCTCGGTGTCGATCGCGTCCATGTGCTGGATGCGGTCGGCGTTGGTGACAAAGCGCGGGTCGGCCTGCAAATCCTCGCGGCCCATCGCCACGGTGAGGTTCTTCCAGTGGCCCTCGGTGACGATGTGGATCGCCACATGCCCATCGGCAGTCGGGTAGACGTTGTAGGGCGCGGTGGAGAGTCCCGCCTGGCGATTGCCGGTGCGCGGCGGCGGCTGGCCGGTGCGGTGGTAGTATTCGAAGCTGGCGGCGAGGCTCGAATAGACCGCCTCCTGCATCGCCACCTCGACGAGCCGGCCTTGGCCGCTGCGCTCGCGCTCAAAGAGGGCGGTGAGGATCGCGCCGTAGAGATGGATGCCGCCCATGAAGTCGACGAGCGTCGGCCCCGCCTTCATCGGCGGCCCGTCGGGCGCGCCGGTGACGCTCATGATGCCCGACGCGGCCTGGATCGTCAGGTCCATCGCCAGATTGTCGCGGTCGGGGCCGCTGATCCCGAAGCCGGTGCCGGTGGCGTAGATGAGGCGGGGATTGAGCTCTCTCAGCACGCTCCAGCCGACCCCCAGACCGTCCATCGTGCCGGGCGAGAAATTTTCCAGCAGCACGTCGGCGCGGCGGACCATCGCGAACAACAGCTCGCGGCCTCTCGGGTGTTTGAGGTTGAGGCTGACCGCGCGCTTGTTCTGGTTGAGCATCGCGAAGGGCAGGGTGGCGCTCTTGCCCGGCGCGGCCCGCCGGCGCAGCGGCTCGCCGGTCGGCGGCTCGACCTTGATGACGTTCGCCCCCGACTTGGCGAGCAGCAGGGTCGCGTAGGGCCCTTGGAAGATCTGGCCGAAATCGACGACGGTGATGCCATCGAGCGGCAGGCGGACCGTGGTTTCCGGTGCCGTGGACATCGGCGCTCGGCTTCCCCTCAGGTGTCCGTGAATTTTGCGCAGGCGGCGTCCCACCGCGCAAGGCGGTGCGAGGCGCGGCGGAGAATTTCTCCGGGCATCCTGGGCGAGGCTTATCGATTTCGCCGTATCGACAAGCGAAGACCAACCGCGCAGACTTCTCCGGCAATGAGCATTCGCCGCATTGCGTCGATCCTGGCGATCGTGTCCCTGGTGACGGGCTGCGCCGCCCGTACCGGCCCGGTCACGCCCGGCTTGGCCCGCGTCACCCTGGCTCCGGCCGGTTATCAAGAGCTCCCCGGCTGGTCCGGCGACGACGTCGCCGCGGTGGTGCCGGCCTTCGTCAAATCCTGCGACCGACTGGCACCGCAGCCCGACAGCGCGCCGCTCGACCCGGCGGCCGACAGCCAATTCGGCCGGCTCAAGGATTGGCGCCCGCTCTGCGAGCTCGCGGCGAAGCTCCCGCCAGGTGACGATGCGGCGGCGCGGCAGTTTTTCGAGGCCAATTTCGTGCCGGCGCTGGTCGCCAGCAAGGGCGCGAGCCACGGGCTTTTTACCGGCTATTGGGAGGTCGAGCTCGGCGGCTCGCTGCAACGCGGAGGGGCGTATCAGACCCCGGTCTACCGCAAGCCGGCCGATCTCGGCGGCGGGCCCTATCTCGACCGCGCCGCGATCGAGGACGGCGCACTCGATGGCAAGAGGCTGGAACTGGTCTGGCTCGAAAGCCCGGACGATCTCTTCGTGCTGCAGACGCAAGGCTCCGGCCGCATTCGCCTCGCCGACGGCCGCACGATGCGGCTCGTCTACGCGGCCAACAACAACCGCCCCTTGGTCGATGTCTACCAGCTGATGCTTGATGAGGGCGCGATCCCCAAGGCGCAGTTCTCGGAGGAGGCGGTGCGCGCCTGGATGCGCGACAACCCGGGCAAGGCCAAGGAGTTGCGCCGCAAGAACCCGCTTTACGTCTTTTTCCGCGAACTGCAAGGCGACGGGCCGGTCGGCTACCAGGGCGCGGTATTGACCCCCGGGCGCAGCCTCGCGGTCGATCATCGCTATATCCCGCTCGGCGCGCCGCTGTGGCTCGCCGCGCACGACAAATACCGGCCGGTCGCGGTCAACCGGCTCGTCGTCGCCCAGGACATCGGCGACGGGATTACCGGTCCGCTGCGCGGCGATCTCTACTGGGGCAGCGGGCGCGGCGCGGCCGGGCGCGGCGCCAATTTCTACGCCGACGGCCAGTATTGGGTGCTGCTGCCGAAAATCGTCGCCACGCTGAAATAGCTAGACCGGCTCCGCCCCCAGCGGATGCTTGCGCAGGAAGTCGAAATCGCAGCCGCGGTCCGCCTGTAGCACCTGGTTGCGGTAGAGCCGCGCATAGCCGCGCTCGGGGACGGGCGGCGGCGTCACCGGACGGCGCGCCAGCTCCTCGTCCGAAACCAGCAGGTCGATGCGCCGCTTCTCGACCGAGAGGCGGATACGGTCGCCGTTCCTCACCTTTGCGAGCGGGCCGCCTGACGCGGCGTCGGGGGTCACGTGCAGGACGATCGAGCCGTAGGCGGTGCCGCTCATCCGCGCGTCGGAGATGCGCACCATGTCCTTGACCCCGGCACGCGCCAGCTTTTGCGGAATCGGCAGGTAGCCCGCTTCGGGCATCCCCGACGCCGACAGCGGCCCGGCATTCTGCAACACCAGGAAATCGTCGGGGGTGACGTCGAGACCGGGATCGTCGATCCGCGCCGACAGATCCTCGAGCGAATTGAACACGACCGCGCGGCTTTCCTTCTCGAACAGCTTGGGGTCGGCAGCCGAGCGCTTGAAGATCGCGCCCTTCGGCGCCAGCGAACCGAACAGCGCGACCAGGCCGCCGACCGGCTGCAGCGGCTCGCTCAACGGCTTCACCACGTTGCGGTCGACGGGGCTTGCCGGCCCGGCGAGGCGCTCACCTAGGGTCTCGCCAGCGACGGTCAGGCAATCGAGATTGAGCAGCGGCTGCAGCTCGCGCAGCACCGCGCCAATGCCGCCGGCGGCGAACAAGTCTTCCATGTAATGCGGCCCGGTTGGTTTCAAATCGACCAGCACCGGCGTGGTGTCGCTGATCTCGTTCAAGCGGTTGAGGTCGATATCGACCCCGGCGCGGCCGGCGATCGCGGTCAGGTGCAGCACCGCGTTGGTCGAGCCGCCGATCGCCATCAGCACCCGCAGCGCATTCTCGACCGATTTTTCGGTGACGATACGGTCGGGGGTGATCTGCCGCGCCGCGAGCGCCATCGCGGCGCGGCCGGTCGCCTCGGCCGCGCGCAGCCGGTCGGCGTGG
>Ga0182024_10005284_pt1 | contig 29045 bp, 25 predicted proteins | sample P32metaG_FD_120480 | JGI IMG/M metagenome (GOLD analysis project Ga0182024, IMG submission 120480) | Permafrost microbial communities from Stordalen Mire, Sweden - P3-2 metaG (Illumina Assembly) | ecosystem: Environmental > Terrestrial > Soil > Wetlands > Permafrost | place: Sweden: Stordalen...
GATCTCTCCGAAATCGTCGAGCAAAACAAGCGCGCCCGCGAATCCGAAGTGCCTCGCGCCGAAGCCATCGTCGAACAGCAGATCGCGCGCTTCGAGGCCTGGCAGGCCAGCGTGGAAACCGGCGTGGTCGTCTCCGAACTCCGCGCGCGCCTCGCTGTCGAGCGCGAAGCGTTCCTGAGCGAACGCCTCGGCGCCATGTCCCATCTCTCCACCGACGATCGCCGGCAGATTGCTCAGCTCATGGATGAACTTCTCGGCCGCGTGCTGCTCGAGCCTGCCGAGCGTCTCAAAGGCCTGCGCGATCTCCGCAGAAAGCTGCAGAGCCTCGAAGCCCTGCGGGACTTGTTCCGGCTCGGCAGGGAAGAGCCGTGAACCCTCTGCGCATCGGCACGCGGTCGAGCGCGCTCGCACAGTGGCAGGCGGAAAGCGTGCGCACGCAGCTCGCTGAAAAAGGTGTTGCCGCCGAATTGATTCTGATTCGCACCGCGGGGGATCGCGACCCCCATGCACCTCTGCGCACCATGGGCGGCCAGGGTGTATTCATCAAAGAGCTGGAGGACGCCCTCCTCGAAGAGCGCATCGATCTCGCCGTCCACAGCATGAAAGACGTGCCCACGGAGCTTCCTGAGGGCCTGCTGATTTCAGCGGTTACGAAACGCGAAGACGTGCGCGATGCGCTGGTTTCCCGCGAAGGTTTGTCGCTCGACCGGCTGCCTCACGGCGCACGCGTGGGCACTGGCAGCTTGCGGCGCCAGGCGCAGTTGCGCCACTACCGGGTCGACCTGCACATGGCCGACATTCGCGGCAATGTGGATACTCGGCTCGCGAAGCTCGACCGCGGCGATTACGATGCGATCGTGCTGGCCCAGGCCGGCCTTGAACGTTTGGGCATGGCTGGTCGCGTTTCCGAAACGCTTTCCCCCGACATTTGTCTCCCGGCCGCGGGCCAGGGCGCCATTGGCATCGAATCCCGCGAGGCGGATGCCGCGGTTCTCCGGGTGCTCGCCAAGCTCAACCATCTCCCCACGCGTATCGCGGTTGATGCCGAGCGCACTGTGCTGGCCGGACTGGGTGGCGGTTGTCAGCTTCCGGCTGGGATTTGGGCACACCTCGAGGCCCCTGACTTCGTCATTGATGCGTGCGTTCTCGCCGCAGACGGCAGCGAATCGCTGCGCATCCGGCGCAGTGGATCGCCGCATCGGTGGGCGGAACTGGCACGTCTTGCGGCCAGCGCATTGCTCGATCGCGGCGCCGCACGCCTCCTGGAAGTCGTAGCGAGTGAGACGTCGATCGCGGAACGGAGCCCTGGCTTCGAACGCTAATGGCGACTGCCGGTCGCAAGCCATTCGGAGGGCAGTCGCAACTAGTCGCAAGCCACTCGTAACTATCATGACCGCTCACGGCCAGAACTCATGAATGAACCGCAGGAGCTCTATGAGAATCACGGTAACCCGCGCGCCCTCGAGGGACGCCGGATCGTCATCACCCGTGCTCCTGAGCAGGCTGAAGATTTTGTGAGACGTCTGATGGATTTGGGAGCCGAGGTTCTTCCGCTCCCCATGGTTCGTTTTGCGGACGCGCAGGATCCTGCCCCAATGGACCACGCCATTACCCATCTGAACGAGTTCGATTGGGTGATTTTTACGAGCGCCAATGCCGTCCGATTCTTTCTCAAGCGCTGCCGGACCTTAGGTTTGCCATTTGAGACCGACCTGACGGCTGCCCAGATGGATACCCTGGTAGATACCCATGTGGATACCCACGTAAATGCCACGACGCCCACCAGGCCTCTCATTGCCGTTGTCGGCCCCGCCACGCGCGATGCCCTCGAGATACAGGGACTGAGCGCTACACTGGTGCCCACAGAATCGGGTGGTGCGGGACTGATCGGTGAACTCGTCGGCCAGCTAGCCGGAAAGCGGGTTTTGTTGCCCCGCAGCGATATCGCCACCGGAGAACTTCCTGCCGGATTGCGCGCGACTGGCGCTGCCGTAACGGAAGTCGCTGCGTATCGCACTTTGCCGCAAGAGGCGCCGGATTCAGCGGCATCGTTCGATCACTTTGTTATCACGACGCTTCGCAATGGCGACGCGGACGTCATCACTTTCTTCAGCCCTTCCGCTTTTCACCATTTTGCGAACGCGATGGGCGAGGACGCGTTGCGTGCGATCAGTACCCGCGTCGCATTCGCGGCGCTTGGTCCGGTTACTGCCGCCGCCATCCGCGAAGCCGGCATCCGGGTCGCCTGCGAAGGAACGGCAGCCACAACCGACTCGCTCGTGACGGCACTCGCGCGGCATTTCACTCCGCCGGTGCCTGCGTCTTCCTCGCCCGAGATGCCCGCCTCATCTGAAACCGCGCGGTCGGCCGAGCCTGCCCCGAAAAAAGAGAGGCCTTCATGACGTTCCCGACTGAGCGTCCGCGGCGTTTGCGCCGCACCGAAGCGCTTCGCGGGATGGTTCGCGAAACCCGCCTCACGACGCGCGGCTTTGTGTATCCCATGTTCGTCTGCCCGGGAACCAATATTCGCAACGAAGTGGGCTCGATGCCCGGCGTTTACCAGCAGTCGGTGGACTGCTTTCTCGAGGAATGCCGCGAAGTCGAGTCCTTGGGAATCCCCGCAATTATTTTATTTGGTGTTCCAGAGCAGAAGGACGAGCGCGGCTCGGAGGCTTGGTCGCCTACCGGCATCGTGCAGCGCGCCATTGAAGCGGTTCGCCGTGCCAAACTCAATCTGGTCGTCATTACCGATGTGTGTTTGTGCGAGTACACCAGTCACGGCCACTGCGGCGTTGTCGAAAACGATCGAATTCTGAACGATCCCACACTCGAGTTGCTGGCCGATGAGGCGCTGTCTCATGCGCGCGCCGGCGCCGACATCATCGCCCCCTCCGACATGATGGACGGCCGCGTGGCCGCCATTCGCCGGGCGCTCGACGGCGCGGGTTTTGCCGACCTGGCCATACTTGCGTATGCCGCGAAGTATTGCTCAGGGTTCTACGGACCATTTCGCGAAGCCGCCGACTCGGAGCCGAAGTTTGGCGATCGCCGCAGCTATCAAATGGACCCCGCGAACGCGCGCGAAGCTCTGCGCGAGGTGACCCTTGACCTCGAGGAGGGCGCGGACATGATCATGGTGAAGCCCGCTCTCGCCTATCTCGATATCATCCGCCAGGTGCGCGACCGCTTCCAGGTCCCGGTCGTGGCCTACAACGTTAGCGGCGAATATGCCATGGTGAAGGCCGCCGCGCGCAACGGATGGCTCGACGAAAAACGCGTGGTCCTCGAAATCCTCACCGCCATCGAGCGCGCCGGAGCCGACATCGTGCTGACCTATCACGCCAAGGACGTGGCTCGCTGGCTCGCACCGTGAGGACTGGCCGCTGAGCGCCCGCAACCGCTCGCCGTCGCGCACCGTTCCATCGTAATGGTTCTATCGTAGTCTCGCCTGCAGCAAACACGCCGAGGAGCAGGTGGAATGTCATTCTGAGCGCGGCCAAGAATCTCTCCATGCATTCCCGTCCGGTCACGCAGCGTAGCGTCACATCTTGGGTGCCCGATCGGATTTCGCAAACAACCATGGTTTGATATTCTTGCAAAATGGCGGGTGGCGTGCACAATGCAATGACTCAAAATTTTAGGGCCGTCGCAGCAACTGGCCGTACGCGCTGCGGCCCTGCTCCCCGCCTCGATGAACGATGAACGATGAACGATGAACAAAATCCCTGTTAACGTGCCGTGGCTCCCATGACGAACACCCCCATAACCCATCCCCCACAGCCCCGTTCGCAGCAAATCTTCGATCGCGCCCGCGAAGTTCTCGTGGGCGGTGTCAACAGTCCTGTGCGTGCGTTTGGCGCCGTCGGCGGCACGCCAGTGATTGCGGATCACGCATCCGGCGCGCAACTCTGGGACGCCGATGGTAAAACCTACCTCGACTATGTGTGCTCCTGGGGCGCGCTCATCCTGGGACATGCGCATCCGGACATTGCCGCCGCCCTTGCCGACCAGGCGCTGCGCGGCACTAGTTTCGGCATGACCACCGAACTTGAGGTTGAGCTGGCCACCATGATCCGCGGTGCCATCCCTTCGCTAGAGCGCGTCCGCTTCGTGAGTTCCGGTACCGAAGCGACCATGAGCGCCGTCCGTCTCTCGCGCGCCGCCACCGGCCGTGACCTTATCCTCAAGTTCGACGGCTGTTACCACGGTCACAGCGACAGCTTCCTCTCGAAGGCCGGCTCGGGTTTGGCGACCTTCGGCATTGCCGCCTCTCCCGGCGTGCCGCAGGCCATCGCGGCATTGTCCCTGGACGCGCCTTTCAATGATCTTCCTGCCGTCGAGCGCCAGTTCCGGACGCATCCGGAGGCAATTGCCGCCGTGATTGTCGAGCCGGTGGCCGCGAACATGGGTGTCGTTCCTCCCGCTCCCGGTTTCCTCGCCGGACTGCGCGAGTTGACTCGGCGTGCCGGGGCGCTGCTGATCTTGGACGAGGTCATTACGGGTTTTCGCCTGTGTTTTGGCGGCGCGCAAAACCTATACGGCGTCGTGCCCGACTTGACCATCCTCGGGAAAATCATCGGTGGAGGTTTGCCCGCGGCCGCTTACGGTGGCCCCCGGGATCTGATGGAGCGCATGGCCCCGGTGGGACCGGTGTATCAAGCTGGTACGCTCTCGGGTAATCCGCTCGCCATGCGTGCCGGCATTGAAACCCTGAAGCGGCTTGCCACCCCTGGATTCTACGACTCGCTTAACCGCAAGAGCACGCAACTCGCCGACGGTATTCGGCAATCGCTCGCGGACACCGGAGTGGCTGGACAGGTTGCGCACGTCGGTTCGCTGCTGACGTTGTTCTTTGCGGCCGAGCCCGTCGTCGACTACGCGTCTGCCTGCCGCTCCGACACCCGTCAGTTCGCCCTGTTTTTCCAGGAAATGCTCAGCCGCGGTGTGCTGCCGGCACCGTCCCAGTTCGAGGCCTTGTTTGTTTCCGCCGCCCACACCGACCACCATATTGAACGCACCACGGTAGCTTGCCGCGAAAGCCTCTTGGCCGTAGCCGCCACCTTCGGGCGCCAGGACCATCAGACTCCCTGAGAAGGCGCCGGCACTTGCCAGCCACTCCAAGCCGGCGATTACGGGCGCGGCGAGGGCAGGGCCGGTGAGTGCTGCTGGGGGGATGCCTGAGCTACGGTTATTCAGATGCACACACCCGGTACTTCTGTACTACGTGTACACCTGTCCCTTGGGACTATCCTTACCAAGCTCACCAGCTTCACTTGCTGTAAGCATTCTGGACACTCGAGATGAAATTCCCCGCCACCAGGGTACTGGCGCGACTTGAAGCGGTTCAAAATGGCACAGCTCATTCTCCGCGCGTAGTAAATCATTTCGGCGAGATCGCCCATGATCCTCAGTATCATGCGCTGATTCAGAATAGCTCCGAAATGATGTTCCTTCTCGATGCGGGCGGCCACATCGTTTTTGCCGGTCCCTCTTGCACGCAAATCCTGGGTTACGCACCTGAAGAACTCCTCGGCCGCAGCTGTTTTGCGATGATCCATCCTGGTGAGCTTGGAGCCGCGGCGGCACAGTTGTCCGAGTTAATTAGCGCGGCGGGCGAGACGCGCAAAGCGGAATTTCGATTACTCGCCAAGGATGGCTCCTGGCGCTGGATCGAGGTTGTGGGTACCAACCTGCTCGCGGAGCCCAAGGTCCACTCGATCGTCGTCAACTCGCGCGATATTACCGAACGAAAACGCGCGGAGATTGAGCGGCAAGTATTTTTTGAGGTGATCCGCGCCCTGAACGTCATGCCGAAACTCGACGAGCTCTTGGTGCAGATCCACTCCTCGCTGCAAAAAGTGATGTATGCCGAGAACTGTTTTGTGGCGCTTTACGATCCGCAAACCGAGATGTTTCATTTCCATTTCTTCGTGGATCAATTCGATACCGCCGCGCCCCCGCAACACGCTGGCCGCACCTGTGCGGCATACGTGCTACGCACCGGCAAGCCTCTGCTGATTCGACAGAATACGTTTGCCAAGCTGGTCGCCGATGGAGACGTCGAGATGTTCGGCACGCCCGCGCCCGCGTGGCTCGGCGTGCCGCTGCGCACGCCTTCGGCGACTCTGGGCGTGCTTGTTGTGCAGCACTACACGGATGAAAACGCGTATACCGAGCGCGATTTGGACTTGCTGAACTCGATCGGCGGCCAGATTGCCCTGGCGATCGAACGCGAGCAGGCTGAACACAGCCTGCGCAAGCAGCAAAAAGAAAACGAGATTATTTTTCATTCTGCGCCGTACATGATCTGGTACAAGGATACGCGCAACCGCATTTTGCGCGCCAACCGCAGCGCCGCGCAGTCGATTGGGCTGGATGTCAGTCAGGTTGAGGGACGCTCCGCGTACGACTTGTTCCCCTCGGAAGCGGTGCGCTATCACCAGGACGATCTGGACGTGGTGCGCACCGGGATGCCTAAGCTCGCCATCCTGCAGCCGTACCGGCTGCCTTCCGGCGAAGTTCGTCTCCTACGTACAGACAAGGTCCCTTATCGCGATGCGGCAGGGGAAATCGTCGGCGTGGTGGTTTTTTCGACCGACATTACCGAGCGGCAGCGCGCCGAAGATGCCATGCGCCGGTCGGAGGTGAATTATCGCTCCGTGGTGCAGGGGGCGCCTTACGGTATCTGCCGGGCCAGCGACCGCGGACGCTTATTCAATGTCAATCCGGCACTGATACAAATGCTCGGCTACGGTTCCGAGGAAGGTTTGCTGGAGGTCAATCTCGACCGCGACATTTTCCTCGAACCCGGCGAGCGTGCCACCATCGTGGCCGAACGCGGCCAAACCTTCGAGGGCGCCGCGGTGACCTGGAAATGCAAAGATGGCACGCACATTAAGGTGATGCTGAGCGGCCGCCCCGTGCGGGACCCGGAATGGCCGAGCAGTTGCTACGAACTGATTGCCGAAAACGTTACCGAGCAGCGCTTCCTCGAAAAACAGTTGCGGCAGGCGCAAAAGATGGAGGCCGTGGGACGCCTTGCGGGAGGCGTGGCTCACGACTTTAACAATCTGCTGATGGTGATTCAGGGCCACACGGAATTGCTTCTCGACCGGGCGCGAGAACGCGAGGCGCCGAACGGTTCCGGTTCGGTGGACGCGTGGTACGGGCGCAAAGCGGAACAGATTCAGAAGGCCGCCGAACGCGCCGGTGCTCTCACGCGTCAACTGCTCGCTTTCAGCCGCATGCAGGTGCTGCAGTACAAGGTCATACCCTTGAGCGATGTCGTCGCGGAGATGGGCAAGATGCTTCCGCGACTTATTGGCGAGGATATCGATTTGGAGATTGTTGCCGATCCCCATCCTGGTCATGTGAAAGCCGATCCCAGCCAGATGGAGCAGGTGGTCCTGAACCTGGCTGTGAACGCGCGCGACGCGATGCCCAAGGGTGGTCGACTCTCCGTTAAAACCGCGAACGTCGAGATCGACGAGCCTTTCGCCCGGCGTCACCCGCCAATTGTCGCCGGTCCCTACGTACTGTTGACGGTTTCCGACACTGGCGTGGGTATGGATTCGGCGACCCTGGCACACATATTTGAACCGTTTTTCACTACCAAAGAAGTGGGTAAGGGTACCGGTCTCGGCTTGGCCACCGTATACGGAGTGATTAAGCAGAGCGGCGGCTGCATCTGGGTGAACAGCGAAAAAAATCGCGGAACCACATTCAAGGTTTACTTGCCGCGTGTGCCGCAGAGCGCTGAGTCACCCAAACCGCCAGCCGCGGTGGAGGCGCCATTTACGGGTTCGGAAACGATCCTGCTCGCCGAAGACGAGAGTGACGTTCGCGGGATTGCGCGGGAGCTTTTGACCTTGGCGGGCTACACTGTCCTCGAGGCACACGACGGCGCTTCCGCCATCGAGATCGCCCGCCGGCACGAAGGCCCGATCCATCTCCTCATCACCGATATGGTCATGCCCAGGCTTAGCGGCAGGGAACTGGCGGAAGTCATGGCCAAGATTCGCCCGGAAACAAAAGTTGTTTACATGTCGGGATACACGGAAGATCCCGCGGGACCCATCGAGGAAGAGACCGGCCAAAAATTCGTGATGCTCAACAAGCCGTTTAGCCGCATGGATCTGGCTCACGCGGTGGACGCAGTTCTCAAGTCATAAGAGCCACCCCAGCCGCCACTTTCGCGCAAAACTTGGGGCCCGCCGCGTTGCGTGCTTGACGCCTGCTCCGGAATCCGCTAAATTGCCATCATGAGGCCGCGTGTACATCATCGTCACCATTACCACCACGGTGCCGAACCGTGCCCGCGGAGGCTTGAGTAGCCAGTCCTAATAGCGCACTCATTCACCCGCTGGCGCGAAAATCGCCAGCGGGTTTTTTTTTGGCTTGAGGAGGCCGGATGCAACTGGATTTTGCGAAACTCGACGGGCTGGTGCCCGCGATTGTGCAGGATGCCCAAACGGGCGAGGTGTTGATGCTCGGCTTTATGAACGAGCAGGCCTATGCCGAGACACGCTCTTCGGGTGCGGTGACGTTCTTCAGCCGCACGCGTGGAAAGCTGTGGCGCAAGGGCGAGCAGAGCGGCCACACGCTGCGCGTACGCGAAATGCGTATCGATTGCGATAACGATACTGTCCTCGTGCGCGTGGATCCCGCAGGACCCGGCGTCTGCCACGAAGGGTACCGCAGCTGTTTCTTCCGGCGCCTTGAAGCCGATGGCTCCGCTGCCGTCGCCGACGAACGCACGTTCGACCCCGGCGCGGTCTACGGCGAAGGGTCGCGCCGATGAAGCCGTTGCGGCTTGGTTTGCCCAAGGGCAGTCTGCAGGATGCGACGTTACAACTTTTTGCGCGTGCCGGCTGGCGCGTCACAGTCAATTCACGCAGTTACTTTCCGGGTATCGACGATCCGGAGATCACCTGCATGCTCGTTCGCGCGCAAGAGATGGCGCGTTACGTGGAAACCGGAGCACTCGATGCCGGCATCACGGGCCGCGATTGGGTCGTCGAGACCGGTGCCGACGTTCTGGAGGTCGCCGAGCTGCCTTATGCCAAGCAAAGCCTCGCTACCGTTCGCTGGGTCCTCGCGGTTCCCGAAGAAGCTCCGGTGAAATCGGCGCGGGATCTGGAAGGCAAAGTGATCGCCACCGAAGTGGTGAACATCACGCGCAAATATCTCGAGCGGCATGGCGTAAAAGCGCGCGTCGAGTTCTCCTGGGGCGCGACCGAGGTGAAGGTTCCACAACTCGCGGATGCCATTGTGGAAATCACCGAGACCGGTTCCTCGCTGCGTGCGAACCGGCTGCGCATTGTGGACACCGTTCTTGAATCGCGCACGGTTTTTATCGCCAACCACCGCGCGGCGGTGGACGCATGGACGTCTGAGAAAATCTCGAATCTCGTCCTCCTTCTCCAAGGTGCGATTGCCGCGTATAACAAAGTGGGAATCATGCTCAACGTGCGTCGCGAACACCTGGATGCATTGCTTTGCGCTCTGCCGGCACTGAAAAACCCGACGATCTCGACGCTTTCCGATCCGGAATGGGTGGCCATCAATACCATCGTGGATGAAGACGTGGTGCGCCATTTGATCCCGCGACTTAAGGCTGCGAACGCGCAAGGTATCGTCGAATACCCGCTCAACAAGATCGTACTTTGATGCGCATCGCCAAGCTCACCGGAGCCGTTGCCGGCAAACTCCTGACCGCGCGCCATCGCAGTGATGCGGCGGCCGAGCTCGTGGCCGCACGCATTATTGCCAGCGTGCGGCGCGGCGGCGACACCGCGCTTTTTAGCTGGGTTCGCCGCCTGGACCACGTGCGGCTTACGCCCCAAACGCTGTGGGTAAGCGCGCGGGATCGCCGCGCCGCCACGCAGCAGGTTCCTCGCGAGCTGCGCGTGGCTCTCGAGCATGCCGCGCGGAACATTCGCCGCGTTACCGAACAGCAGCGGCCGCGCTCCTGGAGCATCGTCGTCGAGCCCGGAGTGCGCGTCAGCCAGCGCGTCGAGCCGCTCGAAACCGTCGGCTGTTACATTCCGGGCGGCCGCTTTTCGCTGGTTTCGACGCTCCTGATGACGGCGATTCCCGCGCGGGTTGCCGGCGTACGCCGCATCGTCGTCGCGTGTCCCAAGGCCAATCCGGCGCTGCTCGCCGCTGCGGATCTGCTGGGGATTGAGGAAATCGCGCATATCGGCGGCGCGCAAGCCATTGCCGCGCTCGCCTACGGCACCCGATCGGTTCCGCGCGTGGATAAGATTTTCGGGCCTGGCAATCGTTATGTCACCGCTGCGAAACGATTGGTCAGTGTCGATTGCGCCATCGATCTGCTGGCAGGGCCCACGGAAGTTCTGATTGTGGCCACACGCGGCTCGGCTCGCTACATTGCCGCCGATCTGGTCGCGCAGGGCGAGCATGACGCGGACGCCGTGGCGCTCTTGGTCACTACTTCGCCGGTTCTGGCGCGGGCCGTTCGCGATGCCGTCGCCGAGCAGTTAAGCGCGCTGCCATCGTCGAACCCGGCCTGGAAATCGCTTGCGGCGAATGGCGCCATCCTCGTGGCTCGCACGCTTGGGGAAGCGGTGCAGTTTGCGAATCAGTATGCAGCCGAGCACTTGAGCATTCCTGGTCGCGAGGCGGCGCTCGTGCGCAAGCTTTCCGTCGCCGGCAGCGTCTTTATCGGCCCTTGGAGTGCGCAATCGATTGGCGATTACGCCAGCGGCACCAATCACGTGCTGCCTACGGGTGGAGGTGCGCATTCGCGCGGCGGCCTTTCCGTGTGGGATTTTGTGCGCTGCTCGAGCGTGCAGCAGGTTTCGCACTCCGGATTGCGCCGGTTGGCGCCGGTGGTCTCTGCACTCGCGGAAGCCGAAGGGCTCACCGCGCACGCGCGTGCCGTCGAGGTTCGAGACGAGGTTCGAGGCGGGGTTCGGGAATGAAAGCACCTGCCAAATTGCGCACCAGGGTGAGAGCGAAGGTGGTGCGGCGAAAAGCTCCGCGCCACAAAGTTTTGCGCCACAAAGTGTTGCGCCGCACCCCATTGCGACATAAACGACTGCGGACGAAAGCAGTGCGCGGCATCGCGAACGTGCGGGTGCGCGCTTCGGTTCGGAATTTAGCGCCCTATGCCGCACCGGAAGAAGGCCGCGAAGGAAAGCTGCGTCTGGATTTCAACGAGAACACCGTTGGCTGCTCGCCTGCCGTGTTGCGCGCGTTGCGCCGGGTAACCGCCGAGCAGCTGGCCATCTATCCTGAGTACGAAAAATCGACGCTCCGCTTGGCCCGCAGCTTTGGGGTGCGTCCCACGGAAATGCTCCTCACCAACGGAGTCGACGACGCCCTGCGCCTTCTGATGGAAACGTTTGTGGAGCCGGGTAGCACGGTGCTGATCCCCGAGCCCACGTTTTCGATGTACCGTTTTTTCTCCCAGGTTGCTGGAGCGCGGGTCGAAGTGGTTCGCTACGATGACCAGATGCGCTTTCCGCTCGATGCGACGCTGCGCGCACTGAAGCGCTCGCCGCGAATTCTGTTCCTGTCGAACCCGAACAATCCCACCGGGACGCTGCTCGATCTCGCCGCACTCGAACAAATTCTCGACGCCGCTCGGCGCACACTGGTTCTGGTGGACGAGGCTTATTTTGAGTTTGCGCGAGTGACCGCGCTGCCGTGGATTCGCCGGCGGTCCAACCTGGTTGTTTCGCGCACCTTCTCGAAGGCCCCGGGCCTCGCGGCTGTGCGGCTGGGCGCACTGTTCGCACAGGACCATCTCGCGGATGTCATGCGCCGCGCGTTTACGCCCTATCCGGTAAATACGCTGGCCCTGGTGGCGGCGGAGGCCGCGCTGGGCGACCAGGATTTTCTTCGCCGCTACGTTCGCGAGGTGCTCGAAAGCCGCCGCGAACTCGCGCAAGGACTAGGAAAGCTGGGGGCGCGCGTGTTTCCTAGCGGGGCCAATTTCGTACTTGCAGATTTGGGGCGCGGTGCCAGCGCCCTGGTGCGCCGCCTCGCGCGCCGGGGCATCCTGTTGCGAGACCGCGCGTCCGATTTTGGCCGCGATGGGTTCGTGCGCATTACCGCGGGAACGCGTGCGCAGACACGAAAGTTGCTACAGGCCATTGAGGAGGACCGGTGAAATCGGCAGCAAAGCGCGGCCCGAAATCGCCCGGCAAGGCCAGAGCTAAGCCCAGAGCTAAGCCCAGAGCTAAGCCCAGAGCTAAGCCCGGAGCTAAGCCCAGAGCTAAGCGCAGACCCACGCCAAGGCCGAAGACCACGCCAGCGTCGTCAGCGTCGTCAGAATCGCCATTATCGAAGCGCAGGTCCGCGCCCAACGTTACGCCGCATCTGGCCCGGCCCAAATTGATCATTTTCGATGTAGATGGTGTGCTCGTCGACGTCCGCGGCTCATTTCACCGCTCGATCATCGATACGGTGCGGCACTTCACGGGCAAGCGCGTGACCTACGCCGATATCCAGCAATGGAAGCGCCGAACCGGTTACAACGACGATTGGCGACTCACCACGGACTGGGTAGCATCGCTCGGAGGGAACGCGAAATACGCGCAAGTGAAACGCGCGTTTCAGAAGATTTATTGGGGCGTCGATGGGAAACGCGGCAACGTGTGGCGCGAGCGCTGGCTGGTCCCGCGACACCGCCTCGAGCGCTGGGCTAAGCATGCCGACTTGGCTCTGTTCACTGGACGTACACGCCGCGAGTTGCGGCACACCCTCGAACGGTTCGGTATGAGCGATCTGTTCCGGCACATTGTGACCATGAATGACGTCGAGAACCTCAAGCCACATCCCGAAGGGCTCCTGCGCCTGCTTGGAGGTGCCGACCCGCGCACCGCTATTTACCTGGGCGACGTGCTTGACGATGCGCTCGCGGCGCGCAGCGCGGGCATCCCGTTTTACGGCGTGCTTGCGCACGGCAGCGACGCACACCGCGTGCGCGCCGCACAGTTGCGTGAACATGGGTCGCGCGCGATCCTGCACAGCACCAATGAATTGGAGAAATACTGGCGATGAGACGCGCGACCTTGCATCGCGTCACCACCGAAACCGATATCCGTCTGGCCGTCAATCTGGACGGCCGGGGCCGCGCCGACGTGTCCACCGGCATCCGGTTCCTTGATCACATGCTCGAGCTGGTGGCGCGGCACGGGGCGCTCGATTTGGCCATCACCGCGGAAGGCGATTTGGATGTGGATCAGCACCACACGGTCGAGGATCTAGGTATCGCGCTCGGCGAAGCCGTTCGCCAGGCGCTGGGATCGAAACGGGGCATCTTGCGCGCCGGATATTTTCTCATGCCCATGGACGAAGCGCTGGCGTCTGCAGCCATCGATTTTAGCGGACGTGCGCACTGTGTCTGCCATTGGCGCTTTGCCGCCCGCCGTGTTGGAGATCTGCAAACCGAGTTGGTCGAGGATTTTTTTCGGGGCTTCGCGCAGGCGGCAGCGGCCAACGTGCACTTGAAACTGATCTACGGACGCTCCTCCCATCATCAGGTCGAAGCGCTTTTCAAGGCTTTCGCCCGCGCTCTGCGGTTCGCCGCCACCCGCGACCGCCAATTGCAGCGCGTTTTGCCGAGCACGAAAGGATTGCTGTGAATACTTGCAAAGATGCCGGCCGAAGATCTCGCTGTGCGCTTAGCGAAGTGAGGATAGCGTGACGAACGCAATCGTCACGACCGTTTTGATGAGAGCGCGCTCATGAAAATTTCGCTTGTCGAATATGACGCCGGCAATCTGCCGTCGGTGGAGCGCGCGCTCGCGCGACAGCATATAGTCTGCGAGCGCGTGGCCACTCCGGAAGCGGTGCGCGGCGCCGACGCCTTGATTCTTCCGGGAGTCGGACATTTTGGGCAACTGATGCGCACACTAGCCGCACGGCATTTGGTCGTGCCACTCACGGAAGTGATTGCGCGCGGCACACCGCTACTGGGCATCTGCCTGGGCTTGCAGGCGCTGTTCGCCGGAAGCGCGGAAGCGCCCGGCGATCCCGGTCTGAACCTGTTTGCGGGGCAGGTTGCGGCGCTCCCGGCCACGGCCAAGCTTCCGCACATGGGTTGGAATCAGCTGGAGCGCAGGCGCGCATCCGTGTTGCTCGAAGGAGTGTCTGCGGGAGCGTATTTTTACTTCGCGCACTCCTACGCGGCGCTCGACAATGGAGACATCGGGGATTCCGCTGTTGCCAAGTGTGACCACGGGGCGCCGTTCGTCGCTGTGCTCGAGCGCGCGAACGTGCTGGCCGTGCAGTTCCATCCTGAAAAATCGGCGGAGGCCGGGGCGCGCGTCCTTCAGAACTTTGTTGCGTATGCGGCCGCCACGCAAGCCCAGCCGAAGAGCGGCGCATGACCCTCGCGCGCCGGATCATCCCGTGTCTCGATACCGATGGAGAACGCGTCGTCAAGGGCGTGCAGTTTGTGAACCTTCGCGATGCCGGCGATCCAGCCGCGCTCGCCGCACGCTACAACCGTGAAGGCGCCGACGAGCTGGTGGTGCTCGATATTGGCGCATCGCGCGATCACCGCCCCACATTCCTTGAAACCATTCGCCGGGTGGCCGCGGAATTGGCCATTCCTCTGACGGCCGGCGGCGGCGTGGCCACGGTCGATGAGGGCCGCGCCATCTTGCGTGCTGGCGCGGATAAGCTCACCGTAAACACCGCAGCCTTGCGTCGCCCCGCACTGCTGACCGAGCTTGCTGCCGAGTTCGGCTCGCAGGCTGTTGTGCTCGCGATTGATGCCAAACGCGTTGGCGATCGCTGGGAGGCGTTTGTGCGCGGCGGCCGCGATTCCGCTGACTGCGATGCAGTCGCCTGGGCCTGCGAAGGAGCTTCGCGCGGTGCGGGGGAGATCCTGCTCACCTCCATGGACCGCGACGGCACGCGGAGCGGGTTCGACATCGCGCTTACCGCCGCCATTGCGGGATCGGTGAGCGTTCCGGTAATCGCCTCGGGTGGCGCCGATCAACCTTCAGATTTTCTGGACGTTTTCGTCGAGGGCCGCGCCGACGCCGCGCTGGCGGCCTCGATTTTTCACGATGCGATTCAGGGGCTCAGCGAATTGAAGCGCTATCTTGGTAGACACGGCGTGCCGGTGCGCCTGGCAGAAGCGTGAAGAGTTTGCACCGGACTGGAACCGATCTGAATCACCGTGAATCACCTTGAACTAGCCTGAGTCACTCCTTGCATGGAGAGATAATTTCGCATCGGAACCCACATTCGCATGATTATTCCCTGCATCGACCTGCAAGCGGGACGCGCCGTACAACTGGTGCACGGCCGCAAGCGGCGCCTGGCCATCGACGATGTCTTTGGGCTGCTGGAGCGCTTTCGCAAGTACCCTTTATTGCACGTGATCGATCTCGATGCCGCCATGGGGAAGGGAAGCAATGCGCGACTCGTCGGCGAGCTTTGCCGCAGAGCGCCCATGCGTGTGCGAGTTGGCGGCGGCATCCGCACCACGGCGCGGGCCAGCCGCATCCTCGCGGCGGGCGCCGAGAAAATCATTGTTGGCAGCGCAGCGTTCCGCCGCGGCCGCGTAAACCGATTATTTTTGTCACGCCTCGCCAGCCGGATCGGGCGGGAACGCGTGATCGTAGCCGTGGACACCGAAGGCGGCCAGGTTCTCGTTCGCGGCTGGCAACAGAAGCTGCGCTTGCGCCCGGACGAAGTTTTTTCGCAACTCGCGCCGTACGCGTCCGAATTTCTGTGCACCTACGTCGATGCCGAGGGCACCATGCGGGGCACGAGTCTGGCCTGGTTTCGCAGGTTGCGGCGCGCGACGCAACTGCCCATTACCGCGGCCGGCGGCATTCGCAGCCATCGCGAGGTGCGTGCGCTTGAACGTATCGGCATGAATGCCGCAATTGGCATGGCCCTGTACCTCAACCGCCTTCAATGACTCCCAGCCTGCTTATCGGCGCAACGCGCGCCAGGGACCTGCAGCTTAGCTGCTGCAACTGCGGGGTTTAGCACGCGAATATCGTGTTCGACATAAGCATCTGCTAGAATAATTCGGGTTGCGCGCTGGGCAAGCCGGCTCCTCCCTCCGAAGGATTTCTGCATGAAACGCTATGGCGAACACCGTATCCCTGGCCGTTTGTTTATTGTCGAGGGTATCGACGGCTCTGGGAAATCGACGCAATTGATGCTGCTGCATCAATGGCTCAAGGCCGAAGGTTACGGCGTGGTTTTCAGCGAGTGGAACTCCTCGCCGCTGGTAAAGGACACCACCAAGCGCGGCAAGAAAAAACAACTGCTGACCCCTGCGACTTTCAGCCTGATCCATGCCACCGATTTTGCCGATCGTACCGAGCGCAATATCATTCCCTTGCTTAAAGCCGGCGCGGTGGTTTTGTGCGACCGCTACATCTACACGGCTTTTGCGCGTGACGCCAGCCGCGGCATGGATCCCGCATGGCTTCGCGAGCTGTATGCCTTTGCGGTGAAGCCCACCATCGCTTACTACTTTCGCGTGCCGCTCGAAGTCGCGCTCAAGCGCATCAATGACGGTCGCGCGGGGTTCAAATTCTACGAAGCAGGCATGGATTTGGGACTCAGCTCGGACCCGGACGAGAGCTTCCGGCTGTTTCAAGCGCGCATTCTCGACGAGTACGAAAAGATGGTTCCGGAGTTCGGAATGACCGTAATCGACGCCACGTTGCCGATTGAAGCGCAGCAACAGCAGATGCGGCAACTGGTGGTCGCCAAACTGACGCAGGCACGACAACTGCGGGTGACCCCATGAAAGAAACCTACGGCGCGATGCTCCCGGACGAATTGCTCGACGACTTGGTGGGTAAGCTGATTGTGATCGAGGGTACCGACGGCGTAGGGCGGTCGACGCAAATTCATTTGCTGAAAGAATGGCTTGAGCAGCAGGGCCATGCCGTGCTCGATACGGGGCTGTCGCGCTCCGGTTTGGTCGGCAAAAGCATCAAGCGCGCCAAGGAAGGCCACACACTTGGCCGCATCACGCTGAGCCTCTTTTACACCACCGACTTTGCCGATCGTCTCGAAAACGAAATCATTCCGGCGCTGCGTGCCGGCTTCGTGGTGCTTACCGATCGCTATATCTATTCGCTGATCGCCCGCGCGATGGTGCGGGGACTCGATCCCGCCTGGGTCCGCAACATTCATCGTTTTGCGCTCAAACCCGATGCCATCTTTTACCTGCGCATTGGCGTGGATGAACTGATCCCCCGCGTGGTTTTCACGCGCGGCTTCGATTACTGGGAGTCGGGCATGGACTTCTACTCGACCGAAGACATGTACGACAGTTTTCGCCGGTATCAGACCGCGCTGCTCGAGCGCTTCGATCAACTGGCCGAGGAATTTCAATTTCAGGTGATCGACGCGCGGCGGGAGCCGAGAGTGATCTTCGAACAACTGCGGGAGGGCATCCTGCGAGTGCTGACCAACCGCGCCGGCGTGGAAACCGCCAGAGCCGCCGTTGCCGCCCCGCCAGGTACTTCAGCAGTACACGCGATAGTGCCACTGCCCGCCCCGGCGCCGGCTGGCGAAAAAGACGAACCGGTTACGGTGCCCGATTCCGAGGACTCGGCGGAAGACCATCGCAAACGCGCGAGCCGGACACGCTAGCACCTTCGATGCGGGCACGGACCGAGGTGCGCTTGTAGCAGCGCCATGCTCCCCGGCGGCGACTGCAGGCGACTCTTGAGTTTTCACTGGTGAAGAAAAATGGCGCGCAATTTGTCTCCGCAATCTCCACCGACCCCGCCACCTCTCGACGGTCTTCACACGCACAGGCTGGGGGCGCGCACATTGGGCACGCGCGGAATGGCTTCGCAGCTCGGCGGGGCGCCTCCGTCCACTGCTCTTGAGGAGTCGCTGCAGCGCGCGCTGCGCAAGCAAAAGAAAGCCCGTAAGAATTTGGAGGACGAGAAATCCATTCACGACCTCCGCGTCGCGCTGCGCCGCTGCCGTTCACTTGCCGAGGATTTCTCCGCGCTCGATGTGCATCCGGTATGGCGGCGCCTGGCGAAGGAATCCAAGAAGCAGCAACGCGGACTCAACGATCTGCGTGACGTCCAGGTCATGGCTGGATGGGTGCGTCGGCTCCAGCTGGACGGCAACTCTTCAGACGGCTTGCTTGCCGCCGCGCTAAAAAAAGACGAGCGCCGGGCGCGGCGCCGGGCGGCCAAGTCCCTCGAGAACTTTCCGAGAAAACGCTGGAAGGAATGGCTCCACCGCCTCCCCGAGCGTGCCGAGCTGATCCCCGTGGGAGAATCTCGGTTGGTGGTACTCGCGATAGATCACCTCTCCGAGGGCCACGAACTCGAACGTCACTGGCGCAAAACACACGACGCGGCCGCGTGGCACAAGCTGCGGGTGGCCATGAAGCGCTTTCGGTATACGGTCGAAAGCTGCCTGCCGCAGCAGCGTGCCGTGTCCAAGAACGCGCTTGAGCGTTTACAGGACATATTGGGCGACGGCCACGATCTGGATGTTTTGCGTGAGCGTATTTTGCGCCTGGCAGACGACAAGAATATGCCCCAGGCAACGCGTGATAAGTTGCTCCGCCGGGTGGAACGCGCGCGGCGAGAGTGCGAGGATCTCTATGAACGCGCAATCGTTCCAGGCGGTAAGCGGCCACGCCTGAGCCGAAATCAGAACGGTGGGCCAAAAGGCGCATCTAGTGTGTGGGATCGCTGGCGGGGAAACCTGGCGCGGCTCGGGAACCTCAATCTTTCAAATGGCGCAAGGCCCGCGACGGCAGCAGCCAAGCCAGCGTAGCGCGCATCGGCGAAAAATCTTCTATCTCCAGGCAGGCGACCCCCGCCTTCTTAAGCGCGGTGATGGGTGTTGAGGCGCGGACGGCCAGCGCGATGAAATCATCGATATGCGGCGCATGTCCGAAGCACATCACATCCTCATCTGCAAGGCGCGCGAGTTCTTCCGCCAATCGGGTGGGTTTTGCGTCACTCTTCAAGGCTTCGGTGGCGCGCATCTGTTTAGGATCAAGGTCCAGAACCTCACACACGATCTCCCCGGTCTGAACCGCGCGCACATACGGACTGGTCAGCAATTGCGTAGGTTTCACATTCATTGCGGAGAGCCCCTTAGCAGCCGAGCGGGTCCGCGCAATACCCTTGGACGTCAGGTAACGTTCTTCCTCGGGAGGGCAATCGGGATCTTCACGGTCAATGGCGATTCCGTGGCGCATCAGGTATAGAAGCATAACGGACGTTTGTCCTTGATTGGCGCCCAGCGCCGAATTACCAACCCGAATTACCAACCCGAATTACTAACCTAGGATCGCAGGTTTGCGTTTCGGGCTCAAGTCCGCAGGCACATTTCAAGAAACCCGTTTCGACAAAGCCGGTCTGTTTCGAGAACGGTTCGAGAACGGTTCAAGAACGGTTCGAGGAAGAAGTCCTACTCTCGGCTGGCCTAAGCTGCGGAACGGCGCGGCAACGCCGCCGGTGAGCGGCGAATGCCGGTCAGGGTACCGGCCCGGGCGACTCGATCATTAGGTGTCATGGGAGATCGTCGCGCGCGCCCTACGCGCACGTGCACGCCAAAAACCTTTTCGAGAAACCCCGCCTTTCGGCGCAATTCCGCGAAATCGAAACGCGCATCCGGAGCCGCGGTCACTCTCAGCCAGATGGTGTCGTCCTGCAAACGAGTATCGATGCGCCGCACCGCTTGCGTGCCGCCGGCGTCCAGCGCCACGGCGACGTGCAGCAGCGCCGCCAGTTGCCGCACGCGAGTCCTTTCCACGGGCACGAGCGAGTGGTAGAGCCGGTGATGCACCTTGGGTATGGCCTCACCGTGATAACGGACCAGGCACGCGACCAGCGCTTGCTGATGCCGGCCCAGTCCCGGGATGTCGGCGTTCCGCACCAGATATTCGCCATGTTTGTGATAATCGCGCGGGTTCACCGCCAGCCCCACTTCGTGCAGCAACGCACCGAGCTCCAGCGGCACGCGCTGGTTAGGCGGCAGCCCGTGTACCGGCGCAAGCTGGTCGAATAGTTGCGCGGCGAGGCGCCGCACCTGTTCGCAATGCGCCGCGTCGGAGTGCATGCGTGCCGCAAATCGCCGCGCCTGCTGACGCAGTGCTTCAGCCCGTTCGTCGTGCGCGGTGGCCGGCCCGAAATGTGCGGCTGCCAGATCGTGCAATATTCCCTCGCGCACGCCCACGCCGGGCACCACCATCTGCCGCGCACCCAGCCATTCGCCCAGCGTGTTAAATACTACGGCCGCGACGCCGATCACTTCCGCGCGGTCGCGACGCAGTTCGAGCGCTTGCATGCGCTCCTCCACCCCCAGCCCCAGAATTCGCCACAGCCGGTCCGCAAGGTGACTCAGACTCAGGGTGTTGAAACCTGTCACACGCGGTCCCGGCGCAAGTCTCGCCAGCGCTTCTGCGTTGCCGCCGCACGCGACCACCGTGGCGCGGCCCACGCGCGCAACCCTACGGCCATGCGCACGAAGCATCGACAGGATGTACCGCCGCAACCGCGCAAACGATTGCGGCGTGAACGGGCCTGCCTGATCGAACATTTCCATCAAACGGACCGTCCCCAGCGGCAGGGCCAGCGCACGCTCCACCTTTCGGCCGCGCAGGAAGCTGATTTCCAGACTGCCGCCGCCCAGGTCAATGATGGCGCGCGGCGAAAACCTTCCTCCAGCCGATGCGAACACTGCCGTGCGCACCAGCCGCGCCTCTTCGGCCGCGTCGATGGTCATGAGTTCGATACCCGCCTCGCGCAGAATGCGCGAGACCAAAGCGTCGCGATTAGCCGCTTCGCGGACCGCGCTGGTAGCCACCGCGGAGTATTCCGCGACGCCATAGCGGTCGAGCATGTTACGAAATTGCACGAAGGTCTCGACCGCGCGCGACATCGTGCGTGAGTCCATGCGACGCTTGGTGAACACGCCATGGCCGAGCCGCACTGCCCAGCGCGCGTTCGCCAGTTCCCGAATCTCGGTTGCCGACGAGGCGCGCGCCACGACCGCACGAATCGCATTCGATCCGGCATCGAGCGCCGCAATCAACAATGGCGCGGAGTTCACCGCCATGAGCCAATACCTGAAAGGGAATCAAAAAGCAGGGAATTTCTGTGCAGGAAACAAACAGCAGTTCGTTCGCACTTGCTCAGTGGTGCCTCCGAAGCCCAAGGTTCGATGCCCGGGCTGAGGGCGGCCATGCGGTTCCGCAGCTTCAACGCGACTCAGGATACCACCGTGAAGAAAAACCCTGATTAAATTTTTGTAATAGTGAGCGGGAGCGAACGTAGGGACGACATCCTGTCCAGATTTGACGCTGCCCTTTGCTGGACAGGCCTTAGCGGATCACACACCGTGCTCGCGTGCATCTCCCCCGCGATCAAGCCAGCCGCGAGGCAAGTTTATTTTGACGGACGCGGAAGTTATGTTGCCGAAAGGGAACGGAAGCTGTGCCACCGACCACAATCAGCAAAATAGGACGGCTCGCCCATGGTGACTATTTCTTGTCGTCCTCCACAAATCGCAGTGCCGCCGAATTGATGCAATAGCGCATCCCCGTGGGCCCTGGGCCATCGGGAAAAACATGCCCAAGATGCGCCTGACACTTACCGCACATCACTTCGGTCCGGGCCATGCCATAGCTTCGATCGGTCTCCGTCTCGATCTTCGATTCGTCCTTGGGCGCCGTGAAGCTTGGCCACCCAGTCCCGGAATCGAATTTCGTTTCCGATTCAAAGAGCGGTTCGCCGCAGCAAACGCACTCGTACACTCCGGGCGCTTTGGTTTTCCAGAATTCACCGGAAAATGCCGGTTCGGTTCCCTTGCCGCGCGTGACGTGATACTGCTCGGGCGTTAGTTGCGCGCGCCATTCAGTGTCGGACTTCTCAACTTTGTCGCTCGTCGGTTTGTCGCCCATAAGGCCTCCACGACTGGGACTGTTCTTGGCTGCGACTTGATTTTACTTCAACACGCAGCCGGCACAGCCCGGCTGGCAAAATGGCGCTTCACTGTACCTGATGTCGTAGCTCCGCATCACGGATGCGCATTCGCCGGAGCAGGCGCGTTTGCGGTAGCTTCCGTCGCCGTTTTGGCATTCAAATCGTCGAAGACCTGCTTGTCGAGCTTGTACACTTCGGGCCCCGCGCTGCTCCGCGCGTAAACGCTGTCACCGGAGAGAGCGGACACGTCAATCTCCATCTTTTTGCCGTCCATATTGGTGAGCGTCACGTGCACGGCGGGCTTGGCCAGCTTGCTCGCAATAGCCGCCGGCGGCGTATCGTAAACTTCCTGTGCGCGCGCGGCTTCCAGAGACGCAGTGAACGGGCACGGCTGCGCCGCGCTTTTGCTGTCAGCCGCAGGGATGACCAGTTGGCCGGTAGCGTCTTTCACGCACTGCGCGGTCCCATTCTGATTTTTTACGTCAATCTGCTTGATGTCATTTTCGGAGAAGTGCACGAGCTGTTTGTCGCGAAGGTCGCTAAATTTTTCATCGAGTGCTTTATAGAGCACGTCATTCACGCGAAAAATCATGGGCCGCGAGGGATCGCGCGCGAAATATTCGCCGGCATCCTTCCTTCCGATTTGCAGTTCGGCCGATTGTCCGTTTGGCAGCGTGGCCCGGAAGCGGATCGCCGGAGTCGCAAGCCCGTACTTCGCCAGATTAGACGCCTGCTCGCCCGCCTTACCGCCCGCCTTATCGCCGACCTTATCGGCGACGAAGTGCGTGATCTGCGCCGAGTTCACCGCCTGCAAAAGCGAAGTGACCGCATTCGTATCGGCGGCCGTGGCGCGAGGCTTCTCGATGTTCCAAACCTCGTCCTTCTTCATCGCGGCGATTTCACCACCTTCGTTCGTAAGATCGAATGAACCTGCATCGAACGCCGCAATTGCGAGCACCGAGCGATCGCGCAAGTCTTCGAGCGATTTGTCGCTGGTGGTGAGCAGCGTGTCGGGAATCAGGGACGCGTTTTTCATGTCATCGTCCACCAGCACGTAAATCGATGACCCGGAAAAATCTTTTCCGCCAAGCCGCAGTTTGTGCTTGGTCCCGTTTTTCATCGTGAAGCTAAGCGTTATGCCCGGATGGTCCAAACCGAACGAAGAGAGCTGCTCGGGAGTAGCCGGAAAAGTCCGCGTCGTTTGCAGAGACGCTATTTGGCTGGTGATGCCGGCCAGCCGCGACTGGTCGGCGCGAACCGCGATGGGCTGGGTGATGTACCAGTCGTCCTTGCGGCGCTCGAATACCACGGTCATGCCCGCGCGCTCGAGCGTCAGGCCGGCGATGTCATCGGCATTCACGGAAAACGCCGGCTTCGACGTGTCGGTTACCGCAGTGTCGCTCGGCGGCGTGTGTTTCAGGTCATAAAAGTAGACGAAGGCAGCCAGCGCCACCGCGACCACAAAGATAAGTCCCGTGCTCTTTTTCATGGGTGCTTAACGCCGTCTGAGCCACAGAAACGCGCCGGAGAACACCACGATGCCCGGCAGAAAAATCAGGCTGAGCCAGAAAAGCTCTCGCTGCTGCGTTTCCGTCAGGAGCACTCGGCGGTTTGTCGGGCTCTTGGGACGAATGGAGATCAGATCTTCATCCTGTGCGAGCCAGTTCACGGTGTTCAGGAACAGGTCGCCGTTGCGTTGCAGACCGGCCCACTGATTTGTGGCGAAGCTCGAGTTGCCGATCACCACCAGCCGCGCATCGGCCGCCTGCCCGGGAGTTCCGCCCGCAGTGTCGGCTTTGCGCTCGGCCGAGGTCCCGAGCGTAAGCGGCCCGGCGTTGTCGGTCGCCGGATTGTAGGTGACCTGTTTGGTCTTCAGGTTAGGAACGGTGAAGCTGCGCTCCGAGGTCTTGAGAATCTCGGTCTCATCGAGTTGCGCGGATTTGTTCTTGTCGGCGATCGAGACCGTGCGCGCCAGCGGAAAAAACGTCATGGTGCCGTTGAAATTGCGCGTGATCGGACTTGTGCCGTAATCCACGACCAGCGGAACGGCCGGCCCGGTACCGAACATGCGGCCCACGCCGCTCGCATCGATCACCACATTGCTTCCCAGATTGATGTTCCACTCCTGCAGCAGATCGGCAACTTTGGGATCGGTTTCTGGATCGAACAGCAGCAGCGCTTTACCATTGCCGCTCAGATATTTGTCGATCATCTGCGTTTCTTGCGGAAACAGCGACTGTTTGGGCCCCGCCACGACCAGAACGCTGCAGTCGCTGGGCACCGAACCGGCCGACACGAGGTTCACCGTTTTCGTCTGGTATCCCTCGTTCTTCAGCGTCCCGGCGACGCCTCCGTAACCATCCTGTTCGGTCGACGCGGTGGACCGCTCTCCATGGCCTTCGAGAAAACACACCGTCTTGACCGTATCGCGAGTGACTTTCACGATGCTGTTGGTCAGGTCCTGCTCGGTGGTTCCGGTGAGTGTGTCGTTATGTGTGCCGGAGGAAACCACTACGTCGTCCATCTTCGTCACGTTGTATTGCCGCGCCACTTCCGGTTTTTCCTGCGGATCGATCACCTGATAGTGCACGTGGGAGCTCAGGTTCACATATTCGGTCACCAGATCTTTGAATTCAGCGTCTGGTGTTTTAGCGAAGCGGATGACCGTCACATCTTTCTGCAAGCCCGTGGCGATGCGCCGCGATTGATCGGAGAGCGTGTAGAGTTTTTCGGTGGTGACGTCGACGCGCTTGTGGTGCCGATATCCGAGAAAATTCAGAAATCCCAGAACCACCAGAACGAGTATCGTCAGCGTTAGAGTATTGGTTCCCAATTTCGAGGACCGGTGGCCGAAAAACGCAATCAGATCGCGATACCCTGCAGCTACGGCGGCCAGAAATAAAATTCCGCCGGCGATCAGCAGGCCCTCACTCAGATGATCCAGTTGATTTTGGGTCGTGTACCGCACGAACCCCGCGGCGGCCGAGGCCACGCCCAGCGAGGCCAGCCAGCGGCGTTCATGCTTCCAGTCGAAAGCCATTTCTAAAATTCCTCCTCGTCCCCGTATTGCGGGCCATTCACTGCGCGCTATTGACTGCGCGCTATTGCCTGCGGGCTCCTACCTGCAGACCGCTAGCGGCAAGTCACTGCGTCTAGGCGCGGCGCCAACGCATCGAATCGACGCTGCGAACAGTCAGAAAGACACCCAGAAAAATGAAACTGAGATAAAAAAACAGGTTCGAGGTATCCATCACACCTCGCGAAAAATCATCGTAGTGCCGGAAAACGGACAAATATTGCAGTCCGGCGGCTATCGCCGTGGTTCCCGACCCGAAGTCGATTACCCACAGCAGCAAAATGGCGCCAAACGTCAAAATCGCCGCGATCAATTGGCTTTCGGTAAGCGACGAGAAAAAAGACCCGAGCGCCAGCAGCGCGCTGCCCAGAAGCAGTGCACCCAGGTACGCGCAGAAAAGAACGCGCCACGCTGCGGCCGGCTCGCTGTGGAAAAACATGTACGCGAAGTACGCAAACGTGGGCAGCAGCATGATCACCAGCAGTGTCAGCGACGCGAAAAACTTGCCAAGCACGATCTCCGTGTCCGTCACAGGTGAGGTCATCAGCAGTTCCATCGTGCCGCGCTTGCGTTCTTCGGCGTACACGCCCATGGTCAGCATGGGCGTGAGAAACAGCAGCAGAGTGGACAAAATACTGAAAAAATTCCGCACCACAATCCCAGGAACATCAATGGCGGAAGGCCCGCCGAACTCCGTCGCCTGTTGTCCTGCCTCGAGCGACTCCTGAATCACGACGATCAACAGCCGGTTGAAGAAATACGCGCTCAGAATCAGAAAAACGCCCACGATCACATAGGCGACGGGTGATACAAAATAATGATTCATTTCCTTGCGATATACGGCGTACAGACCCTTCATGTCGTCCGGCTCCTCAATTCGGGCTCCTCAGTTCGTTTGTTCCCTGACGTGCGCGGTATCCTCGGTAGTCAGCTCCAGGAAGATATCTTCCAGACTTAAGTTCACGCCCCGCAGCTCAAATAGCGGCCAGCCTCTCCCCACGACTTTGGCGGCAATTTCGCTGCGCACATCTTCACCTGGGCCGGATTCGACGCTCACCGCCAATCGGCCGTTGGTTCCCGCAGGCTCAATCTCCACCTTGCGCACTCCGGGTATTTCCTGAATCGCCGCCCGCAGCGCGGTCTGGTCAGCTTGCGATTCGAGGTGCACTCGCTGGCCGCCCTTCACCTGCGTGGTCAGATTTTCGGGAGTGTCGACCGCCGCGATCTTTCCTTTGTTAATGATCACCACGCGATCGCAGGTCATGCTCACTTCCGGAAGGATGTGCGTCGACAAAATAATCGTGTGGCTTCCCGCCAGTCCCTTAATGAGGTGGCGGACCTCGATGATCTGCTTGGGATCGAGCCCGATGGTGGGCTCGTCCAGAATAATCACTTCTGGATCGTGCACCAGCGCTTGCGCCAGGCCGACGCGCTGCTTGTATCCGCGTGAAAGCTTCTGAATCAGTTCGTGGCGTTTATCGGTGATGTTGGTTTTTTCCATCGCGTCCGAGAGGCGCGATTTCCGCTTTTCCGCCGGCACATTTTTGATCCTGGCCACAAAATCCAGAAAGCTTTCGACGGTCATGTCGGGATAGAGCGGCGGAATTTCGGGAAGATAGCCGATCCGCCGGCGAACTTCGAGCGAATCGTCGAACACGTCATAACCGGCTACGCTTGCTGTGCCGCTGGTGGCCGGCAAAAAACTCGTCAGCATGCGCATGGTGGTGGTCTTGCCGGCGCCATTGGGACCCAGGAAGCCTAAGATTTCTCCGCGGTTCACGGTAAATGACACGTGATCGACCACGGTTTTCTCCCCGAAAGTCTTCGTCAGGTCCTTAACCTCGATCAATGCGGGCCTCCGCGCACTACGCGCGCCTTGGAATAGTCAGCACTTCGCCGTAAACCTGTGCGCCGCGCCGGCACCTCTCGTCGCGATGTGATGGAGGCACACCTGCATATAGACGCACAACCAGCAATTAAGATGCACGGCCCGGCAAATCCGTTTCGTTCTGAGCGGTCTTGCCCACCGCTGTCTTGTGGCGAAAACGTGCTTCCCGCTGGCGTTGGAGCGGCAACTGTATCACGAGTTCCGTCGGGGCCATGTATGGAGTGCTTGGCCAGAGCCGTCAGCCGGAGCATTACGGCTCAACCACATCCGAAGGACGCGAAGCGGACTTGATGCGGACCTGAAGCCGACTTGATGCGCTGTGCCACCAGTTAGCAGTCGACTCAGTTCCCCCTTTGCCGCGGTATGCGGCTGCACCATGATGAAACACTGTAAATATCCGGCGAGCAGAACACGAAATGCGCAATGCAGCCTCGTTCTCTTGTACGCGGCGCGGTTGACAGTAACTCTCAGGCGGCATCCTTTGCTCCCTCGGCTATCGTCGCGTACGCCGCGATGCTAGCGTAAGAACATCTTCAATTATTGCAGAGGAAAACAACATGTCTGACTCGGGAACGAGCTTGGGAACGGGCAACGACGCTACGACGCTAGGCGTCGAGCATGCACGGCGGAGCACGCGAGTCTTCCAGGCGGTGCCCCTGAGCGTGTCCGGGCAAAACCGCATCGGAAATCTTTTTTTGGAGTCCACGTCGGCAGTGTCGGTGAATTGCCATGGTTGCCTGTACCCGTCACGTAATGAATACCGCCACGGGTCTTGGGTCACCATTGAAGTTCCCAATCAGCAGGTCAATACCTTGTCACGACCGGTACGTGCCCAGGTCAAATTCGTCCGCTTACCGAGCAGTCCTCAAGAGCTTTATCTTGTCGGTGTTGAACTCGAACATCCTGCCAATGTCTGGGGCATCAACGGCGTTCCCCAGGACTGGCTCCGGTTTCCGAATTTGCCGAGTACCGCAGCAACGCCATCGTCCACGTCCACGGCCTCGGCGGCTGCCGGTGTCCCCGCGCTGCCGGCCACGAGCGAACAAAAAATCCACATTCTTCCGGGCGTCACCGATCCTGCATCCACGCAACGGGAATCTTCCGCCGGCGGCGAACGCCCGCGTGCCACAGAAGTTGCGCAAGCGGCCGGTACGGTGGTCGCGACGGCCGACGACCCCGCCGTCACACCGGCGAGCACAAATCCAGCTACCGTAGCTGTCGCGCCCGAACAATTGCTGCGTCTGATCGAAGGCAAACTTCAGCAGGCAGCGGAGAAGGCCGTATCCACGGCTTTGACCTCCCGGCTCAATACCGCGGTCAATCAGGCTGTAAAGGCCATCGAGAACTTTAGTCAGGCTAGCCTCCGGCAAGTGGAGGCGCACTGCTCCCAATACCGCGAAACTCTCGTAGCTGCAGCCAGGGAAGACCTGCTTGGCCGGATGAAGGCTGATCTTTCCGAGGCGAGCGAGGAAGTGCGCTCGCAAGTCGAGGCGTTCTCCTCCAAAACGTTGGAGACAGTTCATCATCTCGAAAAGACTGCGGGGCGAGTCCAGCCGATGTTAGAGGCGGCGCAGACGTCGCTGCAGGCGACGGCTGGCGATGTACAAGAGCATTTCTCCGCGCGTCTGCGGGAAGTGGCCGATCGCGCCACCTCGGAATTTAGCGACGAGGCCGGTCGCCTGTCGCAGCGGCAGCTTGCACGCTTGGCCGAAAAAGCCCACGCGGCAGGCGGCGAAGCGGCCCGCGCGATCGATGCCCGGTCCGGCGAGGCGCGTTTGCAGCTGGAATCCGCGGCAGGAGCCGCATTAGGTGAGTTTCACGAAAGAGCCGGCATCGAAATCGATCTGGCGGTCGGCGAATCGCGCAAGAACATTGAAGCGTCGCTTGAATCGATTGCTGCTGCGGCGACCATCGCCGCGCAAGAGCGGCAGCACGCTGCGCATCAGCAACTCGCGCGCGCGACCGAACAAAACACTGAGCAATTCCGGCAGCGCCTGGCGAAGATCGTCAATTCGTCCCTGATTGCGGCGATGTCCGCTGTCAACGAGCACTCCAGCACACTGCTGCAGACCCTCGCGAAGGAGGCGGAGCAAGAGCTGCAGAAGACCGATACGCACTCGGAGGCTGGTTCGCAGGTTGCCGCAGATTGAGAGGC
>Ga0182024_10005285_pt1 | contig 29044 bp, 9 predicted proteins | sample P32metaG_FD_120480 | JGI IMG/M metagenome (GOLD analysis project Ga0182024, IMG submission 120480) | Permafrost microbial communities from Stordalen Mire, Sweden - P3-2 metaG (Illumina Assembly) | ecosystem: Environmental > Terrestrial > Soil > Wetlands > Permafrost | place: Sweden: Stordalen...
TCGCCGTCCAGGATGCGCACCAGTTCCTCGAAGTCCACCGGCCGGCGGACGTACCCCGACGCCTCAAGCAACGCTTCATAGGACCGCATATGTCCTTTGATGTCGGCCCCCTGTTCCGGCAGCAAGGCTTTCAGGACCGACCGGGCCGCGCTGCCGTGGCGGCGGTTGCGGGCGCCGGCGGCGGAGCCGAACGTCTCCTCCAGGAAGGCGACGCCAACCCCTTCCGCGCCGCCGACGGCCTTCAACGTGGCCGGCGTCCACGGCTTGCCCTTGACCATGTCCGCGAACAGGGCCAGCCGGACGCAGATGATCCGGCCGTCCTGCGAGAGGCCGGCGACGGCCTGATCGAGGAACGCCGCCTGTTCCTTCGACGGCGCGCCGGCCAGCCTTCCGAAGGCGCGACCGAACGCGGCCAGCACGTCGCGGGCGTGCGGCGGGTCGAACAGATCGACGGCGGCGCCGTTGCGGCCCTGATGAAACTCGATGTTCAGGTCGCCCAGGAAGCGGGTCAACCCCATCCAAAAATCATCCCGCACCAGGACGACGCATTGGACGCGTTCCCCGTCGCACTGCCGCAGGGCCTGGGCGAGTTCGGCGCACTCCTGCGCCCCTTTGGCATGCAACCACTGCTCGAACTGGTCTAGGACGACCAGGACCTTTTGGCCGTCGCCCGGCCCCTTGCCCTGGCGGATGGCGGCGATGGTTTCCTTCAAATCCAGATCGCCCGGCAGGCCGGGGCAGCGCTTGCGCAACCCCTTGAGGAGCCGGGCTTCGGTCTCATCCGCGGTCGCCTCGACGTACACGGGAAGGACGTGACCCGCCAGTCGGGGCAGCAGTCCGGCCTTAACCAGCGAGGACTTGCCGCAGCCGGAAGGCCCGTAGATCATGCCCACCGTGAAAGTCAATTCGTCTCGGCTCTCGATGCGGTATTTCCAGAAGCGGATGCTTTCGGGCAGGCCGTCCTTGTCACGAGGTCCGGGGAGCAGGTCGAGGAAGAAATCGGCGTCGTTGGCGTCGAACGACCGTAATCCTTTGGGAACGATCGCCCCGTTGCTTTCGGGCCGCGGGGCGGCTGTTGGCCCGCTGGACTGGCTCGTGTGTGTCACGGGCCGCCCGGATTGGGCCGGCTGCCGGCCGACCGCGTTGGGCTGTTCAACTTCCATGTACCATTTCAGGATGTCCGTCAAGGGGGCCAACGCCTGCCGCACCACCTCCGCCTTGAGCCGTTGGGCGGTAGGGGCCGCATTAGCGTTGCCGAGCTTGCAGATCATGGCGGCCGCGGCGTCGAAGTGGGCCGGGAAATGCCCGTCACTCACGAGACGCTGGAGCAGACTTTCCGGCAACCGGGAGCCGGGCGGCTCGTGATACCGCCGCTCGTACACCTCCCGCACGACCAACTCCAAAACCTTGCGGCCGCGGGCCAAAGCCATTTCCGGGTCGCGGTGGACAATGTCGATGGCCTTCTGGACGTCCTCCAGAAGTTCCTGTCTTCTATCCACCAACCGCTCAAGGTCCAGGATGAGCCGATCCACGTGGCCGCGAAAGTCCGGCCCCGATCTCACGGCGGCGGCGTTGCGGTAGGCGAAGTCCTTTAACCCATTCGGCAAGTCGGCCGCGCCCGGCATCGACGCCGCACCGACCAGAACGGGGACTACCGGGATGCCGCGATCTAGGGCCGCGCCGATCTCGCCGCGCACATAATCCTCGGGGTCGTCCAAACGCCGTTTGCCCTGCCGCGGTTCGTCCGGCCAACCGGCGTCCAGCCAATGGTCGCCGATGATCGCCAGCAGGACGTCGCACCGACTAAGCGCGTCATCCAGGCGCTTGCGAAAATCAAGGCCGTAGAGGATGGAGTCGATGTCCATGAAGACGGCCTCGCGGCCGAAGTGGGTTCGCAAGTGGTCGCAAAGCCGGCCGGTGGCGTCGGCGCTGTCCTGGCGGCGGTAGGAGATGAAGAGATTGGGCAAGGAAACGCTCCGGTTGAGATGTTGGCAGGCTCCTCGAACAACAGGGCGAAATAGGTTAGCGGTCCCGCGCCAGCCGCGCGTGTTCTTTGAGGATACAAAGGCGAAGCCGAAAGGCCGTTCAGCGGAAAGTCCTAGCCAAGCGGAACCCGACCACATCCCTACGAAACGACGGCCGAAATCTCACGCGGTCTGCCGACCGCACGCCCGTCGCGAAGCCGCCGAATGAACCGCCCCGCAAGGCCCTGGCCTGGGCGTCTTCAATCTCTTTGACGTCATCCTCCACGTCGTCGCCGGCATGGTATGGTTGGGCGTAGCGCTCCTGACACCATTCCAGCGCGTTGCCCAGCATGTCAAACAGTCCCAGGTCGTTCGGCTTCAGGCAGCCGGCCGACACTCCCAAAACGCCCGGCGCACCCGGCAACATCCCGCGGTCCCGTGAGTTCTTAAAGTCCCAGGCGTATTTCTCCAACAGCTCGTCCGACTCGCCGTAGTAACGGCTGGTGACCGCCCCGGCCCGGCAGGCGTATTCCCATTCCGCCTCGGTGGGCAGGCGATACCCCGTCCGCGTCAGGTAGTCCGGCGCCAGCTTCATGCCGTCGGCGTACTCCCCGTTGGCATTCGGCAGGTAGCAGCGCTGGTCCTTCCACTGATTCCGCGGCAGTTCCTGTTCGGTGAGCCAGTTGCAGTACTCCGAGGCCTCGTACCACGTCACGAGGTTCACCGGGCAATCCATCGTCGGGGAATGCTGCTTGTTATATTCATAATCCTTAAACCTGGGACACTGCTTGAACTGCCCCACGGTTACTTCCTGGGCCGCCACCGCGAAGGAACGGTCGATCCGCTTCCGGACCTGCTGTTCCACCTTCCCTTCCGGCCCCCCTTCCCGGCCCGCTTCGGCCAGAGGCGATCCCATCAGGAACTCCACCGGCCCCGGCACGACCACCATCGTCTGTCCCTGGCTGTTGACGTACCAGCGGCCCTCGCCTCTACGCCGCTTTTCCGCCAACCCCTTCCGGACCTGCTCCGCCTTTTCTTCCCGAAGCCGCTGGTTTTCCGCCCATTCCCGGTCGATTTTCTTCAGGTCGTCTCCCCGTTCCCACTCGCGCAACAGCCACTCGGCCGCCCCGTGCAGGCCGGCGTCGGGTTCGTCCCGGTACCATTGCAGGACCTTCGGGACGAGTTGCTCCCGCTCCTCCTTTGGCAGGCGATCCTGGCCCAACTCTCCGAGGGATAGCAGCAAGGCTCGCCGAATCGAAATCTCTTGCTCCTCCTCCAATCGCCGGACCAAGGGTCCGGGGTCGGCCCCGAGCGGGCCGATACGGTGGATCAGGTAACTGCGGGCCCGCGGGTCGGGGCCGTGCTTGAGAAGCGGCCAGACCTCCTCAGGTCGGCCCAGCCGCAACAGTGCCACGGCCGCGTTTGCCTGCCGTTTGGCAAACGTCTCCTTGTCCGCGTCGGCCTTCTCCGGGTCCAGCGGCCTATTCACGGTCTCGACGGACAGCGCCGCCGCCGGCGCAGGGTTCGCCTCCACCTTGGGAAACAGCACGGCGAACTGCTTTTCGTCGGCGTCCAGGAGCAGATCGGCCAGCAACTCGGGCCGGTCGGCGGCGTAGTCCGCCAGGACGCTCGTGGCCAGCTGACGCTCCGCTGCCCGTTCCTCCGCGCGGTCCCGGAAGACGGCCGAGAGCGGCCCCAGCAGTTTCTCCCTCACCGGCCGAAGCCCCTCCATCCAGGCGGCCAGGAAGACGGGATTGACCTCGATCAGCTGGTCCACCACCGGCCCGGCGGCATGGTCCCATCGTTGGCCGTCCGGTTCGTAAGTTGCCAGGGCCGCCGCCGCCCGCAGCCGCCGGCCTTCGTGCCCCTTCTCCGGCCGCTCCACGACGGACCAAAGGCGCTCGATCAACTTTCCCTTGTGGTCGTCAAGCTGCTTGACGATGACGCCGACCTCCTGCGGGTCCGCGTCGAGCAGGCGGTTATACAGGTAATCCACCTGGCCGGGGTCCGCCGGCAACAGGCCCAGGCTGGCGCGCAGTTGCCGGCTGTCGTCGTTTTTCTCCTTGGCATCGGCGTAGGCGTCCCTAAGCAGTGGGTCGGCCCAGCGGCGGTAGTCCTTCATATCGCCAATGATGTTCGGCGCCTTGTCAATGTCGGCGCCGAGGAGTCCATGCACCAACCCGTCGGCGCGCTCTTCCTTTTTCTGCTCGATGACCTGGTTCCAAACGGCCAAGCCCGCGACGAGGCCCGCCGTCAGGAGCACGGCGAGGACGGCCCCTTGCGTGCCATGATGCCGGGCCGCCCGCCGCATCATCTTCCGCTGCTGCGGCGTCCAGTCCCGCGGGCGCGTGAGCAGGCGGACGTTCAGCCACTCCCACCAGGCGGGCAGGTAACGGTTCTCCGGCTTGGCGTTCCACGCCGCCGACCGCTCCGCCAGCCGCAGCTCCGCCCGACCGCGCATCGTCTCCCGCTGCTTGCGGGTCAGCCATTCGCGGAGGGAGGGAACGAGGTAATCGTGGGTCAGCTGATAGTATTTGCCGACCGCGGGGGACGGCGGTTCGGCCTCGGCGTCCTTCTCCGGCGGCTGGGTCGGCGTGATGAGCCGGACTTCGCCGTCCAGGATGCGCACCAGTTCCTCGAAGTCGCGCGGACGGCGGGCGTACCCCGACGCCTCCAACAGTTCTTCATAGGAACGCATGTTCCCCTTGATGTCCGACCCCCGCTCCGGCAGCAAGGATTTGAGGACCGCTCTTGCCGCGTTCTGATGCTGGCGGTTGCGGGGGCCGGCGACCGGCGAACTGAACGTCTCCTCCAGGAAGGTCACGCCGACCCCTTCCGTGCCGCCGACCGCCTTCAACGTGGCGGGCGTCCACGGCTTACTCTTGACCATCTCCGCGAACAGCGCGAGCCGCACGGAGATGACCCGGCCGTCCTGGGCCAGCCCGGCGACCGCTTGATCGAGGAAGACCGCCTGCTCCTTCGTCGGCTCGTCGGGCAGCCGGCCGAACGCCCGTCCGAACGCCGCCAGCACGGTGCGCGCGTGCGGCGGGTCGAACAGATCGGCCAGGGCGGCGTTGCGGCCCTGGACGAGTTCGATGCGCAGGTCGTTCATGAACCGGGTCAGGGCCAGCCAAAAATCGTCGCGCACCAGGACGACACACTGGACGCGCTCGCCGTCGCATTGCCGGAGCGCCCGGGCCAGTTCGGGGTTGTCCACGCCGCGCCGGGCGTGCAGCCATTGCTCGAACTGGTCGAGGACGATGAGGACTTTCCGCCCGCGCGCCGGGCCGGCCCCCTGCCGCACGGCGGCGATGGCGCCGGTCAGATCGAGGTCGCCGGGCAGGTCGGGGCAACGCCGCCGCAATCCCGCCAGCAGCCGCGCCTCCGTGTCGTCGGCGGTCGCCTCGACGTAGACGGACACAATGCGGTCGGGCAGCTTGGGCAGCAAGCCGGCCTTGACCAGCGACGACTTGCCGCATCCGCTGGGTCCGTAGATCACGCCCACCGTGAATGTCGGCTCTTCCTTCTCCTCGATGCCGTGCTTCCAGAAGCGGATGCTCTCGGGCAGGCCGTTTCGGTCGCGGGGGCCGGGGAGCAGGTCGAGAAAGAAGTCGGCGTCGTTGGCGTCGAACGAGCGCAAGCCCTTGGGGACGACGGCGACCCTGGATTCGGGCGGGGCGGTAAGGGGCCGCTCTTTCATCGGTCGCGGCGGCTCCTGGCCCGACTGGCCGTCGGCCGCTTCGGGCCGCTCGACCTCGAAGTACCATTCGAGAATGGGCGTCAGCTGGGTAAGCGACTGGTATACGTCCGCCGCCGTGATGGTCTCGCCGAAGGTGTGCGTGCCGACGTTGCCCAGCTTGCGAACGGTCGTGGCGTAGGCGTCGAGGCGGTCGGGGAAATAGCCGTCCTTGACGAGCCGCTGGATCAGGTTCTCCAGCGGCCGGCTGCCGGGCGGCTCGTTGCACCGCCGCTGGTACACGTCCCGGATGACGTGCTCCAGCACCTTACGGGCGCGGGTCAGGGCCATCTCCGGGTCTTCGTCCGCAATGCGGATCGCTTTCTGGACGCCCTCGCGCAGTTCGCGGAACTGGTCGGAGAGGCGGTCCAGGCGGTCCAGCAATGCTCGAAACGACGGTTCCATCGGGCGTCTCCCAGTCAATTTCGCCTGCCGCTACTCTTCTTTGTGCTCTTTGTGTCTTTGTGGTGAATCTTCTTTGTCCGGCGCCGGCAGCAGGAGTGGCCGCGGTACGCTGACGCCGACGACCGACCCGTGACGGCCGCGCAGCTGGGCGAAGTTGAGGCGCAGGAACTCGTGCAGACCCCGGTCGGCGCCGTTGGACAGGTAGGCGCGGGCGAGGCCGGCCATGTGGGAGTCGTAAAGGCGTTTGCTGTGCGAGTGCAGGGCGCAGCGGCCCTCGTGGCGGCGCAGGTCGCCCTCGAAGGCGGGGCTGATGTGGTACAGCTCGTGGAACAGCGTGATGAACTTGTCGTCGAACTCCTGGTCCAGGAAACGCGGCAAACAGAACGTAACCAGATAAAGCATCTCCCGACCATCCACGAAGAAGCGTTGGACCTGATAGGGCGCGCCGTCGCGCCGCCGGGTCAGGGCGCCGTCGCGGAAGCGGAGCGGCGTGACGCGGGCCTGGAGGCCGTGCCGCCGGCCGGATCGGGCCTGGAGCACGCCGAAAAGCAGGCGCGAAACGTCGATGTGCCGCAGCTCCGCGCTGTGACGTACCACGTCGGCGCAGAGGCGGCGGACGTGCCCGCAGAAGTCGAAGGGCCGGTGGGCGGGGCCGGTGCGCAGCCACGGCGGCGCGTCGGGGACCGGCCCGCGAACCGGTCCCGGCGCGTGGACGGTACGGAGCGGCAACGGGTTGTCCGGCCCTTGCCAGCGGAGCACCAGCGGCGGCGCCTTGCCGGCCGGCCGTGCGGATTTGGCCACGTCCATTCTCCTGACGGGTCGCGCTCCCTGCCGCAACCGTCCTGTTGCGGCCGCCGCCGCGGGCCGCGGAGCGTTCTCGGCCCGTACGCCTATCCTGATCGATTCCACCGGCAAATCCAGTAAATTCCGCCGCGCCGGGCGACGATACTACAGGACGTACCGATCCGGGATTCCCGCCGATGATGGGGGGCCGGCCGCCGCGAAGCCGCGGACGGTTCGCGCGCGGGGCGTCCCCTACTTTAGCCTATGGGGCGGGACAGGGGAATGAAAATCATGAACGCGAAACGGCCGACGCGGTGGGGTCTGCTCGGGCTGGCGTGGCTCCTGGCCGCCGGGACCGGCTGCCAGACGTGGGTGGCCGGCATGACGCTGCCGTCGGGACACTACCTGGAGCACCCGCCGCAGTACATCCCGCCGTCGCCGGCGTACCCGCTGACGCGCGAACTCGGCACCCAGGAAGAAACCGCCGTGGCGCCGGCGCCGGGGGCGGAGGCGCTGCCGCCGCCGATTCCGGGCCGGCCGTGAATTCAATGCAAAAGGCAGAAGGCAAAAGGCAGAAGGCAGACACTGTCGCGGTGTCTTTCATTCTGCCTTTTGCCTTTTGCCTTCTGCCTTTTGCCTTCTGCCTTTTGCCTTCTGCATTGGACTTGACCGGCCAACGCTCGCTCGCTATGGTCCCCCGGCTTTTGGCGCCGGTATACGGATAGCCGCCCAAAGGCGAGCCGCGATGGGGTGGAAGCGCGGCGGACGCACTCTCAAAACGGGGAAGGGGAAACCGATGGGCAAGAAGCCCGTATTGGGGATGGTAAGCGCTTTCTGTGTCGGCCTCGCCCTGACGGGCTGCAAGGGCGCCAACAGTGGCTCGGATGGGCCGCCCGTGGCCAAGGATAATTCGTCTCTGTATAAGACGCAGCCCGCCTTCGGGCCGGGCGCGACCGCCAACACGGCGCCGTCCAACGGCTGGAATACGGCGCCGACCACGGCCAAACCTACCGCGCCCATGACCGAAGCCACGTCGCCGGCGGCGTCGATGATCGGTGCCGGCATGAAGCCGATGCCGTCCGGCGGGATCGGTTCGACGAACGTGCAGCCGGCCGGCGGTGTGATGCCGTCGGGACCGCTGGCGCCGCCGGACGCCTCGCCGCGGCTGGGCCAGGGCACGGACGCGCCGCCGGCCTCCGGTTCGACGTCCAGCAACTTCCCACCGGCCGCGGACATGCACACCCCCTCGCGTATGCTGCCGCCGCCGCCGGCCCTGCCCGCGCCGACGAGCTTGCCGCCGCTGCCCGAACTGCCGGCGCCGATGCCGTCGGGCGCCATGACGGACGTTCCGGCGTCTCCGGCCCCGCCGCTGCCCGCGTCGATGCGGTCCCTGCCGGGCGACCTGGCGCCGGGCGCCGCCCCGACTCCGGACGTTGGCCCCGTGCCGCTGCCGCCTCCTCCGCCGGCGCCCGCGCAGATGCTGCCGCTGCCGCTGCCGCCGGTGCCGGCGCCGCCCGGCTGAACGACAATCCGGCCATCCGCTCACGGGCCGCCCGGCATCTAACGACGCCGGGCGGCCCGTGGTGTTTTTCCCGTCCCTCGCTTCGCCGGCCGGCCACAACGCGGGCCGCCCCTTCCCCCCTCGGGGTGTGCCTCTCGAATCAGGCGGTCGGCGGCGAGCGGCGCGGCGTCAGCCCACCGGTACGTCACCCGTCCCGCGGCGCCCTACGATTCGGCGACGCGATCCTACACCGGCGGGCTGACGCCGCGCCGCTCGCCTAAATCCGCAGGCGCACGCCCCTCAAGATCTTTTTCCGAATTTGTGTCGTCTTCCGCCTCCCGATTCCGCCATATCCTGTACGGGCGCCAGTCGTCGCGGCGAACCGCGCCGTCGCCGCAGGCCGACGACGAGAACGCGACCCGCAAACCGATCCGTGGGGTCGAGCGCCGGGGCCGACCGATTCGCGCGTTCGGGTGGGACGGGAGGAATAGGTGGAAGGAGGGAAAGAAGGAAATTTGTCGAGTATTCGCTTGACGCCGGCCTTTACGTGCTTTATATACTGATTCTTCAATCTAAATCCTTAGATTCGAGACGCGGCAATCCGGAAAGGAGATGCGCCCAGCTACCGAAACGTCAGTCTCGGAATGAGCAGGAATCGCCGTCCACGCCGGGCCGCGCCTCGCGCGGTCCTCGGTCGTCCGCGACGGCTTGTGAAATACCGAAGGTCTAAAGAATCTCGGTCGGCCGGTAGCCGCGCGCCGCGGCCCGGCCGTCACCCACACACGAAGGGCGTCCGTCCCTCCAACGCAGGAGCCTTCACCATGTCGCTGTTCAACTTCTCCTCGTGGCTGCGTCAGGCGTTCCCCCGCTCCAACCGCAAGAACAAGCAGGCCGCCCAGGCCAAGCGGACGACCCTCAATCTGGAATCGCTGGAGGATCGGCTGGCGCCGGCGACCATCACAGGCAGCAACTATGCTGGCGCGAATTTGACGCCCAGCAATGGGGACATCCTACAGGGAACCTTTACCAACGTCGGAACATTCGATGTGGCAGCTGGAACCACCGTCTATGTCGCACCGGGGACGCCCCTGTCGGTGACGGCGAATACCATCCACATCGACGGCGTTCTGGACGGCGACGGGGCCGGCTATGCAGGCGGCGCCAACGGCCAAAGCGGCTCCCCCGGCTCAGGCCCCGGCGGAGGCCAGGGCGGCACGTATGGGCCGGCTGTCCACGCCTCGGGCGGAGGAGGCGGCGGCTACGGCGGAGCGGGCGGCAACGGCGCCTGGCTTAACGCGGGCGGGACAACGCAAGCTTCGGGAGGCAGTGCCTACGGAACGGCGGCTCCGCTCGGCGTGCAGATGGGTTCCGGCGGAGGTGGGGCCGGCGATCACGACCCTTCTTTGACCGGCACGGGCGGGCCCGGAGGGGCCGGCGGCGGCGGCATTTCCTTAATGGCCAACCAGATTTATGTGACGGGAACCATCACGGACAACGGCGCCAACGGCCAGCAAGGCACGCTAAACGGCGATAGTTATAGTGTCTCGGGCGGCGGTGGCGGTTCGGGCGGCGGAATCGAACTGGACGGAGGGGTATTGTATCTCTCCGGTGCTTTGGCGGCAAATGGTGGAGGAGGGGCGAATTTCACCGGGCCTACAGGGTATTACGGCCACGGCGGCGGCGGCGGCGGCGGCGGCCGGATCAAGCTTACGGGGTCCGAAGTCCTCGACCCGTCTTTCAGCGAGTCGATCTCGGGAGGCGCTCCCGGAACCTCGGACACCAACACCACGGACCCCGCCACGGCCGGCGCGGCAGGCTCTTTCGCGGATACGACGACGCCGGCGGTTCCGACCATCAGCAGCCTGAACCCGACATCCGCCGCCGAAGGCGCCACGTCCTTCACCCTCACGGTCAACGGCTCGAACTACGCCAGCAACGCCACCGTGGACTGGAACGGCACCGCCCTGGCGACGACCTTCGTCAGCGACACGCAACTCACGGCGACCGTCCCGACCGCCGACCTCGCGGAAGAAGGCTCGGCCAACATCACCGTGGTGAATCCAAGCCAGAGCGAAACGTCGGCCGCCCAGACGTTTACCGTCAACGACGCGCCGCTGACGGCGACCGCCGTGGCGGTCAACGCCGCCGAGGGTGCGGCGGTCACCAACGCGGAAGTGGCCACCTTCACCGACGCCGACCCGAACGCCGTTGCGGCCGACTACACCGCCACGGTCGCCTGGGGCGATGGCGAGACGTCGCCGGGGACGGTGACGCTCGTAAGCGGCGTGTTCCAGGTCACGGCCAGCAAGCCGGACCCCTACGCCGAAGAGGGGCCGCGCACCGTGACCGTCACGATCTTCGACACCGACGTCGGAAACACCACGAACGAGTCGTGGACCTCCGTGGCCTCGCTGCCCGCGCCCCGAGCCGCCTTGGGAGTGGTGGAGGGTTCGGACGGCCGTCTGTACGCTGTGGGCGGCTACGATAACACCGGCGCCGGCTTCAGCAGCAGCGTCTCCGCCTATACGCCGTCCACGAACGCCTGGACGCCGGTTGCGAGCATGAGTACGCCCCGCGAGGAATTTGGGGTCGCGGCGGGACTCGACGGCCGGATCTACGCCATCGGCGGAAAGAACAGCTCCGGCACTCTATCGAGTGTGGAAGCCTACACGCCCGGCACGAACAGCTGGGCCCCGGTCGCCAGCCTGCCCACGGCCCTGAGTGATTTTGCCACCGCGACGGGCGCTGACGGCCGGATCTACGTCATCGGCGGGGTAAACGAGTCCGGGAACGTCGAGAGCGAGGTCTACGCCTACACGCCGGCCACGAACCAATGGGCGCAGGTCGCGGGCCTCCCAACCGACATAGCTTATCTGGCGGCCGCAACAGGGGCCGACGGCACGATCTATGCCATCGGCGGCTACGAACCTGGCGTTGGTTATACCAACACGGTCTACGCCTATACGCCGTCCACGAACACCTGGGCGCCGGTCGCCAGCATGCCCACCGTCCAAGCGAATCTGGCGGCCACGACGGGGGCCGACGGCCTGATCTACGCCATCGGCGGCGACTCCTCCGGGGGCCGGACCAACACGGTTTACGTGTACACGCCATCCACGAACACCTGGGCGCAGGTAGCCAGTCTGTCCGCACCGGGCGACTACCTCGGCGCTGCCACTGGCGCGGACGGGCGCGTCTACGTGGTCGGCGGTTATGACGCCAACGGCCACTCCACGACCATCGTCGAGACCCTGGGCGTGCCCCGCAGCACCGCGACCACGACCAGCAACATCGATGTAAGCGACCCGGCGGTGATCGCCACGGCCGGCCCGCAGATCAGCGCCGTCGAGGGCGGCTCGACGAACCTCGTGGTCCTGGCCTCGTTCACCGATCCGGGCGGCGCCGAGGCGTTGTCCGAGTACGACGCCACCGTGAACTGGGGCGACAACACCACCGCCGACAACACCACGGACGCCAACCCGAACATCTTCATCGTCCAGTCGGGCAGCGGCTTCCTGGTGGAAGGCACGCACGTCTACGGCGTAGAATCGCCGGCCGGCGGCTTCACCGTCACCACGACGATTCACCATCACAGCGAAGGTGCGCCGAACCCAGTGGATACGGTCGTCAACACGCAGATGGCCATCGTCACCGACCCGGCCGTCTCCGCGACGGGAGGCTTCACCGTCACGGCGATGGAAGGAACGCTATCCACCTCGCAAACGGTGGCGACGTTCACCGACCCCGCCGGGGCGGAAAGCGACATGGCCGACTACTCGGCCACCATCAACTGGGGCGACGGCACGACGGCCGACACGGCCACGCCGGGCAACGGCATCGCGCTCAACGGCGGCGTCTTCACGGTCAGCGGCGACCACCAATACGCCGAGGAGGGGACGTACACCGTCAGCGTGACGATCGCGCACGGCACGGCACCCAACGTCAGTGGGACCTCGACAGCGCTGGTGGCCGATGCGGCCCTGACGGCCGGGACGCTGACCGTGCCGACGGCGACGGAAGGGGCGGCCTTCGGCCCGACGACGGTGTTCCAGTTCACGGACGGCAACACGGCGGCGACGGCGGCCGACTTCACGGCCACGGTCGACACCGGCGACTCCACGCTGACCAGCGCGGCCGACCCCAATCAGGTCCAGGTGGTGGCCACCGGCGGCGGCTTCGACGTGAATCTCAGCTACACCTACGCCGAGGAGCTGACCAACGGGACCTTCAGCGTCAACGTCCTGGACGACGGCGGCCAGTCCGCCAGCCAGTCCGGCTCAATCACCGTGGCCGACGCGGCCATGACGATCACGGCCGTGACGCCGCCGGAATCGACCGCCGTGGAAGGCGCCAGTACCGGCACGGTCACGGTGGCGACCTTCACCGATGCCGACCCGGCCGGCACGGCCTCCGACTACCACGCGGTCATCACCTGGGGCGACGGCACGACCAGTACGGGCGCCATCGTGGACAACGGCAACGGCACGTTCGGCGTGACCGGAGCGCACACTTACGCCCAGGACGGGGTGACCGGCAGCGACTTCGTGGTGACGGTCACGGACAAGGGCGGCGCCAGCAACCAATTGGACGGCGGCCTCGTGGCCGTAACCGACGCCAAGTTGACGCTCACCCAGATTTTCCCGCCGGCGGGCGTGACCGAGGGTGCATCCACCGGGACCGTCGTGCTGGCGACGTTCAGGGACGCCGACCCCAACGGCGCGGCCGGCGACTACATCGCCACGGTCAACTGGGGCGACGGCGACAGCAATACCTCCGCCGACGGCAGCGGCACCGTCACCGTGCAGGCCGATCCCATCAACGGCGGCTTCCAGGTGCTGGGCAGCCACACCTACCTGGAAGAACTGGCGAACCAGACTTTCAGCGTCAGCGTCAGCGAACGTCCCACGGAGGTAGCCGCGCCGGGTAGCGCCGATGATCCTTTGGGGCAGTACGGCGATAGCCGCTACAAGTCGGAACTGGTGCACGAAGTCAGCAAGAGCATGGCGCTCGTGACCGCCATCGACGTCCTTGCCTTTGGGCCATACGGCGGTGGGGGCGGCAGCCACATCGAGGCGGCCCCCGTCGGCAGCAAGTTCAGCTACCTGATCGTCAACCCCAACGACGGGGCCGGATACGCCGTCATGCTGGGCGTGGTGGAATCCACGGGCTTCATGGCCCAGGCCGTCGTGAACGTGGCCGACCCGGCCGTTTCCGCCACGGGCGGCTTCACCATCACGGCGACGGAAGGCGCCGACTCGGGTTCCCAGACGGTCGCCACCTTCACCGACCCGGGCGGCGCGGAGTTGGTGGCCGGGCAGCCCGACCCGGCCGAGTATTCCGCCCTGGTCAACTGGGGCGACGGCACGGCCGCCGCGGCGGGGACGCTCTCCTACGCCTCGGGCACGGTCACGGTAAGCGGAAGTCACAAGTACGCCGAGGAGGGGACTTACACCGTCAGCGTGCTGATCCAGCACGGCACGGCGCCGAACGTGAGCGTGACCTCGACAGCGGTCGTATCCGACCCGCCGATCCAGTATGTGGGCATAAACGCCATCGCGACGGGCGCCTACACGGAAGGTCAGCCCATCGGCCCACAAGAAGGCCTCGCCTCGTTCACCGATCCGGGCGGCCAGGGCGATGAAAATGCCAGCGATTTCACAGCCACAATCCACTGGAACGACACCACGACCTCCGCGGGCACGGTGGTTTCGATGGGCAACGGCGCCTACCGCGTAGACGCCCCGGACCACACATACGCCGAGGACGGCGTTTACCACATCAGCGTGTCGGTCACGCATGACCAAACGGGCGTGACCGTCACTTCCGGAACCACGGACATCACCATCGGCGAGGCGGCCCTGACGACGCCGGTGGTGGCGACGATCAACGCCGTGGAGGGGACGGCTACCGGGCCGATAACCGGGCTGGCCACGTTCAGCGACCTGGCGGGCGCGGGCACAGCTACGGACACGTTCACCGCGACCATCAACTGGGGGGACAGCCTCGCCATCGACGCGAATGCGACGGTGGTGGCGCTGGGCGGCGGCGCCTACCGCGTGGACGCCACGGCGGGCCATACCTACGCCGACGACGGCCGGTACAACATCACCGTCTCGGTAACGCACGACGACGTAACGACGCCGGTCACGGGCACGGGCGCGGCCCTGGTGGCCGACCCGCAGATAACGAACCTCGCCTACACGGCGCCGACAACCGGCAACGAGGGCACCGACGTCGGCGCCACGGCGCAGGCGGTGGCCACGTTCACCGACCCCGCCGGCTACGGCCAGGAGACGGCGGCGGACTTCACGGCGACCGTCAACTGGGGCGACGGCAGCCAGTCCGCCGGCGTGGTGACGCAGGCGGGCGGCGCCGGCCAGTACGACGTGACCGTCGCGTCCGACCATGCCTACAGTGAGGAGGGTAATTATACCCTGTCCGTGACGGTCCAGCACGACGCCCTCGCCCCGCTCACGGTCAGCCACACCGTCGCCGTCGCCGACCAGCAGATCTCCACGCCGGTCATCGTCGCCGCCAGCCTGCCGGCCGGCGCCAAGGAGGGCGTGGCGCTGGCCCCCATCACCGACCTGGCCACTTTCAACGACCCCGCCGGCGTCGGCAAGGAGACGGTCAACGACTTCGCGGCCACCATCGATTGGGGCGACAACACCACGTCCACCGGCACGGTGGTTTCTTTGGGCGGCGGCAACTATCAGGTCAACGCCCCGTCGCACACCTACGTCGCGGAGAACGCCGCCGGCTACGCCGTTAACGTCACGGTGCGGCACGACCAGCTGACGGCGCTGACGACCGCCGCGGCCGGGACCATCGTCGTCGCCGACCAACCGGTGAGCACGCCAGTAGTGAACGCGCTGAACGCCGTCGAGGGGACTGCCACCGGGTCGATCACCGGACTGGCGACGTTCAGCGACCCGGCCGGGACCGGCTCCGAGAACGCGGCGACCGACTTCTCGGCCACGATCAACTGGGGCGACGGCCACACCGATTCCACCGCCGACGCTTCGACGACGGTACAGGTGGTGTCGCTGGGTAACGGCCTGTACCGCGTGGACTCCGTAGTCGGCCACATCTACGCGGAGGACGGGACGAAAACCATCACGGTGACGGTCACGCACGACGCCCTCACGGCGGTCTCCGGCACGGGCGCGGCCCTGGTGGCCGACCCGCAGATAACGAACCTCGCCTACACGGCGCCGACGACCGGCACCGAGGGCGCCGACGTCGGCGCCACGGCGCAGGCGGTGGCCACGTTCACCGACCCCGCCGGCTACGGCCAGGAGACGGCGTCGGACTTCACGGCGACCGTCAACTGGGGCGACGGCAGCCAGTCCGCCGGCGTGGTGACGCAGGCGGGCGGCGCCGGCCAGTACGACGTGACCGTCGCGGCCGACCATGCCTACAGTGAGGAGGGTAATTATACCCTGTCCGTGACGGTCCAGCACGACGCCCTCGCCCCGCTCACGGTTAGCCACACCGTCGCCGTCGCCGACCAGCAAGTCACGGTCACGAACACGGCCGGCAGCCTGCCGGCGACGATCCAGATCGGTCAGCCGACCGGCCCCGTGTCCGACGTCGCCCGCATCAACGACCCGGCCGGCGCCGGCAAGGAGACGGCCGCCGACTTCGCGGCCACCATCCACTGGGGCGACAACACCACCTCGCCGGGCACGGTGGTTTCCCTGGGCGGCGGCAACTACCGCGTGGACGCGCCCAGCCATACCTACACGCGACAGGCGAGCAACAGCGTCAGCGTCACGGTCCAGCACGACGGCCTGACGGCCGTGGCTTCGTCCGGCTCGGCCCTGAACGTGAATGTCACCCCGACCTACGCGGCGGCCGTGTTCCCCGGCTCGGGCGTGTGGCGCTACGTCAACACGGGCGCGGCCGCGACCACCGGCCTGACACAGCTGACCGCGGCCATCGCCACCGTGGCGGCGGCGGACGGCAAGGGCGACGTGTACGCCGACTTCCAGGGGTACGGCCTCGACGGGTACGGCACGTCCGGCGGCTGGTCGGCGGTGAATCCGCCCTCCCTCCCTCCGGGCACGGACGCCTCGCTGGTGGCCGCGGACGCCGCCGGCGACGTCACGGCGGCCTACCAGGGTTACGGCGTCTATCGGCGCCTGAACGGGTCCACCGTTTGGCAGCCGTTGACTTCCTCCAACGCCTCGCTGCTGGCGATGGACTCGGCCGGCAACGTCTACGCCGACCTTTCCGGCTCGGGAATGTCGGGGACCTACGAACTGACCGGCCCCACGACCGACAAGCTGTTGACGCCGAAGCACGCCACGCTGCTGGCGGCCGACGGCAAGGGCGACGTGTTCGCCGACTTCGCGGGATACGGTATCAACGAGTATACCGGCTCTCCGACCTGGACGCCGGTGAGTCCGCCCCCCGTCTCGCACGGCCTGGACGCCTCGCTCCTGGCCGTGGACGCCGGCGGCGACGTCGCCGCGGCGTATACGGGCGCCTATGCCGGCCTCTATGCGTACACGGCCTCCACGAGTTCCTGGCAGCTGTTGACGCCCTCCGTCCCCTCGCAGCTGTCGATGCCCGGCTTCGGCGAAGTGTTCGCCGAATTTCCCGGATACGGCCTGTTGCATTACACGGCCGCCGCCGGCTTCCAGCAACTAACATTGAGCAACCCCACGACGCTGGCCAAGGACGCCAAGGGCGACGTGTTCGCCGTGGTGTCCGGCCAGGGCCTCTTCCGTAGTACGCTCGGCGGCCCCTGGCAGCAGGTGCATCCGGTCACCCCGTCGCTTTTGGCCGTGGACGCCAACGGCGACGTGGCCGTCATGTTCCAGGGATACGGCGTCTACCGCGAAATGGCGGGCGCGGGCTGGCAGCGGTTGACGTTGTCCACGGCCTCGCTCCTGGCAATCGACGCCAACGGCGACGTGTACGCCGATCTATCCGGCTCGGGAATGTCGGGGACCTACGAGCTGACCGGCCCCACGACCGACAAGCGGTTGACGCCGAACCACGCCAATTTGCTGGCGGTGGACGGCAACGGCGACGTGTTCGCCGACCTCGCGGTCGCGGGCTACGGCCTACAGGAACTCAAGAGCGGGGCCGCCGGCTTCGGGGCGGTGAACCCGGCCGGCGTCCCGCAAAGTGTGGACGCCACGCTGCTGGCGGTGGACGCCAACGGCGACGTGGCCGCCGCGTTCCCGAATCATGGCGTCTATCGGATGTTGGCCGGCGGCAGCTGGCAATCGTTGATACAGCAGGCGAATACCGGCGACGCCTCCCTGCTGGCCATCGGCGGCGCCGGCGACGTGTTCGTCCAGTTCAAGCTTTCCACGGGCGTCGATCGCTACACCAGCCCCACCGTCTTCGCGCGGGTGGTGGCGAGCAACGCCACGCTGCTGACCGACGACCTCAACGGCGACGTGTTCGCCGACTTCCCGACCTACGGGTTTTACAGTTACACCGCCACCGGCTTCCTGCTCGTCCTGGGTACGCAGGGCGACGCGTCGGTGCTCGGTTAGGGTCGTGCCGGGATCGGGCGGTTCGTTGGCGCAGCAGCCGGCGCCGGCCGCTCGGCTCGGGCCTTCATGCGGGACGGAAAATGGGTTAGATGTGGAAGGAGAAGGAAATTTCCCGATTTTTCGGATTTTTCCCTTGCAACGGAGAAAGCGGTGTTATAGTTTATAACTCATCTTCATGTTTCCATCCGGCAACATGCGGCAGTCCGAAAGGAGAGGCGACCAGTTGCCGTGCCGGCTTCGCTTGATGGGACGCAAGTCTGACGCCCTTCCTTCTTCCGCAATCGTCACGGCGTCGTGACCCGTCAGAGGGCACGCCCCTCTCGGCACGGGTGGTGTAGCCCGTGCCAGCGCCCGACCACCCGATATCGTTCTGTCGGAATCAACCGGAACCGCCGTCGTGCGTTGCGTCCCTTGCACGGGACCAGATCGACCACACCGGCTCGTGAAATATTCAAGGTCTGAAAACTCTCGGTCAACCGGGAGCCGTTCCCGGATCGCGCCTCCCGCGGCCCGGTCTTTCCTCACACCCGAAGGGACCCGTCCCTCCACCCCAAGAGCCTTCACCATGTCGCTGTTCGATTTCGCCTCGTGGATGCGTCAGACGTTCCCCCGCTCCGCCCGCAAGGCCAAAAAGGCCGACCGCAAACGGAAGACGCAACCGCTCCGCCTGGAATGCCTCGAAGACCGGGTGACGCCGTCCGTCACGGTGACCCGGACCAGCGATCACGCGACGTTCACCACGATCCAGTTAGCCATCAACGACGCCGGCACCGTAACCGGTACGATCCTCCAGGTCAGCGCCGGCACTGACGCCGAAAACGTGACGATCAGCAAGTCGATCACGCTGGAAGGCGCGAACTTCGGGGTCAACCCGGTCACCACCACCCGCGGCGCCGAAACCATCGTGGACGGCACATTTACCGGCGCCCCGTTCGACATCACGGCGAACAACGTCGTCCTCGACGGCTTCACGATCGAGCACGGGGAGGGCGGTGCCAACGCCGGCGTGGCCACCTCGAGTACCGTGAGCGGCTACAACATCGAAAACAACATCATCACGGACAACACCATCGGGGTGTACGCGAACTGCTCCGCCGCCTCGACAATCCAGGACAACCTCTTCAACGGCAACAACATCAGCGGGCCGAGTGGCGGCGCTGGCATCTACTCGGACCAGGGCACCGCGAGCCTGACCGTCAACGGCAACGAGTTCGAGAACCACACCCTGAACAACCCGATCCTCTTCGCCGCCACGAGCGCCGTCGCTCACACGAACCTGACGGTCACCAACAACTACCTGCACGACAACGCCTACGGGATCTACGCCTTGAGCGTCTCCGGCGGCCTGTTCCAGGGCAACACGATCCGCACCACCGACCCCACATACGGCGACGCTCTGACTTTCGGTGGTTCCGACACGAACATCCAGGTGTTGAATAATGACTTGAGCAACAATGTCGGAGGCCTAGACATCGAGGACGACGGGTACTTCGCTACCACCAACAGCAACTTCACCGTCCAACTCAACAGCTTCGCCAACGACAGCCAGTTCGGCGTGGGGGTCATCGACGTAAGCGCCTTCCCCCCCGGCACCGCCATCGGCTACACCGGGACGCTGAACGCTTCCGGCAACTGGTGGGGCACAGCGGTCGGATTGACCCCGTCTGACTCGACCGCCCCTACTGCCATCAACGGCATGGTGACCAGCTCGGGCGGGCCGGTGACGGTCGGCTCCTTCCTCAACAGCGGAACGAACACGGCGACGGTGGGTTTCACCCCGGCCACGACCACCGAAATGTGGGTGCCGAAGACCGCGGCCACCAGCGGCCTGACCCATGTGGACGGCAACATCCAGGAAGGCGTCAACTCCGCGGTGTCCGGGATGACGGTGCGCGTGGCCGCCGACACCTACGCCGAGAACGTCACGATCGACAAGTACCTGAAACTTATCGGTGCGGGCAGCGGGTCGGACGCCTCCGCCAACACCATCATCCAGTCCGCCGCGGACAGCACGCCGGTCATCTCGGTGACAGGATCGGGCCTCGATTCATCGGATCGCCTGCTGATCCAGGATGTGCGAATCACGGGCGCCACCGGCAGCGGGAACTCGGGGGCCGGCGTCTATATCACCGGTGCCTCGACCGGCCATGTCGAGTTGAACGGCGTCGATGTGGCGAGCAACGGCGGCTACGGCATCGCCGTCAACACCAGCGGCCCGGTTACCGACGTTGCCATCCTGAACAGCACGTCCGAGGGGAACTCCGACGGCTTCCGGATGGGCACCGGCCAGGACCTGGACGGACTGACGATCGACAACAGCGTATTCCAGAACAACCAGTACGGCATGGAGGTGTACGCGGCGTCGTCGGGGACCAGCTACCTGACGGACGTGAGCGTCAGCGACACGCAGTTCCTGAACAACACCGTCAAGGGCGCGTATTTCGAGAAGCTCAACAACGCCACGTTCATCAACATCACGGTGACGGGCAACGGGACGGGCGCGGCCTCCCCCGCCGGCTTCGACCTCAACCTGAAGTACGCCGCCTACTCCAACATCAGCTTCGACGGCGCGACGTTCACGAACAACGGCACGGGCGCCACGTCTGGCGTGGGCCTCACCATCAAGGGCCGCGACGACGCCCCGAGCTACAACAGCAAGCCGGCCAGCGTGACCGCGGTCGGCCTGACGAACGTGAGCATCACCGGCAGCCCGATCGACCTGGCGATCGGAAACAACGTATCGGGCGTCACCTTCTCCGGCGTGAGCCTCGGCGGCGCGGGGATCGGCCTGGTGTACTACGCGGACGCGGCCGACACGCTCGATCTGGCCGACACGTCGTTCGACTCGGCGCTGACCACCTACATCACCGACCAGTCGACCAACAACGTCACCGCCACGAGCGCGACCTTCGGAGGCCTGACCGGCGCCACGGCGACGCTGGCCCAGAACTTCGCCATTGAGGACAAGATCGTCCACGCGATCGACGTCCCCGGCGTCGGCTTCGTCCGCGTCAAGGCCGGAAACGTGTTCGTCACGCCCAACAGCTTCTTCTCCCCCACGACCACGACGCCCAGCATCCAGCGGGGCGTTGACGCCGCCTCCGTCGGCGATACCGTCAACGTCGAGGCCGGAACCTACGCCGGAAACGTCACAATCAACAAGTACCTGACCCTCGCGGGCGTCCCCGGCAACCCGACCGCCGTGGTTATCCAGCCGAGCAGCGGAGACGGCATTACCATCTCCTCCCCGGCCACGAACGTGACCGTCAAGGATCTGGAAGTCACCGGCGCGACGAACGGCGTCAACGTCTCCGGCGTCTCCGGCACGGTGACCTTGCAGGATCTGACGCTGACGCACGACACCACCGGCTTCACCGCCTCCGGGAATGACACGACGCTGGACCTGACCGACCTGACGCTGACGAGCAACACCACCGGCGGGACGATCAGCAATGTGTACAAGGTCAACGAGACGCCGAGCAGCGGCAGCACGCCCACGACCGTCACGGTCTCGGGTTCGTCGTTCGTCAACGACTTGAACCAGGCCATCAGCCTCTCGAACATCCTGTACTTTATCGTGTTCGGCGGCAGCGGATCCGACACGTTCAACGTGACGCCGAGCAGCTACACGACCTTCACGATCCACGGCAACCTCCCGGCACCGCCCGTCAGCCCCGGCGACACGCTCGTCGTCCCGGCCGGCGGCGTGCTGACGGACACGAACGGCCCCTCGGGCTATTCCGGGACGTGGACGTTCGGCGGCGACGAGCCGATCAACTTCGACGGCATCGAGACGTTGAAGCCGACGGTCCCGGCGACGACCTACGCGGTTGCCGATTTCCCCGGGGTTAGCAAGGTAGCGCCAAACGAATCGAGCGTGTGGCTCTACGTCGACACGGGCGTGGCTGCCACCACGGGCTGGTTGCAGCTGCCGGCCCCCTCCGGCGTCACCGTCGACGCCACGCTGCTGGCGGTGGACGCCAAAGGCGACGTGGCCGCCGAGTTCCCGAATCACGGCGTCTGGCGACTCCTGTTCGGCGCCACGTTTTGGACACAGTTGACGACGGACGACGCCTCGCTGCTGGCGTTGGACGGCAGCGGCCACGTGTACGCCGATTTCGCGCACTACGGTCTCGACGAATACGTCAGCGGCACGGGCTGGATGGCGGTCAACCCGCCCTCCGTCCCCCAGAGCGTGGACGCCTCGCTGCTGGCGGTAGACGCCAACGGCGACGTGGCCGCCGCGTTCCCGGGCTACGGCGTCTGGCAAATCCTGCACGCCGGCGCCTGGCAGCGGTTGACGCCGGACGCCGCCTCGCTGCTGGCGGAGGGCGGCAACGGCAACGTGTACGCCGACCTGTCCGGCGCCCTGTCGGGCATCTACTATCTGGCCAGCCCCACGGCCAACACGCAGTTGACGCCGGTCCACGCCACGCTGCTGACGGCGGACGCCAGCGGCGACGTGTTCGCCGACTTCGCGGGCTACGGCCTCAACGAATACGTCAGCGGCACGACCTGGAAGTCGGTGCAGCCGCCGGGCGTCCCGCCGCAGGGCAGTCACGCCAGGGACGCCACGCTGCTGACGGCGGACGCCAACGGCAACGACGTGCTCGCCGAGTTCCCGGGCTACGGCGTCTGGCAATACGACGCGGACGCCGTCGCCTTCCAGCAGCTCACGGTGAGCAACCCGTCGATGCTGGCCCGGGACTCCACCGGCGCCGTGTACGCTGACGTGTCCGGCCAGGGCGTCTTGAAAAATGCGAGCGGCGACGACAACTGGCAGCCGTTGTCCTCGCTCGCGCCTCCCCCCCCGGTCACGCCTTCCCTCATGGCGGTGGCCGCCAACGGCGACGTGGCGGCGGAGTTCACGGGCTACGGCGTTTACCTCTACACCCAGGCGAACGGCTGGCAGCGGTTCACGACCTCCACCGCCTCGCTCCTGGCGATCGACGCCAGCGGCGACGTGTACGCCGACCTGTCCGGCGCCCTGTCGGGCATCTACGAGTTGACCGGCCCCACGGCCCACACGCAGTTGACGCCGGATCACGCCAATTTGCTGGCGGTGGACGGCGCCGGCGACGTGTTCGTCGATCTGACGCTCAAGGGCTACGGCCTGCTGGAACACAAGAGCGGCGCCGGCAGCTTCATCGTGTTGAACCCGCCCGGCGTCCCGCAAAGTGTGGACGCCTCGCTGCTGGCGGTGGACGCCAACGGCGACGTCACCGCGTCCTTCAACGGCTACGGCGTCTACCTGTACACGCACGCCAGCGGCTGGCAGCCGCGGCTGAATTCGGTCGCCGCCTCCCAGCTGGCCATCGACGGCGGCGGCGACGTGTTCGTCCAGTTCGCGGGCTACACCGGCGTCTATCGCTACACCAGCCCCACGAGCTTCACGCAGGTGGCGGCAAGCAACGTCAGCCTGCTGACGGACGACCTTAACGGCGACGTGTTCGCCGACTTCGCGACCTCCGGGTTTTACAGGTACACCACCAGTTTCCAGTTCGTCCCGGATACGCAGGGCGACGCCTCGGTGCTCGGATAACGGCGAGCTTCTTTCCGAGCCGGAAGCGTGAGCGACGGAGGAAAACCGTCGCTCACGCTTCCGGCTCGGACGGCGGGCCGGCCTACCCCGGCGCCCACGCCAGGGCGCGGATTTCCCCAAATTCGCGGTCCAATTTGTCCCATGTCATGCCGGCGTCGGCGGAGCGGTAGACCTCGCCGCTGACACTGGCGGCATAGATCAGGTCCGGGTCGGCCGGGTGGACGGCGAAACACCAAACGGTGCTGTTGGCCCGCGCCGGCATGGTCGTGGCCATCCATGTATCGCCGGCGTCCGTCGAGCGCGCCGCCAACCCTTCGCTTCCCGGCGGCCCGTCGCCGGCCCCGAGCAGCACCACCTCCGGCCGGCCGCACGGCTGAATGAGGGCGCGGCAGTACGGCCACGGCAGGACGCGGCCGATCCCCGCCGGCCGCCAACTTTCGCCGTCGTCGTCGCTGACGTTCAGGTCATTGTTGGTCGCCGCCAGCAGCCGACGTTTGCCCCTGCGGCCGGGGACGACCGCGATGGCGTGGATGTCGCGCGAACTCAGCCCCTTGCCGACCGGCGCCCAGGTGCGGCCGCCGTCGCGGCTGGCGTGGACGCCGTCGATCTCCACGCCCGCCCACGCCAGATCGGGATTGTCTGGATCGGCGACGACGCAGGTGACGCGGGTGTGCAGGATGCGCGGGCAGGCCGTCTCCAGCGTCGCCGCCGCCACGGCCCAGGTTTCGCCGCCGTCGCCGGAGCGGAACAGGCCCGACGGGCAAGTCCCGACGAGGATCGTCTCGGGCCGGAGCGGCGGCACGTGGACCGACCAGACTTGCAACCCGGCCAGCGGGCCGTCCACTAGCGTCCAGTTTTCGGCCCCGTCGGCGCTCCGAAACAGGCCCAGTTCGCTGCCCATGTATAGGACCGACGGCTGACGCGGGTGGACGACGAGGGCGCGGACGTCGCACTCGACGAACGTGCCGTCGCAGGCACGGCGGAAGGTGCGGCCGCCGTCGAGGCTGCGGAACAGGCCTTCGCCGATGGTCCCGACGTAAAGACGGTGCGGAGTCATGCGTGTACCTCCGCGGGCGGCGCCGGCGTGCGCTGGCACGGCAGGTCTTCGAGGCCGGCGCAGCCCGGCGGCAGCTCGGCCGTCTCGACCAGCAGCGAGGGGATGTCTTCTTTCACGGGGAACTTGAGGCGGCAGCGCTGACAAATGAGGCCGTCCTCCGATTGATCCAGCCGGACCTCGGACGGGGACAGTGGGCAGCGCAGCAGGTCAAGGAAGTCTTGTGGAATCATGAGGCGTCCTGTTATGGCACAAGCTAAAGCTTGTGCTACAACCCCGTAGCACAAGCTTTAGCTTGTGCGGGGCAAAAGCTCACGTCACTTCGGCGGTTTCAGCGTTTGCAGATAGCTATAGAGGTCTGCCAAATCTTCCGGCTTGAGTCCCTTGAGCAACCCGTCCGGCATCAGCGACCGCGTGCTCGGACTCCGCGAGGCGAGGTCGGGCGTACCCACGCGCACCGTGGTCGCGGCCCCGGTTTGCAGGATCAGCCCGTCGGCCGACTCGAACGCGACGATGCCGTAGTAGACCTGGCCGGAGCGCGTCTCGACGCGGGTCACGCGGTACGGCGGCGCCACGTCGCGGCTGGGATCGATCACGGCGTCGAACAGGTCGGCCCGCGAAAAGCGACTGGTCACGGCGGTCAGGTCCGGCCCGAGCCGCGTCGTGCCGGTGTGACAGGTGGCGCAAGCCCGGGCGCGGAATAGCGTCTCGCCGCGGCCGGCGTCGCCCTTCTCCCACGGCACGGTATCCAGCAACTTCGTCCACGCCGCCGGGTCCGCGTCGCTGTCGCCCCGCGCCGCGGCGGCGAGCTTGGGATATTCTTTCTCGAACCAGGCGAACACCGGCTCGTAAAGGCGCTTCAACGCGGCCGGGTCGTCGCCGTCCTCAGTGAAAGCGAACGGCCGGCCCGTCTGCCGCGCCAGCAAGGCGCACAGTCGCGCTCGGGTCTCCTTTTCCTTCGGTTCCAGGGTCAGTTGTCGCAACAGCCGCACCAACGGCGCCAGCCGCGACGGCTCCCCGTCGCGCGGCAGTTCCGCCAGCGCCGTCAGGCAATCCTGCACCACCTGCTGTTGGCCGGACTCCAGGCCGTCCAAAAACCTTTCACGGTCGGCTTCCTCGGGCTTGTCCGTCAATCGGAGTAAAAGGGCGTCGCGCAGGCCGTAATTCGACCACTGGGCGCGGAAGACGGGGCGCACCTCGCCGGCCGGCAGCAGGCTGAGTAACTCGATCAGCGGCCCGGACCAGGCGAAATCGTCGTCCTTCTTCACCGCGTCGAGGAACAGCCGCGCGGCCTCCTCGCGGCGGTCGGCGTCGAAACACGCCGTCAGGGCGACGTGCGCGGGACGCACGAAGTCCTTGTGGTGTAGGAGGGCGTCAGGCAAGCGCGGATCTTTTTTGACGAGTTCGGTCACGACTTCGACGAGGCGGGCGTTCCAGTTCTGCTTGTTGCGCTGGGCCTGTCCTTCCAGTTTGCGGTCGAGGCCGAGTACGGCGTCGGCGACCTTGGCCGCCGCGTCGTCGCCGCGCTTGCCGCGCAGCCGCGAGTAGACGACGAGAAAGTGCATGTCGCGCGTGGGGGAACTCGTCGGTGACCACATCGTTGCTATTCTCGGCGGCAAGGCGTCGTCGTCGTCCTCCACCATCGCCAAGAACCGGGCCGCCTCGTCGTCCAGCCGCGGATCGTCGCCGGACAGGCAATCGCGGCGAATGACGGGTAAGACACCTTTCAGGTCCGTTTCGTACTCCTTGACCGGCCCTTGCAGAGAATACCCGGTGTAGACTTCGGCCGGCGGGTTCTTGAGGCGGAAATCCCCGAGCGATCGCATCAGTAGCCGCAGTGCTTCCATGCGATCCGACGCCGGGCCGCCCATTTTCACAAGGTCGATGGCCCTCCCCACATCTTCGGCGCGGATTTCATCCACGGGATGGCGCCATTGCGAGGCCAAGGCCAATGCCCGCAGCTCGGGGCCTTCCGTGCAGCCGCGGGACTGGTTCAGATGTTGCCACTCCTCGTCCGGCAACAGGGAAGCCAACCGGGCCGCCGCCTGCCGCACCCGCTTATCGTCGGACCCCAAGCCAGAGCAGACGACGCTTTCCGAGACCGATTTCACCTCGCCGATGTGGTCGGCCAGCGCCGACAAGGCCGCGACGCGGACCCGCGGGTCGGCGTCCTTTCCGAGTTCTTGCAGGCCGTCCTGACACCGCGGGTCGAAGACGCGGCCCATCGACCAGGCGACGCGCGCCCGCACCCGCGGGGCGGACCACTTACGTGCGGCCTCCGCCATTTCCGGCGGCAGGCCGTGAAACAATTCCGTCAAGACCTCTACGGCCCGAATGCGATCCGCTTCGTCTCTCTTTTCGTCGCCGACCGCATCGAGGAAGGGCCGCCGCCCGAGTGTACGGGCCAGCGGTTCCCACCGCGCCCGCGACCAGGCGTCCAGCGGCTGCGGGGCTTGCAGAACTTTATCGAGGTCCGTCTTGGGTTTCGGCCAGCGCACCGGCGCCGAACCGTCGCCGACGTATTCGACGCGGAACACGGCGCCGCGCGTCTTGCGGCCGCCCATGCTGATGAACAGCGAACCGTCCGGCGCCACCACGATGTCGGTAGGGTCGAAGCCGTTGGCCCCGACCGCCTCCAGAAAGACCTCCGGTTTGGTCTTATAGGTCGCGCCGTCCGGCGTGAGCGGGCAGTAGTAGACCTTGCCGAACGTCCAGTCGCAGGCGAAGACGCCGCCGCGGTAGTGTTCGGGGAACCGGTCGTGCCGGTAGCAGACGACGCCGGTCGGCGAACCGCGGCCGATCGGATAAAGGATGTCCGTCGTGTCGATATAGTAGTCCGGCCGCGCCCAGCTGCGCAACCAGCCGCCGAGCCGCCAGCCGTGGTGGCCGCCGTAGGCGACGTGGTAGAGCCGCGTCGGCGAATACCACGGCAGGAAGTAATCGGCCTCCACGTCGCTATCGTAAGTAAAAATATCGCCGTCGGCGTTGAAATCGAAGTCGTAGGGGTTGCGGAAGCCGTGGGCGACGCCCTCGCAGTTCTTGCCGTCCGGCGGCAGCCGCAACAGGGCGCCGGCTTCCGGCTTTTTGATGGGCGAATCCGGCCGGGTGACGTGGCGTTGGTCGATGCCGCTCATGTTGCCGCCGATAACATACCACCACCCGTCCGGCCCCTTGCGCATGGCGTGGCCGCCGTGCTCGGCGAATGCCAGCGGAATAAAGTGCTCCGGCTTCGGCCCCAGCGTACCCTTCTCCTTGCCGGCGCGGTAGCGGGAGAACCAGCCGTCGCCGCAGAAATAGAGGTCGCCGCCGTCGAAACACAGACCCATGCCGCCGGTCGCGGTCGCGGCGATGACCTCCGCCTTGTCGGCCTTGCCGGCGCCCGTGGTGTCGAGCAGCCGCTTGACCCAACCCTGGCTGGTGACGACGACGTTGCCGTCGGCGTCCAGCGTCATGGCGTAAAGGTCGTTGGCGAGGTCCTGGTCGGCGTAAAGCGTGACCTTAAAGCCGAGCGGCACGCGCAAACCGAGGTCGTCGGCGGAAAGGGCCGAGGCGGGGAGCGACGCCAGAAGGACCAAGGCCGAAAGGCAGGGCCGGGATAGCCGTCGCATCAGGAGACTCCAGCGGTCGGCGGGTGGGCCACAACGGGAAGTGTATTCGCCGGGCGGGGCGCGGCAAAGAGAATCCCCCTTCGCGGCTTCGCTTTCGTCTGCGCGGCGCGGGCCCGCGCAACCCGGTCGTCAGGCGTCGGTTCAAGGGCGTTTCCTCTTGCCGGGCGGGACCGTATAAATAAGCTCGGCTCTTGTCGTTTTTCTTTCCCGCGCCCTCAGTGATCTCGGTGGGTCGGTTGCTTTCGCCCGCGTTGGTTTTCATTCGGTGGGAAAGGCCTCGGCGTTCGTGAAACTCAACGTCATCACCGGGGCGACCGGAATGCTGGGCAGTCACATCGCGGAACGGCTCGTCGCCCGCGGCGAGAAGGTCCGCGCCCTCGTCCGGCCGGCGAGCGACACGGCCTTTCTCAAGGGGATCGGCGCCGAATTGGCCTATGGAGACATGAACGATCCCGATTCGCTTCACCGCGCGGTGGACGGGGCCGATGTGGTGTACCATTGCGCCGCCCGCGTCGGCGAATGGGGGCCGTGGCGACAGTTCCGGGAACAGGTCATCGACGTGGCCGGCCGCGTGTTCGACGCCTGCCGAGGCGCCGGCGTCGGCCGCCTGCTGCACGTCAGTTCCATCACCGTTTACGGCCACCCGCGCGAACGCGCCGGCCTGTTCACCGAGGACGAACCGCTCGGCCAAAACCTCTGGCTGTGGGACAACTACTGCCGGGCCAAGATCGAGGCCGAGGTCCTGTGTCGCCGCTACCCCGGCGACTGGACGATCGTGCGGCCGAGCTGGATCTACGGCCCGCGCGACCGCACCACGCTGCCGCGGCTGTTCAAGGCGATGAAGGCGGGGCGCGTGGCGATCATCGGCCGCGGCGACAATCAGGCCAACATCGTCTACGCCGGCGACGTGGCCGAGGGCGCCATCCTCGCCGCCAA
>Ga0182024_10005286_pt1 | contig 29038 bp, 26 predicted proteins | sample P32metaG_FD_120480 | JGI IMG/M metagenome (GOLD analysis project Ga0182024, IMG submission 120480) | Permafrost microbial communities from Stordalen Mire, Sweden - P3-2 metaG (Illumina Assembly) | ecosystem: Environmental > Terrestrial > Soil > Wetlands > Permafrost | place: Sweden: Stordalen...
GCGCAGAACAGCAAGGGAAGCAGGAGCAGCTTGCGCGCCGCTCCGCGCATGAGTCTCTCGGTTCCGGCAAAACCCATTTCGATGAATCCCATGAAGAATGCCCGCCTTCGCGCCTGCAATAAATGCGCCGAACCGGACAGGCCATTTTCCAAGAACGGCCGTCCCCTTGCAATGCACTTCCATATCGGTATATTATATTACCATTATGGTTTGTACGGTTTTGGCGGAGGTCGAGAACATGATCCAGGCGAAAACCGGATTGGACGGCACCCGTCGGGAAGAGCGAATCCTCCGGGCGAGGGTCGAGGGGCAGGACGCCCAACTTCCTCGCGAGCTTCTCGCAAGCGCGGAAGCAGCCCTGCGGACCGCCTTCGCGCTTCATGACGCAATGGAAAATCTTTCGGGGAGGGGAAAATGAGGATGAGTGCGGTCTTTTCTCTCTCGGCGCTCCACGGCGAGAGACAAGCTGCCGAACACGCTGCGGGCGAAACCCTCGCCTTTCGCCGTGCCATTCGTTTGCTGCTGCCGAAGGAAGCCCAGGCCGGAATTGCCCACTTCGTCGACGAACATGCTTTCGCGGACGCGGCCATCGCGCTCATCCGTCATGCGCTGCCCGAACATGGTTTCAAGATCACCCTTCCGCCGCCATTGCCGGACGGCGCGGGCGCGCAGGCATTCGCGACTGCCTGGCGGCGCGGCGAGGCGCGAGCAATGGCCTGGCGTGCCGCCACGCCGGCACTTGCCCTGCTTCGCGCGGCCGAAGGCGAATACGCGGCGCGCCGCGACTCGCAGTCGCTCGCGGCGTGTTGCGAATGTCATGGTCTTGGTTGGTACGTCACGCGCGATGGCGCAAAGCAGATGTGCCGCCACAGCGGGATGTGACATCTGGATGGCCCGCGGTGGAAAGGTCACCGCTCCCGGTCGGAAAAGACCGGAAGCGGTGCGCCATGCTGCTCCAGCGCAAGGAAACGCGCTTGGCGGGGAGGGGGGCGCCCGTGAGCCGCATGGTATGCGGATGGCGGCTGGGAGCACCTGTTACTTAGCCGTGATCAGGCCGAGCAGGCCGTCTTTCTCCTTGTGCGGACCGGCGGAGAATGTGACGTCGCCGCTCGGCACCGGGTCCAGCGCCCATAAGCCGTCGATGGCAAGGGGATTGCCCTTCTTGTCGCTCAGCGAGCCGATAAAGGTGCCCTTGGTCGGATCATAGACATTGATCCATCCGTTGCCGAAGTTTCCGACGAGCAGATCGTTTGCAAAAGTACCGAAGCTGGTCGGCGCGATCGTCATGCCCCATGGCGCGTCCAGCTCCCCTTTCGCGACCAGTTGCGACACCCGAGTGCCGGATTCGGTGAACACGTCGACGTAGCCGTCGCCCAGTTTGTCGATTTCATTCTTCTTGGACTTGTCCTGTTTCGCAAAGGTCACATAAACGTCACCGTTGATGATGGCCACGTTGAAGGGTGCGTAGCCGGTGAGGCTCGCATCGGTGAAGGATGCCGTCATCTTGAACGTGTTGTCGAAGACCTCCACCTGGTCGTTCGCGAAATCGGCGGCAAAGAGAAGTTTGCTGGTCGGATCGAGCGCGAGCCCCTTGTAGACAGAACCGTTCGCAGAACCGTCATAACCCACGATGGCATTCGACCCGTCCACCGACGGCGCCCATCCGGAAATCACGCCGGCTTCCGAATCGAAGAGGAAGAAAGAAGCGCCGCTCTTCCCGTTTTCCGTTACATTAAAACCCGTGCCCGACGGCACGGAGACGCAACCCGTGGGAACTCCCTTTGGGATGGTTACGACAAGGCCTGTGTTGGTGCCGTTGCCCTGGTTGTAAACGGTAGACAGTCCGGTTCCATTGTCGGAAACCCAGACGGGACCGCCCGGCGATTGGGCGAGACCCCAGGCGTCGACGAGGTTCGGGTCGATATTCTTGGCTTTGCCGGTCTGGTTGGAGACCAGCTTTGTGATTTTGAATCCGGTCTTCGCCGGACTTTGGCTTGCGATTCCGCCGGCAAATGCCGGGGACGCAAGAAGCAACAGGCCAACTGCAAGGCTGATTTCTGTTCTCATTGGAAGCTCCGTGGGTTGCAATGCGGTCGTAGCAAGATGGGCAAGCTGTCTGCCCCGCTCCGCCTCATGAAAGGAAGACGAGGCAGGGTGGTCGCTTATTCCCTTTCCAGGACAACTTCTCGAAGTATCGAAGCGGCGGCGGCCTGCGCCGTCCTGCCGCTCGATTCGCTTTCTGCATGTGTCGAAAGAATGCGACCTTCGGCCGCCATGGCGCGGAGCCATGGCGGCCGGTCAGGCCCGCGTGATCCTAGTACGGGGGTGTCAGGCCCGTATAATCGCCGATAACCTTGGCGTCGTAAGGCGCGAAGAGACCCTGCTGGGCGCTGGTCGTGCCATAGCCGGGCGTGTTGAGCGTGCCATACTGCGTGCGTATGTTCTGTTTCATATCGATGACGATCACGCGATGGTTGAACTGATCGCTGATCACGATGTTGCCCGTCCTGGTCTTCACTGCGCGCGAAGGGGCGGGATTGGGATTGCTGCCACTCTGCGTGTTGGTGGCATACTGGAATGTGAGCATGTCATTCCTGTTCACCGCCACGATGCGGTTGTTTCCGCCGTCGGAGATCAGGACCTGCCCGTTGGGCAGCAGACTCGCGAATGCCGGGGCGTTCAGCGTGCCCTGGGCCGTGTAGGTTGTAACGATGCCGTTTGTCGCTTTATCGACTTCGATCACGCGATTGTTGCTCTCGTCGGCGATCAGCACATGCCCATTGTCCAGAAGTTCTGCCGAGTTCGGATTGTTCAATTGGTTGAACCCGGAACCGGAAACGCCCGTCGTTCCGTACTGCCACAAAATGTTCTTCTTCATGTCGACTTCGATGATGCGCTGATTGCTCTGGTCGGTGATGAAGACGGTCCGGTTCGGGGTCCAGGTGGCCTGCACAGGCGCGTTGAGTTCATCCGGTCCGGACCCGCTGACCCCGAACTGGCCATACTGCCAGACGATGTTGCCCTCGGGATCCACGAGCATCACGCGGTTGTCGGGGCAACCCTTCTTGCAATAGGGATCGACCTTGGCAGGGATGCCCGTCGCGGCCATCAGCGTATCGCGGCCCACGCGTTCGGAATCGTTGACGCCCAGGGGGGAATTTGCCGAGAAATCGTGAGGGCCGAGGCCCCAGGACCACACGATGTCGCCCTTCCTGTCGATTTCGATGACCCGGTTGTTGAACTGGTCCGCGATGAGGATGTTGCCCGGCTGGTTGAATGTCCCGGGCACGGTCAAAGCGGCCGCCGGAACGGCAGTCGCCAGAATTGCTCCGCACGCAGCGGCTACTGCATAAAATTTCCTTGCGTTCATCTCTTGCTCCATTTCGGCATCCGGCCGGCGCGGGTGCCGCTCTCGATTTTGCGCAGTGCCTGCCCGTCCTGAGACGAACGCCGGACGGGGTTTATTCCCCGCTTGCGCAAGAATTCGCAGAAAAAGGCGGTGCAACCCGGGGCTCCCCGGATGCCGGCCCTACCGCTCAGGGGTCCGCCGCGGGAACGCGCTTTCGTTGCTTCACGAACTCAATCCCGTATAGGCAAGACTTGCGAGACGCTGCATTTCGGGCGCCGGCATTTCTCCCGCGACGACGCTCCCCAGCACATCGTCCTGCCACAGGCACACACGGGTGCCCCCCCTCGCGAATTGATCGAAGCGCGGCGCGCTGGTTGAGCGGCGCACATACAGGGTTGCGAGGCGGCCCTTGGCGCCGCGATAGACAAACTCGACCGCCTGTCCGCCAAGGGCGTGCCCGTATACAAGCAGCGTTGCCAGCCGATATCCCACTCGGGAAAGGTCGGGCGCCTTGACTCGCATGCCCAGGGCGGCGCTCGCGACATCGTCGCGGACCGCCCTGCCGGTACGGTCGTCGATCGCGATGACCAGGTCGGGAGCGACCCTGTTCTCCCGCGCTGCCAGAGCCTCCGCAACAATGTCATCCTTGCTCGAGAGCGGAAACTGCCGCCAGGCGATCGCACCGGCGGCACAGAACGCCACTGAGGCCGCAACTGCAAAAATCGTCGGTGGGTGAAACAAAGAGCGCCGTGGCCCGGTGCCTTCCGCGATCGACCTCAGCCACTCCGTGGGCAGCGGCCGTTCTTTCAATGGTGCATAGACCAGCCGGATAAGTTCCCGGTCGGAACGAAATGCCATCACGCGTCGCATCGCCGCGGGGTCATTCGCGACGATCCCTGCAAATCGCGACCGCTGGAAAGGATCGAGTTCGCCGTCGATCAGGGCGTGCAGTTCCTCATCCCCGATATTGGCCCATTCGCTCACTTCGCATGCCCTCTTTCGTAGCATGAGAGCAAATGACGATTGTCATCCTGTCAGCGCTCTCATTTTGCCAATCCCATGATGGCCTGATACCGAGACGGATTCTCCAGGGATGTTATTCCCTCCATTCGACACTGCGTTCCCGAAATTAGAGCGAATTCCGATTACATTGAATCATACAAAGCTTGTCATCCCCGGCGAGCGCGGCAACGCCGCGCGAGGGTCGATAGCGACAGCGTATTCGCGGACCCAGGTGGTTGCGCTTACACGACGGCGGTCGCGGCAGACTCAACCTCCTGGGTCCCCTTCCCTCGCCGCGCAAATGCGCGGCTCGCCGGGGATGACAGTTCTTGTTCAATTTCAGCGAGATCCGCTCCAGCGTGGCGCACGCGCGCGAGACGAAAAGATTCGCCGAATATTCCATCACGAGTGTTTCGCCTCGCAAAAATAAATTCCTTGTGGTTACAGGAATATGCATCTCTTCGGAGACGTCTCTCATGCGTATGGGTCAACGCAAACGGGATATTTCGAAAATGTCAGCCCTAAAAACATCGTCAATCTGCATGGCCGCCCTGCTTTCGGTTTCAGCCGCGTCGGCGGCGGAATTCGAAGTGAAAATGGTCAACGCGGGTTCCGGCGGAATGATGCAATTCGAACCGGAGTTGCTGAAAATCACACCCGGCGACAGTGTACGTTTTGTTGCTGTCGACAAGGGGCACAACGCACAATCGGTGGACGGAATGATCCCGCCTGGCGCCAAGCCGTTCGCCGGGCCGATCGGCGGCGACCTTGAGGTCACGCTCACCGTGCCGGGCGTTTACGGCTATCGCTGCAGCCCGCACGGCACTCTCGGCATGGTGGGTTTGATAGTGGTCGGCCCTCCTCTCAACGAGAGCACCGCGAAATCGGCAGCGATGTCGGGTGCGGCGGGGCGCGTGTTCGCAAAGCTGTTCCAGAATCTCGATTCAACCCGCACTGCGGAAAAATGATTGACATATCCGGGCCTCCTCGCCCGGCGGGCGGGAGATGCCGTTCGACACGGCGACCGTCGATCTGACTCTTCAATTTCGAACAATGCGGACGGGCGTGGACGCTCCATTTGCGCGCCTGCAGCCCGCCTTTTCAGGACAGGGGACAATGAGAACCTTTCCTTTCGTGAAAAGCGCCGGGCACGCTGCAGCGTGCCTGCTCGCAATCGGAATGGCCCTCTTGGAGTCAGGCGGTCCCGCCGATGCCGTTCCGAGCTTCGCGCGACAGACCGGCCAGCCCTGCGCGACATGTCACGTCGGCGCCTTCGGCCCGCAGCTCACGCAATATGGTCGCGAGTTCAAGCTCAACGGCTATGTCTGGAACGACGGCAACAGCCGCGTGCCGCTCGCCGCGATGATACAGGCCTCGCTCACACATACGAGTGCGGACCAACCCGGCGGGGCCGCCCCCGGCTTTGCCTCCAACAACAACGCGGCCATCGATCAGGCCTCCATCTTCTATGGCGGCCAGATCTTCGATTCGACAGGCGCCTTTGTGCAGGTGACCTATGATGGCATCGCCAAGCAGCTCACCTGGGACAACCTGGATGTGCGGTATGCGCAGACAGGGAAGCTTTTGGGAAAACCGCTATTGGCGGGACTGACGGTCAACAACAATCCCACGGTCCAGGATCCCTGGAATTCGATGCCAGCCTGGGGCTTTCCGTTCGCGGCGTCCTCGCTTGCGCCCACGCCCGCCGCGGCGACGCTGGCAGATGGCGGACTGGCCCAAACTGTGCTGGGTGCCGGAGGGTATGGACTTTGGAACGATCTCGTCTATGCCGAAGCAGACATCTACAAGGGTCTTGGACGCGACGTGCGCAATGCGCTCGGAACGGTGCCGGTCAGCGGCAGCAATTCCTACGAAGGAGTCATACCTTACTGGCGCGTGGCGCTGCAGCACGATTTCGGCAACCATTATCTCGAGCTCGGTACCTTCGGCCTCACCTCCAAAGTGTTTGTCGGCGGGGAGGACAATCTCGGACGCGCGGATCATGTCACAGATGCCGCTCTCGATGCGACCTACAATTATACCGCCAGTGCCGATCACATCCTGACCGGGTACATCACCTATATCCACGAGAACCAGGCGCTGAACGAGAGCAGCGTGCTGCTCGGCTCGAACGCAAACGACACGCTCGACACCTTCCGCGCGAACGGTTCCTACAGCTATCAGAACACCTACACGTTGAGCGGCCAGTATTTCCAGACGACGGGCACCCCGGATACGGCCCTCTATGGCGGCAGCCCGAACAGCCGGGGCTGGAACTGGGAGATCGCCTATGTGCCCTCCGGAAAACTGGGCTCCTGGTTTCCGACATATTTCAATGCGCGGCTGTCGCTGCAGTACACCCTCTACGACGAGTTCAACGGCACCGGCAGCCACGCCTCCGACAACAATACGCTGTACCTGCTGCTCTGGCTCGCCGGCTGACGTGCGTGGCGCCTGCCGATGGCGGGAAACCCGGGATCGGCGAGACAATGCGTAGCTCTTAGAGGAGCAGATTCCGGTGAAATTGAACCAGAACTGTCATCCCCGGCGAGCCGCGCTTTTGCGCGGCGCGGGAAGGGGACCCGGGAGGTCGAGTCTGCCGCGACCGCCGTCGTGAAGCGCGACCACCTGGGTCCCCTTCCCTCGCGCGGCGTTGCCGCGCTCGCGGGGGATGACAACCTTTGTGTGATTCAATGTGATAGGAATTCACTCTAGGACGCGGGCGTTATTGGTGTCGACGCCACCCGGATTCGGAGTCGCCATTGCACGCTTATGTCATTTCCGCGGCGCTGGTCGCGCTGGCCGAGATAGGCGACCGCACCCAATTGCTCACTCTCATGCTGGCAAGCCGCTTTCGGCAGCCATGGGCGATCCTGGGAGGAATTTTCCTTGCGACCGTTGCCAATCACCTGCTCGCCGCAATTGCCGGTTTCTACATTTCAAATGTCTTGACGGCCGTCTGGTTCAAATATGCGGTTTCGCTTTCCTTCATTGCCATGGCGATATGGGCGCTGGTTCCGGACAAGCCCCGCAAACACAAACACGGCAGCTTGAACCTTGGGGTTCTTCTGACCAGCGCAGTGGCGTTCTTTGTCGTCGAGATCGGCGACAAGACGCAGTTGGCGACGATGGCGCTCGCGGCCCGCTTTCACGATGTCTTCCTGGTCGCCGCGGGCAGTACGACCGGCATGATGATCGCCAACGCCCCTGCGGTCTTCCTGGGGGAAGCCGTCACCAGAATCATTCCGGTCAAAAAACTCAGAATCGGCGCCGCCCTGATCTATCTCGGCCTCGGCCTGTGGGGTATCGCCTCCACAGCGGGACGGGTCGGGTGACGACCCGGCGACCGCAGCCGGCTGCTTCCTGGCGGCCTCGCCTCGCGTCACCAATGATCGCGTTCAAAACGTTCGCTGCAGGCTCAATGAGATGAAATCGCGGTCCGCAAAGGGCTGGCGATCGGGGGGGCCGAGGTAATGGGTGAAGGTGAGGGAACTCTCCCACACGGTGCGGTAGGTTGCCGTGATCCCCAATTCGAGATCGCCGGCACCGTAGTTCATCGACGAATCCGTGCTCGATCTGCCGATCACGTCGTAGCCGAGACCGATGGGTGCAGAGAGGTCGAGCGCAGGCAGGACTTGGTAGTAGTGAGGCTCCAACACGGCGCGCAGCGCCGCCGCAAAGCGATCCCGGCCCGCAGCCAGTTCGGCAGCGCCGCTTGTTACGCCGAGCCTGTCGTTCCCCGCGATCTCGGCGCTGAGATCGGCGCCGTCCCACAGCGCGCCCGGCGACAGGGTGGTGACACTCGACACCTGCGCTTGAAGCGTATTTCCGACGGCGTAGGAAGTGACGTCGAAGGTGGGCGGCGTAGTAGCGGGCGCATAGGGGGGAACGCGCAGCGCACCGTAGGCCACGCCGCCATAGCCGCCTCCTCCGCTGCCCGGCAGCGCGAACAGGGTTTGGCTGACCAGCGGCATATTGTGCCGCACGGAAACTTCGCCGGCGAGCGTGCTCTCTCCCACGTAGGTGCTGAAACTTGCGCCGTAGGCCTGAATTCCCGTCGGAAACACGAGCCAGTAGTCGCCGAGGCGCTGGGCGTACGGAGGCGCATTCGGGTCGGACACCAAGAATATCTCGGGTTCCTTGGCGTTGAAGCGCAGCGCGTACAAGCCGTAATCCACATCTCCCAGAGACAGATGCATCGCAGCGCCGTATTGCCCGGAAGCGGGAGGCGTCGTGTCGGCGGTTCGGTGGAGATACTGGCCGGGTGCGACAATGATGCGTTCGCCGCCGGCGTCGAGATAATCGGCGTCGCTGAAATAACTTCCCGATGCGGGAAGACGCGTCCTCCGCCACTCGAACTGGTTGTAGAAGCTGAACGAGAGATCGGGCATGGGCTGTATGGTCGCGGAAATCTGCGCCACGGGCAGATAGACCTCCTTGGCTTCGGCTTCCGGCTCGCTCGCGGCCTTGATCGCGTCGATCGGCGCCTGGCCCGCGGCAATGCCGTTGTCCGCGAAGAAAAGACTCTCGCCCCACAGAAGCGTGTGCCTGCCGATCCGGAAGGAAACAGGCATGTCGCCGGCGTCGAAACTGCCATACGCAAAGGCATTCAGGAGGTCGGTATCCTCGCCTTGCAGAACTTCCGTCGCCCGCGTGAAGCGATTGTGGGGAACGGAGTAGGGATTGAAGGTTGATGGCGAGTCGTTGCTGTCGGCGTTGTGATAAACGGTGTCGTACCAGCCCGCGGCGCTCACTTCCACGCCATACGGGCCGTTCGACAGATCCAGCTCCGACAGCACATCGAGCCGGTTCGAAATGAGTCCCGGCGCGAAATTCCGGTCGCCGTCATCCGCGTTGGGATCGGCCACCACGGCCTTCTCGTAGTGGGAAAGTCGAAACGCAGCCGTGTATCTGAGCGTATTGTCCCAGCGCAAATCCCATCCGTCGCTGTTGAAAATATCCTCCGCGTGGGCCGGAAAGACGCGAGCGAAAGCGATCGCGACCAGCGAGGCGCACAGCAGGAAGCGCCGCCCGGACCGCGTCCCTCGCAATGCTGCCCCCGCAGGCTCAATCCGCTCCACCCTCGTCCCCCGGATTGATGCTAGAAGCTGGCGTCTGGCGTATAAGCGAACATACAGGACTTGCGAGATTCCCCAAAACTCCCGAAAGGACGCCCGATGCGGCGCCTCATTGTTGCTCTCTTGCTCGCGGCGGTTGCAGGCCTGGGCGCGATGCCGGGCCGCGCCGCGGTTTCGCGCGATCAGGCCGAACAGCTCAAAACCGTTCTGACGCCGCTCGGCGCGGAGCGCGCCGGCAACAAGGATCGCACGATACCACCCTGGACGGGCGGCTATACGGTGGCGGCGCCGGGCTATCGCCAGGGCGATGCGCGGCCCGATCCGTTCGCCGGCGAAAAGCCGCTGTTCTCGATCTCCTCGAAAAACGCAGACGCCTATGGAGACCGCCTGCCGGAAGGCGCCAAAGCGCTGTTCCGGAAGTTTCCGGACTACCGCATGGACGTCTATCCCACGCACCGCAGCGCCGCGGCGCCTGCTTCGGTCTACGCCAACGTGTTCCTGAATGCGACGCGCGCCCACGCGGCGTCCGCAGGCATTGCGTATGGGGTCGAAGGCGCCGCGGGCGGCATTCCCTTTCCCATCCCGCAGAACGGCTACGAGGCGGCGTGGAATCATCTGCTCGCCTGGTGGGGACCGGCGCGCGAGCTGAAGCTGAAGACCTGGGTGGTGTCGGCCGACGGCGCGGCGGAACTTGCGAGCGGCTATCGCGAGATCGCGGATTTTCCCTACTACTATCCGAACGCGACTCCGGAATCCGTCGGCGGGTACTATTTCAAGACGCTGCACCTGGAAGACGCGCCGCCCTCGAAGGTGGGCGAAGGTTATCTCGACTGGCAGCCCCTCGACATCGCCCGGTTCAACTTCGACGCCTGGCGCATCCTGCCGGGGGAACATCGCGTGCGGCGGGGACCGGCCATCTCCTACGACACTCCGGATCCCGACGCGGCGGGCTTCGAGAGCCTCGACGAGTATTATATCTTCTTCGGCGGCCTCGACCGCTACGATTTCAAGCTGTTGGGGAAAAAGGAAATGATCGTCCCCTACAACAACAACCGGTTCTATACGCGGCCGACCGACGAAATCCTGGGCCGGAAACACGCCAATCCCGACGATTTGCGCTATGAACTTCATCGGGTGTGGGTGGTGGAGGGCACGCTCCGGCCGGGCATACACGACGTCGTGCCGCGGCGCCGCCTCTATCTCGACGAAGATACCTGGCTTGCCGTCTATAGCGATTCCTGGGACGATTCCGGCAGACTCTGGAAGTTCGGCGAGGCCACGATGTATCTCATGCCCGAAATTCCCGCCGTCATTCTCGGCAGCCAGTTCGTCTACGACCTCGATCTCGGCGGTTACGTCTATGGCTTCGCATTCAACGGCGAGCCGTATAAGATCACACCGCCCCATCCCGCCAGCCTGTTCACCCCGCAATCGATGGCCGCCCGCGCCGTGCGGTGAGTGCGCAGCGATTCAAAAAGGTTGCAGTGAAAAACCTTTGGTGGATTGCCGCGCTTGCGCTGCTCGTCGATGCCACGAACGCAAGGGCTCTCTGTGTCTATCACGGCGTTCTCTATGCGCATACGACGTTGGAACAGGAATTTCGCGACGCCGGCGTGGTGATTGTGGGGACCGTCCGATCCGGCAAGGATATTTTCGTTTCCGATGCCGAAGCGGATCGCAAACCCGGGGTTGGGCCGGGGATACTTGATCGCGTAGCCGTCGAGCAAGCGCTCAAAGGCAGAATCCCGCCAGTGATAAACTACTTTTCCGAACTGGACAGCGGAGGGTATTATCCGGATGCGGGAACGAAATATCTTCTGTTTCTCAACCGAATTCGTTCAAACGACTGGGCGCAGAAATTTGCGCCGGGCGGTTTCAGGGTGAACTACAATTGTGGACAGTCGCGGCCCTGGGCGAAAGTGTCGGACGCGGACAGGCGGGAGCTTTTGAAATTGTCGCTCTCGACGCACCAGAGCAGATTCCGCTAAAATTGAACCAGAACTGTCATCCCCGGCGAGCCGCGCTTTTGCGCGGCGAGGGAAGGGGACCCAGGAGCTTGAGTCTGCCGCGACCGCCGTCGTCTCAGCGCGACCACCTGGGTCCCCTTCCCTCGCGCGGCACTGCCGCGCTCGCCGGGGATGACAATCTTTGTATGATTCAATGCAATCGGAATTCGCACCAGGGAATGCGTTCGCGCGCGAATTGAATCTTCGCGATCACACCTTCTGAAGTCCCGCTTGCGCGGGAATAACAACACGGCGTGAGCATTAATTTACAACGTCTGCTGCGGCACCTTACCATCCGGCGTGAGCGCGTCGACGGCGTGAGGAAGCGCCTGGGCGAGCCGCTGCGCCAGTTCCTCTGGCGACATCCCGTGTTCCGCGGCCAATTCGTTCATCGTCTTGTCGCCGAACGCCTTGTGCACATCTGCCGGCGCAATTTGCGCATTGGGCCCTTCATTGATCCACGAATTCACCGTTGGACCAAGCCCGCCTGTTTTCAGCTGGTTGACGACACCCTGCACGCCACCGTGCTTTTCGATCAGGCCATTTACGACGGTCGCCATTTCCGCCCCGACGATGCCGCCGAGCATGCCGTCGAACAATCCCATCATTGTCTCCCTTGTAAATTGGCGCTCTCAGCCAAACGCAAAAACAATTTAGACCATGATCCGGTCGAATTGCATCGCTCAAAATCACTTCTCCCTCCGACCCGAGGCGGAGGGAGCTACGCTTTCTCCTTCGCCCGATCCGCCGCGCGCGCGCGCCACTCTTCGCGCGTGTTGACGCGCGGGAAAGGCTCGGCGGGAACCGGCAGGCCGAGCGCCCGGCAGATCGGCTCCCAACCTTCCGTCGCACGCCATTCCAGCAGGCGTCTCGCCGGCACGGTGGCTCTCACCTGCGCATTGTGCTTGTTGAATGCGGCGATCGACGCTTCGCGATCGGAGACGTCGGCGCCCCAGCGCTCCTGGAACATGGCAGCGATCATCTCTTTCCATTCCGCCGTGGCAAATGGATTGCTGTCGAGGGAGGGGAAAATCGTTTCGCTGGCGCTCGCCCACCACGCTTCGGGATCGCGCACGGAAAGCAGCACGAGAGCATCGGGCCACGCCTGCATCAATTCGGGCCAGAATGCAGCCGCGGGCCAGTCGACCGCGGCAACATATCCGCGAAGGAGTTCATCCCAATCCGGCTCGCGGCCCAGCGCGGCCTGATGCCAGAGCGGCGCGTGTTCGGGATGCTGAAACACTTCCAGCATGTGATAGCAGGGCGCGCCCAGCAGGCGCTCGAGCGCCGCTTTCAGGGACGCGGTGCCCGTCCGCCCGCATCCCGCGCCAATCACACGCAACCCCATGGGCGCCACCTTCGATCCTGTGTCGGAGAGGTAGCATAACCGACCGCGTCACGCCGTGCGAATTTCCCGGCTGCACTCGACGGTGCGTGGGCAACGGCGATCATTCGGAGTCACTGGAACTGCGGGCACCCGTCCCCGCTTTTTGTTGACGCGATGAAACGTGCAGGCGAGAGGCCCCGGGAAATTACAGCGTCAATCCGGTATAGGCGAGGCTGGCGAGGCGCTGCATCTCGGCGGCGGACATTTTCCCCGCCATCACCGTTCCGATCACGTCGTCCTGCCAGATGCAGACCCGCAACCCGTTCTCCTCGAACTGGTCGAAGCGCGGCGCTCCGGAAGAGCGGCGCAGATACAGCGTGAACACGCGGCCATCCCTGTCGCGATAGCGAAGCTCGAACGAACGGGCGGGCGAATCGTAAACCTCCATCGCCACCAGGCTGTAGCCCATCTTCGAAAGATCGGGTGCTTTCACCCGCGCGGACAGCGCGCGCGTCATGGCGACGGCCTGCGCATCGGCGTCGCGCCCGGAAAGAATCGGAATAACGGCCTGCGGCGGCAACTGCTCCGCGCGCGCGGCCAGCGCGTCCGCAACAATGTCGTTCCGCGCGGGCGACGGCCATTCCCTGTAAGCGAGCGCACCTGCGAGCACGAGAACGAACGACGCCGCCATGGCCGTGAGGGCCCAGACCTGGGGCCGCCAGGAGCGCCGCGCAGCTGTGTCTTCGATCTTCCGAATCCATTCCAGCGGCAGAGGCTCGTGCAGGCCGCCGCCGTAAAGAGACAGTATCCTGGCCTTGTCCGCGCGGTAGAGTCCGCCAATTTCGCGCAGCTCCGGATCGGTCTCGACGGCGGCCTCGACCCGCGCCCGGCGCGATTCGTCGAGCTCGCAATCGATCCATGCGTGCAGGTCTTCCGGTCTGACTTCGCTGTGTTCGGTCATTGTCGAATTTCCCGGGCCTCCGAGAGGCGCGCGACGCGCGGCCGGCTTGTATCGCCTTCCAGCGCGCTTCTGAGGCGTTCGCGTCCGCGCGCGAGGCGCGACATGACAGTGCCGATCGGAATGCCCAGCTCCGCGGCGATCTCGCGATAATTCATGTCTTCCAGTCCCACCAGCAGCAGCACCTGGCGGTGTTCCACGCTGAGAGTGTCCATCGCGCGAACGAAATCGATCGCCACCGTGCCGTCATGCGCTGGCGCGCTCAATGCCACGTCGTCGGCCAATTCCGTAATCTCCCGTTCGTGGCCGCGGGTGCGGCCGCGGCGCAATTCGTCGATATAGAGGTTGTGCAATATGGAGCGCAGCCAGCCAGGCAAGCGCTGCACTTCCCTCAATCCCTCCCATTGCCGGAGCGCCCGCTCGATGCAGTCCTGCACCAGATCGTCTGCCAGCGCACTGTTCCCGACCAGCGCCCTTGCATAGCGGCGCAGGGCCGGCAGTTGCGCGATGAGAGCCTTTCCGAACCATTCGCGCCTGTTCCAATTCACTCTCGACCCCTCTGGCGGCCCGGCGCCTGCCAGCGCCGGGCCTGCCCACACAGGGCAGAACCGCACCGAAAGCGCCGGAACACAATCATATGACGGAACCCGGCCGCGGATTATTCCCTTATGCCCCCGGGATTGCCGCCAGCCATTCCGGACCGCCTGACAATAGGGTAAGGAAAGGGTTGCGGCTTCGACCGCCCGCGACCCCGTAGCTCAGCAGGATAGAGCGGTAGATTCCTGAATTTATTTGATCCCTGCCCATAGCTATGCGCACCATCTCCTAAGTCTCTGAAGGGATTGCATCTTCTCTTGGTACGGTGTGCATGGACGCACATTGAAAACCAACCCTTCGCGCGTGTGCCGCGAGACCATTCATGCGACTGACTGACATGAGCATCCGGTCGCTCAAAGCACCGCAGACAGGCGTCGTGGTCTACAGCGACGACACCCTCACCGGTTTCGGCGTGCGCGTGTCTCAAGCTGGCACGAAAGCATTCGTGCTTACGCATGGCGTACGCCGACAAAGAGAAACCATCGGCCGGGTGGGCATCATCGGGCACGCAGAGGCCCGCAAAGAGGCGAAACGACGCCTGTCCGACTACACGTTCGGCAAGGAGAAGACCGCAGCCGTGGCGTGGAGTTACCTCCTCTGGCGTAAGGCCGTTTATCAAAGGCATGATTTCACATGTGGGATTTGCGGGCGGCGTGGGGGTGAACTTCAGGCTGACCACATGAAATCCTTCGCTCATTATCCCAAATTGCGCTTCGAGGTCTCAAACGGCATGACGCTTCCGCGTTCCTTGCCATCGGAAATCCCCGAATTATGGCTATAAGGCTCGGCCAATTTTTGACGACAGTCAGATTGAGGGCCTTCATGTTGAGAAGGGATACGACAAGACAAGGCCACGGGTTGAGATCGAAATTGGCTCACGGTAAATTCGGGTACCAACGACCAGGAGGTTATCAATGAACCCGTGTGCAAGCTATCAACAGATGGTCACTCTCGCTCAACAAGCGCTCGATATGATTGTCGCTCAGAATGCCAAACATCCGTCTACGCTCGGGACCATAGCCAAGAACAACGCCGAAGCCGCTCTTGCTTTTGCACGAGCGCAGCTCAACACGTGTGAGGCGATACAGGCGGCTATAAAGGAATTTTCCAAGGGACCTGTTGTCGAACCGGGCAAGCGCTGACCCTGGGCTCGGCGGTGTGGTGGCCCATAGCTCAGGGTAGAGAGCGATTGCCCCTGTACTCAACAGGTCGAAGGTTCGAATCCTTCTGGGTCGCGTTTCCGAGCCTATGCCGAGACCAAGAGGATAGCGAGACGAGCAATTAACGTGCTACCTATGAAATCCCTAGACGACCCCGTAGCTCAGCAGGATAGAGCGGCAGATTCCTAATCTGTAGGCCGGAGGTTCGAGTCCTCTCGGGGTCGCCACATTCGCGGTATTATGGCGCAAACGCCACAAGCGGGCGGACGTATAGTCCCTGACCTAATAGGCTTCGCGCGATGCGGTTCGGGTTACTATTCGATCCTATTACCGCGAAGGTGGCGCTCTGCTTCGCCATAGTGGTTGCGGCAGGGCTCGCATTCTTGCTTTTGTGGGGCGTTGCGGACCCTTGGGGTAGCCGAGGCCGAGGGCCGGGATGGGAGTGCAACGGTACGGGCGGCGCGGGCAGCGTTTTTTGCTTCAAAGACGTTCCGCCAGACTGGCAGAAACCGCGAAAGCCCAAATAGCTTTCGGGGCGCTTCCCGCGCCCCTCAAACCACCTTAGAATTGGGATTCGCGTTGGGCAGATGGCAGTCCGCTCGACGCAACATTCGATGCTGGTCGCACCGCGCAGACACTTTGCGCGGAGCGGTGGCGTGCGTCAAGAGCATCTTCGGTTCGCCCAATGGAAATCAGGGTTCCGCATAGAATTGAATACCAAGTCGAGCGCGGCGTTCCCGTGTCCGACGTGGTCGTATCTCCGTCGCGCGGAAATCGGCCATCATCACCATATCGCTGGCGCGTATCTGCTCCGGTACGCGCAAGAGGCAAGCTGGCGCGAAGATAACCGCCGCGTCTCCAATGGCGAACAGACCCGCACGGTGGCGCACCTTGCGATGAAGAGCGGTCCTAGCGTCGATTTCAGCGGATACTGGCAGCGCCATATCAAGGCGGCTTAGAGCCATAGAAAGAGCCCACAACAAGAACCATGCCGATAAGTATGCTCCATTTGGCTAGTGGCCTTAGCCAAGGTTCTGCATGCCCAAAAGGATACTGCCGGACAATGAATTGCTTCCCTGTCACAGAATCCGTCCTGAGGGATTCGTTCGGAAGCGTGAACATCGCTAGTAAACCGACGAGCCCGAAAAGGCCGCCAAGGCGTCTCAAGTTTACTCGCCAACGATCCATGGTGCCGTCATTCTAGCGGTAATTCCTCTACGTTTGCGAGCAACTGCCAACGGACGCCGCGCCCGTGCCCGACCTTCTGGACGTGTCCACCCTTCGTTAGATCGTGCAGGCTCACTAGAATGCGGCGGGTGTCCGCATTCCGTTGGCTGTTTGTGTTGAAAACGTCGGAAATTCGCCTGCTACAAATGCCGAAGTGAATATCGCAATTACAGCCGAAAGCTTCGATGGAATCGTGAATGCCAACGCTCTCGAAGATGCCGTCGCGACTGTGAGAGTAAGCATAATGGCGGGCGTCATGTTCGAGGAGGGTAAGGCGATTCCGGTGCCTGATGAGCGGTTCGGCGCGACAATCTTTCCGGGACCGGCCGATGCCGCAGAACCCATTTACCATTTTATGTCGAAGAAGGAGCTTGATGCGATAATCGCGGATGCTGGCGGCTCGTCCCATGTCATCGTCTTTGCTGTCGTCTGCGCTATCTATCGTTTCGTGGGAGGGGGAGGCTGTACCTTGAACGTCTATGGCGTCGACAGAATTCTTTGGGATGGCGATGTCGGGCCGGAAGAGAGAGTAGATTCTTCCGGTCCAGCATTGAGCGCCAACAATCCCAGGCTGCGGCCAATCCCGCTGCATAACTCCGCAACCTAGTTGCAGAATAACCACCAGAGTCGCGGCTAACGCCCTCACGGCGCGTCACTCCAGCGCCACGCCTCGCATGTGGGGCGGTTCCCGTTCCCACCAAATCCCGCGATTGCCCGGATTTTCCCGCAGTCGCGCGGTTTCCACCGCTTGCGCCATAATACCGCATTCTTTCGGTGTCCGGACCGGAGACATAGGTAACGGAACGTACCTAAGACATGGGTGACAACCTCAGGCTGAATGGGCCGCTCGCGCGGGAGCCTTTCTAAAGTCCGAACTCAAGAAAGCCGGGATGACTTATGCGGAACTGGCGAAGCGGTTACGAAAACATGGCTTCAAGGATGAAACGGAAGACTCCATCACGGCCAAGCTGAGGCGGGGCACGTTTACAGCCATCTTCCTGCTTGCTTGTCTGGCGGCGCTAGAGGCGGAAGGGGTAGGGTTGGAGGATATCTAATAGCCGTTAGTCCCGACACTCTGGGGGCGCTTGCCATGGCGTATCCGGGGAAACTGGCTCCGATGGGCTGGACACGGCAAGATCGTTAAAGTGGTTGCGCGTAGTATTGTTTAGTTCGACTCCGACTCCGGCGCCAGTAATCTTTGCTTTGTCAAAAATATTACCGCCGCCGCCGGTAATTCGTACTCCTGTAGTCGCCGCGTTGATATGAATGCCAATCATCGCATTGCCGAATAACTCCGCCTGATTTTCCGGCGTCACGCGCCATTCCACTCCCTTTTCGGCCAGCCGTCGGTTGTAGTATTTTATGGTCTGCTCATCGCGTATTCCGACCTTCAGTGGCGCAGCTTTATCTCGATATTCGCGGTACAATTTTTGGAGCACATACTGCTTTGCAAGCAACGGACGAATTTCAGGAGACGCAGCTTGTTCGCCTTGACGTTCCAAGGCGTCCTGACATTGCTCACTCGCAAACTTGGAGCGCTGTGGCGGCGAATTGGGCGCGCCGGGTGTGTCAGCGTTAACAGGGAGGACCAAGATCACTAATCTGAATGCTAAAGCCATTACAGCGGCGCCCGCCGCAACGGAGAACGTCGCTAGCGTTAGTTCACGAAACTGATTGTCCGTCATTTTCACTACGCTGTAATTTGGTCTGATTCATTTCCATTCTAATCCACAAATTCAGCCCGTAGTAGACCAGCCCGAGAACCGCGCCAGTCCCAAGCGCGATGGCCGCGATAGCTGGACCGCGATATTCGAATGCGTGTACGCGGAGCCAGAGGAGCGGGTAAATACCGATCAGAAAAACTCCAGCTCTGAAGAGCCATTTAGCAAGAACGAGATGGCGGGTCTGGTGGCTCAAAATTATGCCCCCGCCCAACCCGACCATCCCCGCACCGAAGGCGAACGCCATGTTAGCAATAAGTCCGGAAATCCCGCCCATTTCAGACTCCTACCGCAAGCGCGGATCGAAGCCCAAACGGAGCTGGAGGGGTCTTACGGGCCGCGCCCGTTCGGGGGGCTCACTCATACCCGCCCCCGATATGCTGGCGTCGCCACATCCCGCCGCTCACTGGAGAATTCCAGCTTCGCTGCGGCCTTGTGGCACTTGCGCCAACATACCGATTCTTTCGGTACGTTGGCGCAAACGCCACCGAGCCGGAGCTAGACAGATGACTCCGGCTCGGGGCGCCCCCTCAGTGCCTCTAGTTCATTCGCCCGCCGCTCAAGGTAAGCGGCGAACTTCTCCCGATGTTCGCGGCTGTCGGTATGCCCTACACGGGCCATCCCTCGATGCCATTCGGCCATCTCTCGCAGGCGGTCTGGGTTTTCCATCGCGCGAGTGTAGACCCACCGTGCGCCCGGTTCATTGCGCGGGATCAATATTGGCAGGGCGGAGCCGGGGCGGAGGAACGCCCAGGATTGCGAGGTGGGTATGATTCATGTCCCCCGCACGGGCAGCGCCCGTAATCGGCGAAAGATGGGCTAGGCTGCCTCGGCAGACGCGGCGCCCCGACTCTCGGGGCGATGGAGCGGTAGCCTGACGGTGGCCGTCGTGCCGATCCCCGGCGTGCTCTCGATCGTGAGCTCGCCCTTCAGCAGCTCGACGAGAGTCTTGACGATGGCAAGCCCAAGGCCGCTGCCGGGTGTGCGCGCTGTGGCGTTGTGAGCCTGGAAGAAGGGTTGCCCGATGAGGCGCAGCTTCTCCTCGGGAATCCCCGTTCCCCGGTCACGCACCACCAGTTCGACGCAGTTCTGTTTGGCCCGGTTCCGCAGCATGATTTCCACCGTCCCCCCTGCGGGGCTGAACTTCACGGCATTCGATCCGAGATTGAGCAGGATCTGGCTGACGGCTTTCTCGTTGGCGACGATCCGGGCGTTGCCGCCGCGATCCGCAAAACGCACTTCGATCGCCTCGCTCCTGGCGAATTCGCGCAACATGCACAATGGCTGGACCACAGCTGCCGCGAGATCCATCGGTTCGAGCGCGACGGCCTTGGAGCTGCTCAGCTCCGAGAGATCGAGCACGTCGTTGACGATGCCGAGCAGATGTTTTCCGCTCGCCAGGATATCGTGGGCATAGCCTCGGTAGCGCGGGCTGATAGGCCCGAAGATTTCCGTGGCGATGCATTCGGAGAAACCGATGATCGCGTTCAGCGGCGTTCTGAACTCGTGGCTTACATTGGCAAGGAACATCGTCTTGGCGACGCCTTCGTCGCGCAATCGCTCGGCGGCCCGCGTCCAGGACCTGAGCACGACGAACTGAAGCAGCCCCACGATCGCGAAGCACCCAAGGGCGAAGGGTGCGGCGTTATTGGCAAATGCTTGCCCTGGCGTCGCCGCGCGCCAATTCAGATAGGCGACAGCCTTTCCCTTGGCATCTCGCAGCGCAACGGAGGCGATGCCGGGCTCCGGCGCGAACGATTTGCGGAGTGGCGCGATGTGGAATTCGGCTTGCAATTCGTTGGTCGTCGACGCCTCCAGCGGCGTCAGGTAGACGAGCGCGAAGTGCCGGGCCAATGGCCCTCCGCCGCGATCTTCGCTGGGAATGATCCGCTGTGCCGCGGCAAGATACAGCCTGCCGTGAACGGCGACATAGGCCGTGAAGCCAACTGCAGGCTCGACCGGTGCCGCGAGCGAGCGCGCAACAAGAGCAACCAAAGCCGGCGACGTTTTCAATGCCGCAGCGTCACCCGAGGTTCCGCTCTCCGCATAGGTGAAAATCGGCGTGGCGCGAGCGTTTGCGATCATCGTTATCTTCACGTTCGACCGGTTGGCATTCGGGACCAGTTCTTCTGCCCATTTGGCATTGATGGGTTCGCTTACTCCGTCATAGGCCGTGTCCCATTCCGCATTCTGGGCGATAACACCGCCGAGTTTTTCCTGGATTTGGGCCAGCGCCGACTGGACGATGGTCTGCTCGATCGTACGCTGCCGCTCGTCGCCGGATCTGGCGACTGCGATCAGCACGATGTAGATCGACAGACCCAGCGTGAGGATGGTCGCAAGGACGGTGGCGATCGGCCGGAATCTGTTTGGCGCCATGCGGCGGCACTGTGCCGGAAAGGTGACCGGTCATTGTGGGGTACTCGCGTTGCCCCCCGGTTAACCGCAAATAACAGGCCGTTAAGCTGCATTTTCCTGAAGGCGTTGAAGTCCCGGGACGGCAGATACGATGCCGCCAGCGTACGGGCGCGGGGTAAGCCGTGCCCAAGAAGCTGTCAGTGCCGCTCGGTCGTATCGCAAATTTGTCGAGCGAGCCGATGGTTGCCATCGTGTCATTTCTATTTGCGGTCGGTCCAGGCTCTGGGTGTATCTTCATGCGCCCCCATGCCGACCCCCCATCGCATGCTATTCCACGCTCGTGCGCCGGAAAGTCGCGGACACCGCAAGGAGGGAAAATGCAAAGGGAATCACGGAAGAAGAAGAAGCCAGAATCAATTTCACGACGAGTGGCACGCTCAAATAATTCTGTCTCCTTTCACGTGCACTCGCGATGTGTCAGCAGTTGTTCTTCTGGCCGACGACCACCGCGCCCGCGTCGCCCGGTTCTCCGCCCTGAACGTAATCGAGTATGCCGTTACCCATCTTGCCGTTGGCGGCATGCGCGATGAACACCAGGCCGTAATTCTGACCCTCCGCTGGTACCGGGAAGGTCATGGCGAGGTCGTGATTGATGAGAAAGAACGACCCGTAAAGCTCGCCGCTCCCCTGAAACACGACGGTAGCCTCGCCGCTGTGCGAGCCACTGTCCGTCAAAGTCACGCAATAGGTGCCGTTCGTGAACTGCGAGCGGCTTACGGTTACGGGCCAGTTGCCGCTGTAGCCGCCGCTCGCCAGGGCAGCGCTGGCCGAAACAGCGATCAACAGGGCGGTAGCGAAGATGGGCAGTATTTTCATGGTTTGAAGTCCCCTAAGTGAGTGTCCAGCACGTCGCTGATGGATGCGTCCCACTTTCCAGACGTGTCGCGGGCCCGCGTTATTCCCTTCATCCTTTCGAATCGGCTCGTGCGAATACGGCAGCCGGACCAATGAATCCGCTCTGCAAGTCTTTCAACTCTGGCCCTGTACTTCCTGCGCTTGGCGCCGGTCCGCTACAGAAGCGGCGCCGTTGAAATCGCCGGGAGCTACGTTTGCGGCGGTGGCGGAACTGTGATAGCGAAGGATGGGGATTGGGCGGTGCCACGGATATCGTCAACCACGGCGAACATCATCAACCGGGCTCCCTGGCCGCCACCGGCGCCGCTTCGGCGTCACCGCCGGACCGGCCGATGTTCGTGGTGCTGCCGAACCGGCACCCCAACAATCTCAAGATTTCGGGCCCGCCGACCTGGAACTTCACCTATACGTATTCGGGCAGGAACTACACCGACGTGTTTATCGGCACCAACCCGGCGGGTGGCACATCGACGACCGTCCCCGTCTATATCATTCCGGTCGAACTGAATTTGAAGAACAATGGTGGCGTCAACACCAACCCGCTGGCAACGCTGGCGGACGGCAACACGGTGGTGCAAAACACCATCAACAGCCCGAACTTCGACAGCACGACCAACTACACCCAGGGCGGTACAAACGTCGGCACCACGCAATATGAGGACGCCGTGCAGCGGGCCTCGCTGTGGGGTACGGTCAGCACCAACCAGGGCTACCACGTGCTGCTCGGCGCGCCCACGGTGGAGGCGCTGCAAACAATCACGGTGCCCAAGGCCGACGGCACGGTTGCGAATGATTTTGGCGTGGAGGTGCTCAACGTCAACATCAACTGGCTCGACGCCAAGCTTCAGAGGCTGCTGAAAACGCTCGCCATTCCAACCACTTCGCTGCCGGTGTTCCTCACCACCCAGGTCTACCTGACCTCCGGCGGTTGCTGCATCGGCGGCTATCACAGCTACACCGGCAAACAGGCCTACAGCATGTTCACCTACATCCAGACGGCCGGCGCGTTCTCCCAGGACGTCTCGGCGCTGAGCCACGAGGCGGCCGAGTGGATGGACGATCCCATGACCAACAACAACTCGCCCTGCGGCATCTACGAGGATGGCGATCCGCTGGAAACAACGACGAATTACGGCACCTACCCCTATTCGGTGAACGGCTTCACCTACCATCTGCAGGATATTGCGATGCCGCCATATTTCGGCGCACCGGCCAGCACGTCGGTGAATAGCTGGTACACGTTCCAGGACTATCCGTTTACGAGAGTCTGCCAGAACGGCTCGTAGCCGATTGTCCCTGTCGGAACGTTGAAGGCGGTGTGAACGAGGATTGCGGGGGGCCGCTGCCCGACTTGGCGCGGCCTTCGGCGACAGCCCGGAAGTGCGGCTTCCCGAGGGCGGAGCGGCGCTGCACGTCCTTTTGTTGTTTACACTCCGTTAGGAACTCGCTGGCAGTCTGGTCGCGTCAAGGGCGCCTCCGGACGCTCTTCGGCATGGTCAAGGGCAGCCCGGATGCCCTTAGACGTAGTACCCCCCGGTTGCTTTCCCAAAAAGCCATAGCCGGGGGGTTACTCCTTCCCCCAGTGATCAAACTGTGTCCCCCGTTCCCGACCGCCGAACCGCTTTCCCTGCGCGGCCGGCCGCTCGCGGAAAATGTCGATGCGGGCGCGAGGGTCGCCCCGGCGACCGAATACAGGCCGGTTTGCGATTCCTGCCGGCACCTGTTCGCGCAAGCTCCGAATTCTCACAACGTCTCAACAGCGAATTAACAAATGCGGAGTTACACTCCGGGGGCTGCAGCGGGACGCGACGATCGTGCATTACAGGGCGCCGCAACCGAACAGATCGCTGCTGTCGCGTTATGCCGCCGACTACGGCAGCCTTCTTTCGCGGCGCAAATCCGAGCTCGCGCTCCGGGCTGCCGCCGTGGAATCGGCCGTGGCCAGTCGGGCCAAATCGGAATTTCTGGCCAACATGAGCCACGAACTGCGAACGCCGCTCAATGCCATCATCGGCTTTTCCGATCTCCTGCAGCATCCGGAACTGGAGCACAACGCGAGCCCCAGGACGCTGGAATATGCGAAAATCATTTCGCAAGCCGGCAACCACCTCCTTGGAATCATTTGCGACATTCTGGACATGTCGAAAATCGAAAGCGGTACGTTCGATCTCGACCTGAGCCCGCACTCAATCAGGGAAGCCCTCGAGGCCAGCGTCGCGATCGTCCGGCCGCGCCTTGCCGCCAAAAAGCAGGAGTGCCGGGTTGTCATCTCCGACGAGGTTCCGCCGTTTGTGTTCGACCGGCGCCGCATCGTTCAGGCCATCCTCAATCTTCTCACCAACGCCCATAAATTTACTTCCGAGGGAGGGAAAATCACGGTGACCGCCGCAAGCCAGGGCGACTCGGTGATCGTCTGTGTCGCCGACACCGGTGTCGGCATGAGCGCGGATCAAATTCTCGATGCGATGAAGCCCTTCGGTCAGGTCAAGACGTCTTACAATCGCACGGAAGACGGCACAGGCCTCGGTCTTCCTTTGACCAGGGCGCTGATCGAAGAACATGGGGGCACATTCTTCCTTTCCAGCGAACCCGGCGTGGGAACCCGCGCCACATTCCTGCTGCCGCAAATCCGGCCGGCGGCTTCCGATCAAATAACGATATCCCGGCACATCCCGGAAAGCGTCGGCACGAATTGCCCGATCCAATGATGCGCGGACTTGCAGCGCTTGCTCCGGCCGACGAGCGTGCGGAGAATCGCGGCCGCCCGAATTCCGTGGTGGCGAACCGCGTCGCGCGCATCGTGTCCATCTCCGGTTCGCAGGCGATCGCGCTGCGCGATCGGTCGAGCGACGACCGAATCGAAATCGGCGCATTGATGAAAATCCGCACGCCGCGTTCCCAGGTGATGGGTCTTGTGTCGGCAATCAGTTGCCCGCTGCCGGACACCGGCTCCGACGCCGAAAATCTTGAATTGATCGAGATCAACCTGGCCGGCGAAATCGCCGCCGACACCGCAACGGGCGGACTGGTATTTCATCGCGGCGTCGCACATTTGCCGAGCGTCGGCGACGCGGTCAGCTTTGCAAGCCGCGAGGATCTGGAACTCGTCTACTTCAGACCGCATGCGGCGACCATCGACGTGGGACACCTGCGCCAGAATCCGGACGTACCGGCGCGATTGCTGGTGGACGACCTTCTTGCAAAGCACTTTCTTGTGGTGGGCACGACGGGCAGCGGCAAATCTTCCGCCATTAGCTGCATCCTTCAGGGCTTGCTGGAAGAGCATCCCTACGCACACGTCGTCATTCTGGACGTTCACAACGAATACGCTTCGACGTTCGGGGCCAGGGCCGAGATCATCGATCCGATAAACCTGCGTTTGCCGTTCTGGTTGATGAATTTCGAGGAACTGACGACCGCGTTTACAGGCGACGACGAGAATCGAAACGAAGAGGCGGAAGTTCTCGCGGAGGCTGTGCTGGCCGCGAAGAGAAGGTACTCCGACGCAAGATCCAGCCGGCTTCGCAAGGCCACCGACGGCGCCAGCATCAGGGTGGATACTCCCGCCCCATTCCGCCTGTCCGACCTGACGGCGTTTATCGACGAGCGCCTCGGCCGACTGGAAAAGACCCAAAACGTGCTTCCCCTTAGACGACTGAAAAACCGGATCGAGACGCTGGTCAGCGATCCGCGATTCGCGTTCATGTTCGGCAGTCTGGTGATCGAAGACACCATGGGCGCAATCCTCGGACGAATCTTCCGCATTCCCATCGAGGGCCGTCCGATCACGGTTCTGAACCTGTCTTCCGTGCCGGCAGAGGTTCTCGACATCGTGATCTCGGTCATCTCCCGGCTTGCCTTCGATCTGGGGGTGTGGAGCGAGGGGGCGATGCCGATGCTGATTGTTTGCGAGGAGGCGCATCGCTACGCGCCTCCCGGCACCGTCGGCAAATTCATGCCCACGCGAAAAGCGTTGGCGCAGATCGCCCGGGAAGGCCGAAAATACGGCGTGTCGCTCGCGCTGGTGACACAACGGCCCTCCGAACTCGATCCGGCTATCCTGTCGCAATGCAGCACGATCATCGCCATGAGGCTCTCGACCGAAAGGGACCATCAGGTCATTCGTGCCAACAGCCACGAAGGCGCCGTCGATCTGCTGGATTTTCTGCCGCTCCTCGGGGAGCGGGAGGCGATTGTCCTGGGTCAGGGCGTCATTATGCCGATGCGGATCAAGTTCCGCGATCTGGGTGCATCGAAAGGTGCGTTAGGCCAGCGCAAGAGTTTCTCCGCCGCATGGAAAGATCCCAAGGCAAGTCTGGCGACTCTTGACGAGGTTGTGCGGTCCTGGCGCAGCGCCTCCAAGTCCGGACTGGAAGAATAATTGCCCGGTCGTGGAGAATTACCTGACTTCCCGACATTCTCACCCCCCAAAAACCCGCTTCGTCCCGCTGAGGGGATGAGCAAAAGCTCGCAAATTCTCCTCCGCTGGCTTGACCGTTTCGCACCGGAACCAAGCCCGGTTCCCTGCGTTGAGGGTTGGGGTCATTGGGACTGCGAAGGTGGCTGCCGGGGCACTTGCGCGCCAAATGTGGATCGTGCGCGTCAACACCATGGCTCGAACTCGAGAGCGGCGCGTGCCCCTTTGCACGGCGGTGGCCCTCTAGTAATGCCGGTGCCGGAACCACCGTGTCGGATCTGAAAATCTAGGGAGCCTTGCATGTCAGCGAAGGGCGAGAGCCAGTCGGCTCGGAAGACGAAAAACACCGGCGCGCTGCCCCCTCCTCCTGACGCTGTCCTGACACAGCCTGAAAAGCTGAACGGCCATTCGGCCGAGTTGCACGGATTGCTGCATGCGCTGCAGGCCGTGAAGACCGGCGACTTTACCGTGCGGATGGCGGGGCACGAGACGGGGCTTTTTGGCAAGATCGCCGACACCTTCAACGAGATCGTCGCGAGCAACCAGCGGATGGCCGAACAGCTGGAGCATGTCGGCCAGCTGGTCGGACGCGAAGGCCAGACGCGCCATCGGGTGAAGCTCGGTAGCCTGCGCGGCGCCTGGGGGGAAATGGAAGGTTCGATCAACTCGCTCATCGACGATCTTCTGTGGCCGACCACCGAGGTGACGCGCGCGATCGAAGCCGTCGCCCAGGGCAACCTTTTGCAGACCGTGCGGCTCGACGTCGAGGGTCGCCCGCTACAGGGCGAATTCCTGCAGGCCGCCTCCATCGTCAACACCATGATCAAGCAACTCGGCGTCTTCACGTCGGAGGTGACTCGCGTCGCCCGCGAAGTGGGAACCGAAGGCAAGCTCGGCGGACAGGCCCAGGTGCGCGAAGTGACGGGCGTCTGGAAGGACCTCACCGAGAGCGTCAATTCCATGGCGAGCAACCTGACCGCGCAGGTGCGCAACATCGCCGATGTGACGATTGCGGTGGCCAACGGCGACCTTTCGAAGAAAATCACGGTGGACGTGCGCGGCGAGATCCTGCAGCTGAAGGAAGCCATCAACACCATGGTCGACCAGCTGCGCTCCTTCGCGTCGGAAGTGACGCGCGTCGCGCGCGAAGTCGGCACCGACGGCAAGCTCGGCGGACAGGCGATCGTCCCGGGCGTGGCCGGCACGTGGAAGGATTTGACGGACTCCGTCAACGCGATGTGCGGCAACCTCACCGACCAGGTGCGCAACATCGCACAAGTGACCACCGCGGTCGCGCGCGGCGACCTTTCGCGCAAGATCACGGTGGACGTGCGCGGCGAAATTCTCGAGCTCAAGGACACCATCAACACGATGGTGGATCAGCTGAACGCCTTCGCCTCGGAAGTGACGCGCGTCGCGCGCGAAGTGGGCACCGAAGGCAAGCTCGGCGGACAGGCGCAGGTGTCGGGCGTCGCAGGCACCTGGAAAGACCTCACCGACAACGTCAACTTCATGGCGAGCAATCTGACCGCCCAGGTGCGCAACATCGCCGAAGTGGCCACCGCCATTGCGGGCGGCGACCTTTCGAAGAAAATCACCGTGAATGTGAGCGGCGAGATCCTGCAGCTCAAGGAAACCGTCAACACGATGGTGGACCAGCTCAACGCCTTCGCGGGCGAGGTCACGCGCGTGGCGCGCGAGGTGGGCACCGATGGACGCCTTGGCGGACAGGCCAACGTGCTGGGCGTGGCCGGCACGTGGAAAGACCTGACGGACAGCGTCAACTCGATGGCGAGCAATTTGACCGCACAGGTACGCAACATCGCCGAAGTGTCGACCGCGATGGCGAACGGCGACCTTTCGAAGAAGATCACCGTGGACGTGCGCGGCGAAATTCTGCAGCTGAAAGAGACGATCAATTCCACGGTCGATCAGCTGAACGCGTTTGCATCCGAAGTGACGCGCGTCGCGCGCGAAGTGGGCACCGACGGACGCCTCGGCGGACAGGCGGTGGTGCGCGGGGTCGCGGGCACGTGGAAGGATTTGACCGACAGCGTCAACTCGATGGCGTCCAACCTTACCGGACAAGTGCGCAACATCGCCGAAGTGGCGACCGCGGTGGCGCAGGGCGACCTTTCGAAGAAGATCACCGTGAACGTGAGCGGCGAGATCCTGCAGCTCAAGGAAACCATCAACACGATGGTCGATCAGCTGAACGCCTTTGCCGCCGAAGTGACGCGCGTGGCGCGCGAAGTGGGCACCGACGGCAAACTCGGCGGCCAGGCGCAGGTGCCGGGCGTCGCGGGCACGTGGAAAGACTTGACGGACAGCGTCAACTCGATGGCCGGAAACCTGACCGGACAGGTACGCAACATCGCCGAAGTCGCCACCGCCATCGCGGGCGGCGACCTCTCGCGCAAGATCACCGTCGACGTGCGCGGCGAGATCCTTCAGCTGAAGGAAACGCTCAACACGATGGTGGACCAGCTGAACAGGTTCGCGGGCGAAGTGACGCGCGTGGCCCGCGAGGTCGGGACCGAGGGCCGGCTCGGCGGACAGGCCAACGTTCCGGGCGTGGCCGGCACGTGGAAGGATTTGACGGACTCCGTCAACTCGATGGCCGGAAATCTGACGGCGCAAGTCCGCAACATCGCCGAAGTGACGACTGCGGTTGCGCGCGGCGACCTCTCGCGCAAGATCACGGTGGACGTGAAAGGCGAAATTCTCGAGCTCAAGAACACCATCAACACCATGGTGGACCAGCTCAATTCCTTCGCCTCGGAAGTGACGCGCGTCGCACGCGAAGTCGGCACCGAAGGCAAGCTTGGTGGGCAGGCGCAGGTGCCAGGCGTCGCCGGCACCTGGAAGGACCTCACCGACAACGTCAACTTCATGGCGAGCAATCTGACCGCCCAGGTGCGCA
>Ga0182024_10005287_pt1 | contig 29037 bp, 29 predicted proteins | sample P32metaG_FD_120480 | JGI IMG/M metagenome (GOLD analysis project Ga0182024, IMG submission 120480) | Permafrost microbial communities from Stordalen Mire, Sweden - P3-2 metaG (Illumina Assembly) | ecosystem: Environmental > Terrestrial > Soil > Wetlands > Permafrost | place: Sweden: Stordalen...
CGCCACCCAGCTCAAGATGCACGATCCGCACGTCTACGCCGTCGTCCAGCTGCCGCTGCCGAAGGTTCAGCCGAAGCCGACCGGGATCGCCTTCTTCGGCTGGATCACGCATCGCGAGCACTAACGTGGGCGCGCGAGCCCTCGCGCGCGTTCCGGCGGTACGAGCGAAAACCTCGCTCGTGCTCCTGTTGCTGCTCGCCGCGGCGCTCACGCTGCGGCTCGGCATCGTGCAGATCCGCGACGGCCCGCATCTGGCGCGCCTCGCGCTCGAGCAGCACGACGAAACCGTAGAAACGTTCGCGCGCCGCGGCGCGATCCTCGACCGCGACGGCGGCGTGCTCGTGCGCTCGCTTCCGTCCGAGTCGATCTACGTCGTGCCCGGCGACGTCGTCGACCCGCGCGCGGCGCTCAAACTCGCGCCGGTGCTGCATCTGCCCGCCGCGCAGATCGAGGCCGTGCTCCGGGACAAGAGTGCGGCCTTCCGCTGGCTGGCGCGCAAAGTGCAGCATGACACGGCCGAGCGCGTGCAGGCGATGCATCTCAGCGGCGTCGGCACCAAGGCCGAGGAGACCGGCCGGCGTTTCGTCGCCTCCGGACGGCTGGCATCGACGGTGGTCGGCTTCACCGGAACCGACGAGAACGGACTCGACGGCCTCGAGTACGCGTTCGACAGCCTACTGCGCGGACGCCCCGGACGCGTGCGCATCGAGTCCGACGAGCTGGAGCGCGCGGCGATTCCGTTCGGCACCACCCAGGTGATCGACCGGGCCGTCCCCGGTACGACGCTGGTCACGACACTCGATCCGTACCTGCAGTTCGAAGCCGAACGGCTGCTGCGCGCCGACGTCAAGAAGTGGTCGGCCAAAAGCGGCACGGTGCTCGTGATGGATCCGTGGACCGGCGAGCTGCTGGCGGTGGCCAACTTTCCGGATTTCGATCCCGCGCATTTCAGCGCATCCTCGAGCGATGCGTGGCGCGACCGCGCGGTCAGCGATGCCTACGAGCCGGGTTCGACCTTCAAGCTCGTGACCGCGGCGGCGGCGCTCCAGAGCGGGCGTTTCAAACCCAACGCGCGCTTCCCGGCGCGCGACAGCATCACCGTCGGCGGGCGCACGATTCACAATGCCGAGGACGGTCTGATGGCCGGCCGCAACGGCAGCGAGTCGATCGAAGACATCATCGCGTACTCGCACAACGTCGGCGCCGCCGAGATCGGCCTGGCGACCGGAAAGCGCGCGATGTATGCGACCCTGCAGCGCTTCGGTTTCGGCCGCACCACGCAAGTCGAACTGCCGGGCGAGAATCCCGGCATCGTCGATCGGCCCGAAGACTGGAGCGGGTCGCAGCTGGCGACGATCTCGTTCGGCCACGGGATCTCGATCACGCCGATGGCGCTGATCCGGGCGTACGCCGCGATCGCGAACGGCGGATTGCTGCTGCGGCCGCGGATCGTGCACGCGCTGCTCGACGACCAAGGCGTCGTGGTGCACCGCTCGGCCCCCATCGTCGAACGCCGAGCGCTCTCGCCGGAGATCGCGGCGATCTTGCGCCGGTATCTGCGGGCGGTCGTCGTGCGCGGTACCGGCGACCCGACCGCGCAGGTGGCCGGCTACACGACGGCCGGCAAGACGGGAACCGCCCAAGTCGTTGAAAACGGCCGCTACCAACCCGGCCTCTACACGGCGTCCTTCGTCGGGATGATACCGGCCGAGCGGCCGCGCTACGTGATCTTGGTCAAAATCGACAACCCGCGCGGCGCCATCTACGGCTCGGTCGTCGCCGCGCCGGTGTTCGCCGACCTTGCACGTGCGGCGATGTTCCATGCCGGGATCATGCCGGCCGCGCCGCCGTCTCGCTTGGTTCGCCGGCGCGCAGCGGCGAAGGCTCCGCGCTGATGCGAGAGACGTCCAGACTGGTCGCTGCGCTCGCAGACGCCACCGTCATCGGCGCGCTCCCGCCGTCGATCGAGGGCCTCGCGAGCGACACGCGCGCCGTTCGCCAAGGAACCGTGTTCGTCGCGTTGCGCGGGATGCGTCTGGACGGCCATAGCTTCATCGCCGAAGCGGCCGCGAACGGCGCGGCGTTCGTGGTTGTCGAGCGGCCCTCGGACGTCGCGGTGCCGCAGGTGATCGTTCCCGACACGCGCATCGCCGCCTCGGCACTCGCCGACGCCTTCTACGACCGGCCGTCGCAGGCGCTCACGATCATCGGCATCACCGGTACCAACGGGAAGACGACCACGACGCACCTGGTGCGCGACGTGGTCGAAGCGGCCGGCATCGCGTGCGGCGTGATCGGAACGCTTGGCGGTTCGTTTAGCGATCATGCGCCCTGGCCGCTCGGCAACACCACGCCGCTCGCGCTGGAACTGCAGGCGCTCTTGGCGGAGATGCGGGCAGCCGGTGCGGCCGCGGTCGTCATGGAGGTCTCGTCGCACGCGCTGGCGCTGCGGCGCGTCGACCACGTGCGCTTCGCGGTCGCGGTGCTGACCAACATCACGCGCGATCATCTCGACTTCCACGGCACCTTCGAGCGTTACGTCGCGGCGAAACGCCTGCTGTTCGACTTGGCACCCAAACACGTGCTCAACCTCGACGACCCCTTCGGGATCGCGTTCGCGGAACAGTTTCCCGATGCGATCACCTTCGCGCTCGATCGTGATGCCGAGCTGCATCCGAAAGACCTGCGGGTCGAAGGCGACGGCTCGACCTTCTTCATCGGCGACACCGGCGTCTCCATCGCGCTTCCCGGGCGTTTCAACGTCCGCAATGCGTTGGCGGCGTTCGGAGCCGGGCGGGCGCTGGGCATCGACGATGCCACGATCGCGCGCGGGCTGGCTGCAACCCGCGCCGTGCCGGGGCGCATGGAGCGGATCGGTGCCTTCGGAATCGAGGCGATCGTCGATTACGCGCACACGCCGGATGCGCTGGAAAACGTGCTGACGGCGGTGCGCGAGACGACGCGCCGTAAGCTGATCCTGGTCTTCGGCTGTGGCGGCGACCGCGATCCGGGCAAGCGCGCCCAGATGGGTGAGGTTGGAGCTCGGCTCGCCGATCGCGTCATCGTCACCTCCGACAACCCGCGCTCCGAAGATCCGCTCGCGATCGCGGAATCGATCGCGGTCGATTACGCGCGCACCGAAATCGTGCTCGATCGCCGGGCCGCGATCCGGCGCGCGATCGATCAGGCGCAGGCCGGCGATACCGTCGTCGTGGCCGGCAAGGGACACGAGGCGTATCAGATCGTCGGCGACGAGACGCGGCCGTTCGACGACCGTGAAGAAGTACGCGTGGCCTTCGCCCGCCGCGCGGTGGCGCGGCGATGAGGTTCGACCTGGGCGCCGCGATCGAGGCGACCGGCGCGCGCACCCTGGCGCCCGAGCTGCTGCCGGATGCCCTCAAGGTGCAGACGGATACGCGCAGCCTCGAGCGCGGCGCGGCCTTTCTCGCGCTGCGCGGCGAACGTTTCGACGGCCACGCCTACGTCGCCGAAGCGTTCGCGCGCGGGGCGGCGTGCGCGATCGTCGACGATCCGCAGAGCGTCGCCGCCGGCCGGCCCGCGCTGGTGGTCGCCGATACGCTCGCCGCGTATTTGGCGCTGGGCACGCTCGCGCGCCGCAGCTTCGACGGTCAGGTCGTCGGCATCACCGGCTCGACGGGAAAGACGACCACCAAGCAGTTTTTGCTCGGCCTGCTGCGTGGGGCGGGGATTACCTGCACGGCGACACCGGAGAACGAGAATAACGAAGTCGGCGTCGCCAAGTTTCTGTGCGGGCTTGAACGCGGCGACCCGCGCGTCGCGATCATCGAGATGGGCGCGCGCAAGCATCGCGACATCGATGTTCTCGTGGCAGCCGCACGTCCCGAAATCGGCGTCCTGACCAATGTCGGCGAGGCGCACCTCGAGATCATGGGGACGCGCGAACGGATTGCCGAGACCAAATGGGCGCTGCCGGCGGGGTCGCGCCGTGCCGTACTCAGCCTGGCCGACGACGCGTCGCGGGAGCGTGCGCCGTCACTCGCCGCCGCGCCGATGTGGTTCGGCATCGACGGCGAGCAGCCGCCGCACGTCCACGCCGCGGTCGTGGTCGAACCCGATTCCGTCTGGAGCATCGACGGGGACGGCGCGACCGAGACCCACCGGCTGCGGATCGCGTTCCCCGGCGATCACAATCGCCGCAACCTTGCCGCTGCCTTCGCTGCCGGCGTGCTGTGCGGTGCGGCGCCGCGGGACCTCGCCGAGGCGGCGGAGGCGCTCGCGCTGCCCCCGGGCCGATACGAAGTGCTCGAACTGGGCGACGGCGTGCGGCTCGTGTTCGACGCCTACAACGCATCGTTGTCGGGGACGCTCGCGACGCTGGCGACGTTCGGACACGAGGAGGCCTCGCGACGCATCGCCGTGCTCGGCGGGATGGCGGAGCTCGGCGACGATGCCCCCGCGATGCACGAAAAAGTCGGCGAGATCGCGGCCAAGCGCGCGCACGTCGTGCTGGCCGGCGGCCGCTTCGCGCGCGATACGGCGCGCGGCGTCGAAGGCGAAGGCGGTGTCGTCGTGCGCTACGCCAGCAACGACGACGCGACCGTCTGGCTGCGCGCGAACGTGCGGCCCGGCGACGCGATCCTGCTCAAGGGCTCGCGCCGCTACAAGATGGAGGAGATCGCGCGCGCTCTCGGTGCCGAGGGCTTCGCGTGATCCCGGTTGCGGTGAAGGATGCGGCCCTGCCCGACGGTCTGGTCGCAATTCCGGTTCGAACGCGGCTGATCGCCCCGGGCGATGACCTCGCGGTGCTGATTCGCGAAGCGCTCCACGGGATCGTGCGGCCGCACGAGGTGATCGTGATTGCGGAGACGGCGGTCGCCATCGCGCAGTCGCGCTTCATCCCGGCGGAGTTCATTCGCCCCTCGCCCTTGGCACTGGCACTCTCGCGCCGTGCCGGAGCGTTGGCGACGATGAGTCAGCCCGAGTCGCTGCAGCTCGTCATCGATCAAGTCGGCGCCCGGCGCGTCGTGTTCGCCGCGATCGCGCACGTCATCGGCCGGCTGCGCGGCCGACGCGGCGTGTTCTACGAGATCCTCGGTGAGTCGATCGCCGCGATCGACGGCTACACCGGAACGTTGCCGCCCTACGAGCGCGCGATCGTGCTTGGCCCCTCACAGCCGGATCGCGTCGCAAGCGAACTCGCAGCGGCGCTCGATCTTCACGTGGCGATCGTCGATGCGAACGACCTGGGCGTTGCGAAGACGCTGGGTGCCTCACCGCAGCTCGATCGCGAAGCCGTCGAACGTGCGCTGGCCGGCAACCCGCATGGAAACGGCGACGAACAGACGCCGCTGGTCGTGCTGGCCTGGCGCGGCGCCGGCCCCAATCCGCTGGTGCGCGCATGATCGGCGACGATTTCACCGGCCCGCACCCGTGGTGGTTCACCTTCTTGTACGCGCTGCTGAACGCTCCGCTCGGCGTCGGCAACCTGCTGTTCGTGTGCGTGACCGCCGGCTTGCCCACGTTTCTGATCGTCTACGTGCTTGGCAAACCGCTGATCGCGCGTCTGCGGCGTGCCGAGGCGCAGCAGACGGCGTACGAAGACGCACCCGAGACGCATCGTGCGAAGACGGGGACGCCGACGATGGGCGGCCTGCTGTTCGCGGTTGCGCCGTTGATCGCGCTCGTGCTCGACCACACCCGTGACACGGTCGCGCTGGCCGCGCTGGTATTCATGTGCATGGGGATCGGCGCGGTCGACGACCTGGCGAAGATTCGCGGAGCGCGCAACCGCGGGCTGGGCGCGCTCCCCAAGCTCGGACTGACCGTGGTCGCCGCGGTCGTCTTCCTCTCGCTGGCCGGACAGCAGTCCGGCAGCCTGGTCGGAATCGGATCGATTCCGAATTGGCTGTGGTATGTGCTCGCCGTCTCGGCGGTCGTCGGGACGACCCACGCGGTCAACCTTACCGACGGTCTCGACGGGCTCGCCGGCGGCGTCGCCATTCCGCCCCTGGTGGTCCTCATCTGCATCGCGGGGCTCACCCAGCAGCCGTTAGGCGTGTCGCTGTTCGGGGCGTCGATGCTCGGCGCCGTGGCCGGATTTCTGTTCTACAATCAGTATCCCGCCAAGCTGTTCATGGGCGACACCGGTTCGCTCGCGCTCGGCGGCGCGCTGGCCGGAGTCGCGATTCTCGACGGCGCGCAACTGCTGCTGATCGTGATCGGCGGCGTGTTCGTCGCCGAAGCGCTGAGCGTCATCCTGCAAGTTGCGTCGTTCAAGCTGACCGGCCGCCGCATCTTTCGGATGAGTCCGCTGCACCATCATTTCGAACTCGAGGGCTGGCCCGAACAGCGCGTCACCAAGCGCTTCTGGATCGCATCGCTCGTGCTTTCGCTGGTGGGTTTCGCCCTTATCGTGCGGCCCGCATGAACGCCTCGTCGGCCGGACTCTTCGACCGCACCGAACACGTCCTGGTCATCGGACTCGGGCGCAGCGGCCGCGCCAGCGTCGAGGTTCTGCGCACCCGCGTCGGCTCGATCGCCGCGACCGACGAGGCCGCACCCGACACGCTCACCGAAGCGCTGGCCGAACTGGCCGAACGCGACGTACCGTTCATCGCACCCGCTGCGCTCGATGCCGCCCTGCCGCGTTTCACGGTCGCCGTTCTCTCGCCCGGCATTCCGCTCAACGCGCCGATCGTGCGCCGCGTGCAGGCCGCCGGCGTACCGGTCTTCAGTGAAGTCGAGGTCGCGTACCGCATCTGCAAGGCGCCGATCGTCGCGGTCACCGGAACCAAAGGAAAATCGACCACGACCGCGCTGATCGGCGCGCTCTTCACCGCGGCCGGCCGCACCGTGCACGTCGGCGGAAATATCGGCAATGCGCTGATCGGCGAGACGGCCTTCGCCGAGGCCGGCGACTGGGTCGTCGCCGAGGTAAGTTCGTTCCAGCTCGAGTCGATCCGTTCGTTCAAGCCGCGCATCTCGCTGATCACGAACATTACCCCCGATCACTTGGACCGCTACCCGTCGATGGACGAGTACACCGAAGCCAAGTTCCGCATCTTCGCCAACCAAGGCCCGCACGACACCTTCGTTGGCAACCTCGACGACGAACTGATTCGCCGCGCGCCCGGTGAGGAAGGGAACCGCATCAAGGCGCAGCAGCGCTGGTTCGCGCTCGAACCGCATCGCGGCACGACCTTGTACCTGCGCCGCGGCACGACGATCGTCTACGCGCCGCAGACCGGTGACCCGCGCCCGGTCGACGTGATGCCGGTCGACGAGATCCCGCTGCTCGGCCGGCACAACGTCGAGAACGTGATGGGCGCAATCCTGGTGGCGCTCTCGGCCGGCCTTCCGATCGACGCGATCCGTGCCGGGGTGAACGCGTTTCGTCCGCTCGGCCACCGGCTCGAGCAGGTCGCCGAGCACCGGGGCATCGCTTTCGTCGACGATTCGAAAGCGACCAATCCGGGCGCGGTCATCGCGGCGATGCGCTCCTTCGACCGGCCGATCGTGTTGATCGCCGGCGGCCGAGCCAAAGGGACCGAGTTCGCCGAGTTGGGCCGCGTGCTCTCATCGCGCGCGAAAGGCGTCGTGCTGATCGGCGAGGCGGCGGATGCGATCGCCGCGGTCGTCAAGCGCGCGCGGATCGAACGCGCAGACTCGATGGAGGAGGCGGTGCGCACGGCCGCCGCGATCGCCGAACCAGGAGACGTCGTGCTGCTCTCGCCGGGCTGCGCTTCCTTCGATATGTTCCGGTCGGCCGAGCATCGCGGCGACGCGTTCGCCGAAGCGGTGCGCGGGTTGACGACGGTGGCCGGTGCTCGGTAGCGCGCGCGCTCCGCGCTTCGCGGCACGCACCGCGAGCGTTCGGCGCAGCGCACTCCGCCCGCCCGATCCGCTGCTGCTGGGCTCGGTCGCGTTTCTGGTCGCGATCGGCTTGGTGATGGTGTTCAGCGCGTCGAGCGTCGCCGCATACACGACCTATCACGACAACGCCTATTTCTTGAAGCACCAGCTGGTGTATTTGGCCGCTGGCCTCGCGTTCGCGTACGCCGCCTACCGGGTCGACTACCGCAAGCTCAAGCGATTGGCACCCGCTGCGGTCGTCGTGTCGCTCGTCCTGCTGGTGCTCACCTTGATTCCGCACGTCGGCTTTGCGACCGGCGGCGCGCGGCGCTGGCTCGGGTTTCACGCGCTTTCGTTTCAGCCGTCGGAGTTCGCGAAGCTGGGCCTCGTGCTCTTCCTGGCCGCGAAGCTCGCGCAGCTCGGTGAGGACGTGCGGTCGCTGACGCGAGGTGTCGTGCCGGCGCTCCTGGTGACGGCGATGCTCGCAATCCCGATCTTCTTCGAACCCGATATGGGCACCGCATCGCTGCTGCTCTTCACCGCCTTCGCGATGATCTTTGCAGCCGGCGCACGACTCGAGCACCTGTTCCTCTGTGCGTTCGCAATTCTGCCCGCGGCAGCGATCGCCATCGGTTCATCGCCCTACAAGCGCGCGCGCGTGTTCGCCTTCCTCGACCCTTGGAAGGATGCGCAGAACACCGGCTTCCACATCGTGCAGTCGCTGCTCGCGCTCGGCAGCGGCGGCCTGCTCGGGCTCGGTCTGGGAGCATCGCGGCAAAAGTACTTCTACCTGCCCGAGGCGCACACCGATTTCATCTTCGCCGTGCTGGGCGAGGAGTTGGGGCTGTTGGGCTGCCTTGCCGTCGTGGCGCTATTCGTGCTCTTCGCGGTACGCGCGGTCGTGATCGCGACCCGCGCGCCGGATCGCTTCGGCATGCTGCTGGTGCTGGGCTGCACGTTCCTGATCGTCATTCAGGCCTTCATCAACATCGGCGTCGTCACCGGTTCCTGGCCGGTGACCGGCGTGCCGCTGCCGTTCATCTCGTTCGGCGGGACGTCGCTGGTCGTGTCGCTGGTGGCCGCCGGTTTGATCGCCAACGTCGGCCGGCACCGATGAAGCTGACGGTCGCCTTCACCGGGGGCGGCACCGGCGGGCACATCTATCCGGCGCTCGCCATCGACGACGCGTTGCGCGCCGCGTATCGCGACGACGCCTACGAACCGCGGTTCTTCGGCAATCGCGACGGGCTGGAAGCGACGCTGGTGACCACGATGCCGCTGGTGTTCGTTCCCAGCGCGCCGCTGCAGCGCCGGTTCTCCTTCGGGGCGCTGCGCACGCTGATCGCAAACGTCCGCGGGATCGTGACGGCGCTGCGCGAGCTTGCGGCCTTCCGTCCGCTGATGATCGTCGCTACCGGCGGCTACGTCTGCTTTCCGGTCGTCGTCGCCGCGCGCATCCTGCGGCTGCTGCGGGTGCTGCGCTGCGGGATCGGCCTGCTCGAAATCAACGTCACGCCCGGGCTGACGAACCGGCTGCTGGTGCCGCTGGTCGACGAGGTCTGGACGACCTACGCGGCTTCGGCGGAATCGTTCGGCCGCAAAGCGGTGCTGACCGGTGCGCCGGTGCGCGCGTCGTTGCGCGCCGCCCGCGACGCCCATGCGGCGCGCGAGCGGCTCGGCCTCGATCCCGACGGCATGACCATCGTGATCATGGGCGGGAGCCAGGGTGCGCGTTCGATCAATGAAGCCGTCGCGGCGCTGGTCACGCGCCGCACGCTTCCGGCGAATTGGCAGCTCCTGCACGTCAGCGGCGAGCGCGATTACGCGTACATGGAGGCCGAAGAGCGCGAACCGACAGCCGGAAACCGCATCCGGCTCGTCGCGTATCTCGACGATCCGGCCGACGCCTACGCCGCCGCCGACGCCGTCGTCGCGCGCGCCGGGGCCTCGACGCTCGCCGAACTCGCGGTCAGCGGAATCCCGAGCGTGCTGATTCCCTATCCGCATGCCGCCGACCGCCATCAGCAGCACAACGCCGACGTGTTCGCACGGGCCGGCGCGGCCGTCGTACTCGACGATGCGCGCCTCGACGGCGATCTGCTCTGGTGGACGCTGCGCGACGTTCTCGAGCCCGATCATCGCGCCGCGATGTCCGCTGCCGCGCGCGCGCTGGCGCCGGTCGACGCGGCCGCGGCGATCGTAGCCCGCATCGAGCGCGCGATCCCTGCACGGGTGGCCGCGGACCCCGAAGCGAACGGGGTCCGCCCGTGACGGAGACGACGTATCATCTGGTCGGTGCCGGCGGGATCGGGATGAGCGCGATCGCGCGGCTGCTGCTCGCGCGCGGGGCCCGCGTCAGCGGCTCCGACGTCGCGCGTACACCGCTCGTCGATGCGCTCGAAGCGGCCGGGATGCGGACGACGATCGGCCATCGCGCCCAGAATATCGGCGCCGCCGAGATCGTCGTCGTGTCGTCGGCGATCGCGGTCGATAATCCGGAGCTCACGGCGGCGCTGGCGGCACATCGCAGCGTGCTTACGCGCGGCCAAATGCTGGCTCGCCTCGCCGAAGGCCAGCGGGTCGTCGCCGTCGCCGGCACGCACGGGAAAACGACGACGACCGCGATGCTGGCGTCGATTTTCGAGGCAGCCGGACTCGATCCGACCGTCGCCGTCGGCGGGATCCGCGTCGGGCCGGAGAGCAACGCGCGGTCCGGCGGCGGGACGTGGTTCGTCACCGAGAGCGATGAGTCGGATGGGTCGTTCCTGCACCTGCACCCGACCGTTGCGGTCGTGACGAACATCGAGAACGATCACATCGCCTCCGACGACGAGCTGCCCAAACTGCTGGCCGACTTCGCGCAGTTCGTCGCCAAGGTGCCGCCGGGCGGCCGTGCGGTGATTGGTACCGACAATCGCGCCAGCGCGCTGATTGCGAAAGCGGCGAACGCACCGGTGACGACGTTCGGCGTGCAGACCGCGGCTGACTTGACCGCCGGCGACATCACCTACGCGGCGCTCGGATCTCGCTTCACCGTCTTCGAGCTGGGCACGCCGCTGGGCGAGGTGGAACTGCGCGTCCCCGGCGAGATCAACGTCGCTAACACCTTAGCGGCGATCGGCGCAGCGCGTGCCGTCGGGATCACCTTCGCGCCGATCGTGCGCGCCCTGGCGGGCTTCGGCGGCGTGCGCCGCCGCTTCGAGATCGTCGGCCGCGGCGCGCTGACCGTGATCGACGACTACGCGCACCATCCGACCGCGATCGCAGCGACGATCGCCGCGGCACGCGACTTTGCCGGCCCGGCCCCGGTGGTCGTCGCATTCCAGCCGCATCGCTACACGCGCACCGAGTACCTCAAAGCGGATTTCGCGCGCGCGCTGGCCACGGCCGATCGCGTGTTTCTGACGCCGGTCTATGCGGCCTCGGAGAAACCGATCCCCGGCGTCTCCGAACGCTCGATCGGCGAGCTGCTGGCGGCGGCCGGAACGCCGCTGACGTACGTGAGCGACGTCGAAGCGCTGCTCGAGGCAATCCCGCGCGAGGTACCGGCCGGTGCGCTGGTGCTGATGCTCGGTGCCGGTTCGATCTCCAGCGTCGCGCACCGGCTCGGGGAGCGGCTCACCGGGGCGCTGGTCCGGTGAAGCGCGTCGCCGTGCTCGACGACGACGACCGCACGGCGCTGCGCGAACGCTTTGGCGAACGCGCGCGCTTCGACGAGACGCTGGCACCGCTGACGTGGTGGAAGATCGGCGGCCCGGCCGACGCGCTGGTCGAGGTGCAGAACAGCGATGAACTGGCCGCGGTGCTGCAGCGCGTGTTCAAGCGGCGGCTGCCGATGTTCGTGCTGGGGTCGGGCTCGAATCTGCTGGTCGGCGACGGCGGCATTCGCGGTATCGTCGTGCGTCTGGAGGGCGACTTCGCCGCGCTGAAGGTGCGCGCCGACGACGACGGCGTGCTGATCGACGCCGGAGGCAGCGCATCGCTGCCCGCGCTGTGCGCGCAAGCCGCGTCGCTCGGCGCCGACGGCGTCGATGGGCTGGCCGGGATTCCGGCCACGGTCGGCGGTGCGGTGCGCATGAACGCCGGCACCGATCGCGAGATCGGGGAATTCGTCCGTTCGGTGAGCGTGCAGACGCCGGCCCGACCGGATCCGCACCCGATCGCCGTCGGCTGGCAGTATCGCCAGAGCTCGATGCCGGGCGATGCGATCGTCGCGGGCGTCACCATGCGCTTCCCGTTCGGCGATCCGGCGACGATCCGGGAGCGGCTGCAGGCGCGGCTGGTACGCCGCAAGGCGACGCAGCCGGTGGCGATCCCGAATTCCGGTTCGTGCTTCCGCAACCCCGACGGCGACCGCGCCGGACGCCTGATCGAAGCGGCGGGGGCCAAGGGCTGGCGTGAAGGCGGGGCCGAAGTCTCCGGTGTGCACGCCAACTTCATCGTCAATACCGGCAGTGCATCGGCACGCGACGTGGCCACGCTGCTGGCGCGCGTGCGGCGCGCCGTCGCCGAGCGGTTCGGGGTCGAACTGCAACTCGAGGTCCACCTGGTCGGCGAATTCTCGGAGGCAGCACCGTGCCGGGTTTGAAGGTCGCGGTGGTCATGGGCGGCCCGGGCGCCGAACGCGAGGTGTCGATCGAAAGCGGAACCTGCGTCATGCGCGCGCTCGCCGCGCTCGGCCACGACGTCCGCTCGCTCGACTTCGACAACCGCTTCGTCGATGCGCTGCGCGAAATCTCACCCGACGTCGTCTTCAACGCGCTGCACGGCGTGGGCGGCGAAGACGGCACCATTCAGGGCGTGCTGGAATGGCTGGGCATTCCGTACACGGGCAGCGGCATCGCCGCCTGCGCCGTTGCGCTCGACAAGCATCTGACGAAGAAGCTGCTCGCGGCCGAAGGTTTGCCCACGCCGGCTTGGGACGTGTTCGACTTGACCGGCGGTACGCTGCCGCTGCTGCCGGGTTCGTTGAACCTGCCGCTGGTCGTGAAGCCGCGCGCCAGCGGATCGAGCGCCGGTGTCGTCATCGTCCGTTCCCATGAGGCCTGGTCGAAGTCGATCATCGAGGCCGCCGAACGCACGCCGGAGATCCTGGCCGAAGAATTCGTTGCCGGGCGCGAGTTCTCGTGCGGCGTATTAGGTGAGGAGGCGTTGCCGATCGTCGAGATCGTCGCCAGCGACGAGTTCTACTCCTACGACGCAAAGTACAAGCCCGGCGGATCGCGGCATCTCGTGCCGGCGCCGATCGATCACGATCTCACCGCACGCCTGCAGACCCTGGCCTTGTCGGTGCACCGTCTGCTGGGCTTGCGCGACTACTCGCGCACCGACTTCATCGTCTCGAAGGAAGGCCGGCCGACGATCCTCGAGATCAACGCGCTCCCGGGGATGACGTCAACCAGCCTGCTGCCCGACGAAGCGCTGCAGGCCGGCGTCTCCTACGAGGCGCTGGTCGACCGGCTGGTGCACTACGCTCTCGCGCGCGGCACCGAAGCCGGCGTCCTCTCCCCGTAATCTCGAGCGCACACGACGAACCGGAGGGTGTTTCCATGGCGGTGCTTGACGAACGTGAGATCGAGCTGAAAAAGATTGCGGCGCAGTTGACCGCATCGATGCTCGACAACCACAACGGTGACTGGGATGACGCGGAGACGGCGCAAGCCTTTCGAGTCATCTCCACTGCGGTGCGCGACGCCTAACCCGTAAGGGCCGCCTCCAGCGCGGTGCCGTTGGGCGAACCCAACCCGGTGCACGCGTCCCAGCCGGTGCGCGCGGAATAGGCGCCGTTGGTTCCGCTGGTGATGTCGCGCAGCGCGCTCGGGTGCGTGTAGAGCGCCGGGTTCACGAAACCCAGCGTCGTGCCGCGATGCTGGTTCAGCAGCGCGACCAGCCCGGCCCACAGCGGCGCGACCGCGCTCGTGCCGCCGAAGATCAGGCTCTGTCCGTCGACGACGACCGCGTAGCCGGTTTGCGGGTCGGCGTCGCCGGCGACGTCGGGCACGCCGCGGCCGACGCGGCCGCCGGGATTCGCCGAGGGCGGCACGCCGGCGCCCGTTTGCCAGGTGGGCAGCGCGAAGACGTCGCTGACGCCGCCCCCGGTCGAGCCGCCGCTCGCGCCGTCGTTCCACACGGTCTCGGCGGAGATCGTCGTGCCGGAAGCCTGCACGCTGGTCCCGCCGCAGGCGAGCACGTGCGGACTCGAGGCCGGAAAATCGACGTGCGCTTTGCCGTCGGTTTCGCCGTCACTCGAACCGTTGTCGCCGGCCGCGACCATCACGGTCACGCCGAGCGTCGCGGCGTCGGCGAGCGCTGTATCGTAGTTCGTCAGCGACTGCTGCGTCCAGGTCGATTCGGCACCGCCCCAACTGATCGACACGATCGTCGGCGCGTTGGTCGTATCGTGGATCGCGGTCGTGATCGCGTCCAAAAAACCTTGGTCGGTATTGGGTGCGAAGTAGACCGCGATCTTGGCGCCGGGTGCGATCGCGCCCGCCACCTCGATGTCGAGCAGCACTTCACCGTCGGCACTGTTCGGATCGCCGGCGGGCGTGTTGGCGCCGCCGTCGACACCCACCGCGACGACGGTCGGCGGCGCGATCTTCAAGCCCTGGAAATAGGTGTTGAGATCGGCCTGTTTGTAGCCGCCGCCCAGCTCGATCAAGGCGATCGTTTGACCCTTCCCATCGAGACCGCTCGGAAAACCGTAGAGTGCCCCCAGCTGCGGCGCGGTGAACGATCCGCCCGCGGCGCGGGCTTGTCGATGGGCCCGGAAGTGCGTGCGCGCTTGCGGCCGCGAGTCCAGACCGTGCACGCCGACCACGATGCTCTTTAGCGACGACGGCACGCTCAGCGTGCCGGTGCGAACGCGGATCGTCGTGCCCGCATGATCGTAGTGGCGCAGGTGCGTGCCGAAGGCTGCGTTCATCGCGCTCACCGTACCGCGCAGCACGATGCTGCGCCGCGCGGCGTCGGCTTGGACCACCGTCAAGCCGCGTTCGCGCGCGAACGCTTCCACCGCGGCGATGTCGCTCGGCGATGCGCCGTAGCGCTGGGCGAACGCTTCCCGCGACATGCGCTTTGCCGCGTCGCTCGCCGTCACCGGCGAGGGCGGCGCTTCGCGCGGACGAACGACAACCGTGACCTCGAGCACTTCGTCGGGCGGGGCATCGCCGAGGGGTGCTGCGCCTGCCGGTGCGGCGCGCTCGGAACCCGGAATCTGAACGCGATCTTCAGCCATACGGCATCCTAGCACACCGCCGGAGGTTACGCGAAGCGCTCAGCCGACTGCGGCGTCGAGTCCCATCAGGGTTCGGATGCGATTGCGGTCGGCGGCAAGTTCCGCCGCCGGCCCGCCGTGCACGATCCGGCCGCTGTCCATCACATACGCGCGGTCCGCAATGTGCAGCGCGAGCAGCGCGTTCTGCTCGACCAGCAGAATGGCGACCCCGGTCGCCTTGAGCTCGCGCAAGATCCGGTAGACGTCCTCGACGATGAGCGGCGCGAGGCCTTGCGACGGTTCGTCGACGAGCAACAGGGTCGGATTCGATACCAGCGCGCGTCCGATCGAGAGCATCTCTTGTTCGCCGCCCGAAAGCCGTCCCGACTTGCGGCCGCGCAATTCACCGAGCTTCGGCAGCTGTTCGAGGACACGCGCGATCGTCCACGCGCCACCGCGTCCGTTTTCCGCCAGCTGCAGGTTCTCGAGGGTGGTCAAATCGCGAAACATCCGGCGCCCTTCGGGAACGTAGCCGACCCCGAGCCGCGCGACTTTATACGCCGGCCAGCGGGTGATGTCGCGCCCGCCGTAGCGCACGCGTCCCGCGCGCGGCGGCGTCAACCCGATGATGCTGCGCATCGTCGTCGTCTTGCCTGCGCCGTTGAGGCCGAGCAGCGCCACGACCTCGCCGGCGCCGACGGTCAACGAGACGTCTCGCAGGATCTGGATCTTGCCGTAATTCGTATACAGCCCCTCGACGGAGAGCAGCGGCTCAGACACGCTCGAGTACCTCACTGCCCAAATACGCGCGGCGGACGGCATCGTCGCGCGCGATCTCTTGCGGGCTGCCCTCGGCCAACAGTTTGCCGCGATCCAGGACGGTGATGCGGTCGGCGAGCGCCAGTACGACGCGCATGTTGTGCTCGACGAAGAAGACCGTCAGCCCCAGCCGCTGCCGCAGATCGCGGATCACGGCCATGATGCGATCGGTCTCGGCTTCCGCCAGTCCCGCCATCGGCTCGTCGAGCAGCACCAAGACCGGTTCGGTCGACAGGCTCATCGCGATCTCGCACAAGCGCTGCGAACCGTGCGCGAGCTCCGCCACCAGCCGTCCGCGGTGCGCGGCCAGGTTCACGAAGCCGAGCAATTCGTCGACGCGGGCGTCGACCGCGGCCGCCGCGGCACCGCGCGGCGCCCGCAGCTGGAAGGCTTGTTTGGCATGTGCGCGCACGCCGAGCCGAATGTTCTCGTCAACGGTGAGTTCGGGAAACACGCTCGGCGTTTGAAATGTCCGTCCCATCCCCATCACGATGCGCCGCCAATTCAGCGTGCGGGTCACGTCGGTGCCGCGGAACGTCACCCGCCCGTGGTCCGGAAACGTGAAACCCGAGATCGCGTTGAAGAAGGTCGTCTTGCCGGCGCCGTTGGGGCCGATCAGCGCGTGGATCGTCCCTTCGCGGACGGCAACCGAGACGTTGTCGACCGCGCGCACGCCGCCGAAGGCCTTGGTGATATCGGTCGCTTCGAGCATCGTCGCCTCAGACACCGCGGCCCACCTCGATCGGCGCGCTGACGTCGAAGGCTTCATTGGAGGCGGCATCCTCCGGGTCGTCCGAGGCGATGCGGCGGAGCGCACTGATCGATCCAACGATGCCGCGTGGGAAGCCGAGCACGCACGCGACGAACAGCGCGCCCAAGAAGATCTGCCACAGCGGCGTGATTGTCGAGATGATGTCCTTGCCGATTACGTAGATCAGCGCGCCGATCAGCGAGCCCCAGATCGTCCCTGCACCGCCCAGGATCATCATCAGCACGAAGTTGCCCGACTGATGCCAGTCCAGTTCGAGCGGGTACGCGAAGTTGATCAAGAGGCCGAACAGTGCGCCGCTCACGCCCGCCATCAGTGCCGAGATCAGCAGCGCGACGAAGATGAAGCGGTCGGTGTCGAGCCCGAGATACCGCACCCGCGCCTCGTTCTGGCGAATCGCGATCAGCGTGCGCCCGAACGGCGAGCGGACGACGGCCCGGAACGCGATCATCGCGACGACGAACACCACCAGCGAGATGTAATAGAATTGAACCTGATTGATCGAAACCTGCGCGATGCCCGGGCCGAAGGGGGGCCGCGGAAAGTTCATCCCGTCTTCACCGCCGGTGACATCGGTATAGCGGTAGGCGATGAAGTAGAAGACTTGCCCGAACGCGATGGACAGGAGTCCGAAGTAGATGCCGCGCCGCCGCAGCAGGAACGGCCCCAGCAGCAGCGCGCCGGCAACGGCAGCCACGGCTCCCGCGAGGACGGCCGTCACGAAGTCCACATGCAGGTACGTGACCGTTAGCGCCGCGCCGTAGGCGCCTAAGCCGAAGTACGCGGCGTTGCCGAAAGCCGGTAACCCCGTGTACCCCAGCAGCAAGTTCACGCTCAGAACCGCGAGTGTGGTGACCAGGACTTCGCTGAGGATCGAGAGGTCGATATGGACGAGTGGAGAGATGAGCGGGCCGCATGCGAACAGGACCACGATCGCGACAAAGAGCACGAGATCCCGGCGAACCTTCACCCGAAGATACCCTCTTCACCGAACAATCCGCGCGGCCGCACCGACAGCACGATCGCCATTAGAACGTACATCGAGACTTCGCTTGCCGCCGGGATGAACAACGTCGTCATCGAGATCGCGATCCCGATCAAGAGGCCCCCGACGATGCTTCCGAAGAGGCTTCCCATTCCGCCGATGATCACCGTGACGAAGGCCGGCATCAGCAGGGCGTTTCCACTGGTCGGCGAGAGACCGAGCATCCCCGCCGCCAGCACGCCGGCGATTCCGGCTAGAAAGATACCGAGTCCGAAGTTGACGGCGTAGAGGACCTGGGTGTTGGTACCGAGCGCCGCGATCATTTCGGTGTCCTGAACCGCGGCGCGCAAGCGGAGACCGAAACGCGTCCGGGTGAGGAAAAAGGCCAGTGCGGAGATCGTGATGACGAGCACCACGACGATGAAGATCCGAAATGTCGGGAAGGTCATGAAGCCGAGACTCGCCGCACCCGATAGCGCGGCGGGCGCCGAGAACGGCACGCCGTTCGGACCCCAGATCAGACGAAAGATCTCTTCGGCCATCAATGAGAGGCCGAAGGTCATCAAGAGACTATAGAAGGGCTCGCGCCGGTAGAGCGGACGCACCAGCGTCCGCTCTACCGCGATTCCCACGATCACGGCGATGAGCGGGGCCGCAATCAACGCGAACCAGAACGACGTTCCGCGCAACACCAAGGAATAGGCGAGGTACCCCGCCAGGGTCATGAAACTTCCGTGCGCCATGTTGATGGTTCCGGTGAGGTTCATGATCAGCGAGAGCCCGATTGCAACAATCGCGTAGAACGCCCCCAGCACGAGCCCGTTGAAGAGCTGGGGCGCCAGATCGTGGAACACCGGGCGCGCTTACGGGTAGCCCTGTTTGCAGACCTTTACTTTTTCAGCGACGGTCTGCTCGACCGCTTCGGCCGCTTGAATATCGGTCACATCAAAGAGGTCGTTCTTATCGCCGGGGGTGCCTTGCGGGCGAATCTTGGCGACCCACATCGGCCACATCAACTGATGGTCCTCTTTTCGGTAGTAGGCCGGGCCGTTGAAGACCGATGTGAAACGCGTGTTCTCCATCGCATGCGCCAGTTTGACCGAGTCGGTCGTCTTGGCTTCGGCGATCGTCGCGATCAGGCGGTCTGCGGTCACGTAGCCGAAGCAGTTGCGCGCAGTCGGCGGGCTTCCATACCGTTTGATCGTGTCGGCGACGAATTGGTGCGCGACTTTATTGCCCTTACCCAGCGTTAGGTCGCTCTTGTAGTACCACTCGACGCCCCAGTACCCACCGCGTGCTTCGGGAGGAAGGCTCAGGACCGGTTCGAGTTCGACTTGAGGTCCGCCGACCGCATATTTCTTCAGCAAACCGAACTGGTTCATCTGTTTGAGACAGTTCGTATAATCGTCGCCCTGCACGAGCACCATGATGACGTCCGGTTTCGTCTCGTCGATCTTGGTCAAGTACGAACTGAAATCGGTCGTACCCAACGGCGTGAGCGCGGAGCCGACGATCTGACCGCCGATCCTGCCGAGGACATCCTTGAATCCGGTTTCAAGCGCGTGCCCAAACGCGTAGTCGGGCGTGATCAGATACCACTTCTTGCCGAACCGCTTTGCGAGGGCGTAGCCCGTCGCGTGCGTTTCCATCCAGGTGCTGTGGCATGTCCGGAACGTATTCCAGTGACAGCTCGCTCCGGTGACGGCGTCGCTGTGGCCACCCGAATCGATGAAAATGACGCCCGCCGAGGCAGATACGCCCGCGACCGCAAGCGATTCCGCGCTGTTGACGGTGCCGATCAGTCCGACGACTTTGTTCTGATCGATGAGTTCGTGCGCTTTTTGCGCGCCGACACCAGGATCGTTCTGACTGTCCTGCTTGACGAGTGCGATCTTGCGGCCCATCACGCCGCCGCGCTTGTTCCAGGCGTCGACCGCCATCTCGAAGCCGCGTGTTTCGTTTTGGGCCTCCGCCGCGTAGACCCCGGTATAGGGCTCGACGACGCCGATGTTCAGCGCTTCGGCTGCCTCTCCGATTCGCGGCAAGTACGCGGGAATTCCGAAAGCGGCGGCGGTACCGGCTCCGGCGAGCGTCACGAATGTGCGACGATTGATCACGGAACGTTTCACGAAGGCCTCCTCCCAATAATGGCGTGTGCGCTGTGCGGCGCCTCACACAGTTACGACTTCTGTCGCGGGTGCCTTCTAAGCCGCAACGAAGAATTCACCGCCTTTTGGCCTCCCGGCCGTTCAGACGGTCGTTCTCCCGGGCAATGCGGACTTCGCGATCAGCGCTTTTTCGGCAGGTCGGCCGCGTACAGCTGCACCAGCGCCGTGGCGCCGCCGGGCTCGTGACCTTGCGCGACCAGCAGCCGGTAGAGCGTCGTCACGATCGAGGTAACCGGCATCGGTGAGCCGCTCTCGCGCGCCAGCTCTCCGACGATCTCGAGGTCCTTGAGCAGCAGGTTGCCCGGCGCGCGTGTGAATCGGCCTTCGGCGAGCGCCTGACCGTGCGCGCGGCGGATCGTCGAATCCGCCCAGCCCCCGGCCAGCGCCTCGACGAGCCGGGCCGGATCGATCCCGCAATTGCGCGCGTAGTTTAGGACCTCGATCCACAGCGCGATGGTCGTGCCGACGATCGCCTGGTTGCACGATTTGGTGATCTGCCCGCTGCCCACCGGACCCATGTGGGTCACGTTGTCGGTGTAGACCGCGATCCAAGGCCGCGCCCGCGCGACATCCCCCTCGCTGCCGCCGAGAAAGCAGGCCAACGTTCCCGCGGCCGCGCCGGCCGAGCCGCCCGAGACCGGCGCGTCGACCCAGCCGGCGCCGGCGGCGGCGAGCCGTTCCGCAGCCCGGCGCGTCGTCGGCGGATCGATCGTCGAGTGGTCGATCACCAGCGTGCCGGCGGGCGCGCCCGCAGCGATCCCGTCGGGACCAAAGACGATCGCGTCGACCGCCTGGCCGTCGGTCACGCACAGAAAAACGGCTTCGCTCTGCGCGGCGAGCGTGCGCGGGGATTCGACCGCGGTCGCGCCGGCGGCGCAGACGGCGGTCAGCCGTTCGGGATTACGCGCCCAGACGCGCAGCGAGTGACCGGCGGCAAGCAGCCGTTGCGCCATCGGGCCGCCCATGTCGCCGAGGCCGATCCATCCCAGCGCGGCCACCGCGGGCTCCTAGGCCGAATCCGACTGCGCGGTGTGAATGCGTCCGCGTTTCGCGTCGGCCAGCGCCGCACGCACCGCGTCGAGCATTACCCGTTTGAGGTATTCCTGCGTGCGCGGCGGCTGTTCGGCGACGATCCGGAAGATCTCGAGCACGACCGGGTCGGCATCGACCGTCTCGTTCTCCCACCAGTGGTTGTCGCCGACGGCGCGCTGCGCGTACTGCTGGACGTAGGCATCGAAGATCGTAGGCGAGACGCGCAGCAATGTCGCCAGTCGCGCGATACGGTTGTACGCCGGAACGTAGGCCTCGCGCAGGATCTTCCCCGCGTAGACGTCGTGCAGCCCCAGCCCATCCCGCACGCAATCCTCGAGCGTCAGGGTGCGCAAGGGATGCTCCGCATTCCACTCTTCGAGCAGCGTGAGTAACTGCTCGCGGAACGTCACCATTGGGTCTACCGGTTCGACAATTGGCCCGCCGGGTACCCGCCCGGGCCAAGCTTTCAGGGTTCCGACAAAAGTCGCGCCTGGGGAGAAATCGGCCGCTCGGAGAAACTTGCGGCGTTATGGCGTCCACGGTCGTGAACCCCGGTCTGGAAGGCATCGTCGTCGGGGAGACCGTGCTCAGCAATGTCGAGGGAGAAGTCGGCCGCCTCACCTATCGCGGCTACGACATTCACGATCTGGCCGAGCACGCGACCTTCGAAGAAGTCGCGCACCTGCTGCTCTTCGGCGAGCTTCCCAGCTCCGCCGAGTTGGCCGACTTCTCCGCCCGGTTGACGGCGCGGCGGGCGGTCCCGCCGGGACTGATCGCGATGCTGCGGGAGATCCCGCGCGACGCGTGGCCGATGGACGTGCTGCGCACCGGCGTCTCCGCGGTTGCACACTTCATCCCGCACCGCCCTGACGGGTCGCACGAAACGAACGTCGACTCGGCGATCGACTTGATCGCGAAGTTTCCGACCCTCGTCGCAGCCTGGGATCGTCTGCGGCGCGGGCTTGCAACGATCGAACCCAACCCCGCGCTCTCGCATGCCGCGAACTTCCTCTGGATGAAAGACGGCAGCGTTCCGATCGCCGAGGCGGAGAAGGCACTCGACATCTATCTGATCCTGCTCGCCGACCACTCGTTCAACGCGTCGACGTTTTCGGCACGCGTGACCGCCTCGACCGGCGCCGATATTTACAGCGCGATCACCTCCGCGGTCGCGACGCTCGCCGGCGACCTCCACGGCGGTGCCCCGAGCAAGGTCATGACGATGCTCGAGGAGATCGGCTCGCCGGAAAACGCCGAGGACTACGTCCGCGCGCTGATCGGTGCCGGCGGCAAGATCATGGGCATGGGTCACCGCGAGTACAAGATCCGCGATCCGCGCGCTCGCCAGCTCGAACGCATGGCGAAGAACCTGACCGAGAAATCGCACAGCAAGTGGTACCTGATCGCACGCTCGCTCGAGGACGCCGCGGACAAGGTTCTTCAAGAGAAGAAGCCCGGCAAACCGATCTATGCGAACGTCGAGTTCTACACCGCGCCGACGCTCTCGAGCCTGGGGATCCCGAGCGACGAGTTCACCTGCGCGTTCGCGTGCGGGCGCATCGCCGGCTGGTCGGCCCATGTCCTCGAACAGTGCGCGCACAATCGCCTGATCCGGCCGCAAGCGACCTACATCGGTCCGGAAGTCCATGATTACCGGCCGGCCGCCGAACGCCACAGCGGCCGCGGCGGAGGGTCGGGCGGCAACGGGTCGAGGCCTCGCAGCTGAACGAGCGGCGCGCGCACGTCACGCGTGAGACGCGCGAGACGCGGATCGACCTGCGGCTGGCGCTCGACGGCGGCGAGATCGCGATCGCAACCGACGTCGACTTCTTCAGCCACATGCTCAGCGCGTTCGCGACGCACGCCGGCGTCGGCTTGTCGCTCGAGGCGCACGGCGACGGCATGGATCACCACCATCTGGTCGAGGATGTCGGCATCGCGCTGGGCCGCGCGATCGACGAAGCACTCGGCGACAAACGCGGCATCGCGCGCTTCGGTTCGATCGCCGTGCCGCTCGACGACGCGTTGGTGCTGGCGGCGGTCGACCTCAGCGGGCGGCCGTTCTTGAACTACGACGTTCCGCTGGCACTCGACCGGCTCGGCGCGCTCGAGACCGAGCTGGTCCCGCACTTCTTTCGCAGCGTGGTCGATCACGGCAAGTTCAACTTGCACCTGCTGCGCTGGGCCGGCACGAACAACCATCACCTCTGCGAGGCGGCGTTCAAAGCCTTCGCGCGCGCGTTCCGGCAGGCTAAGGCCGTCGACGGCGACGTGATTCCCTCGACCAAGGGCAGTCTCTGACCGTTCGACGGCCGCTTCGCGGTTGGGGCGTCAGCCCCGCAGCTGCGGCCGACCTGAACGGCCGCCCCGCGGCGGAAGGCGCCGCAGCACGGCTTGCACGTGCGAGCCGCCCCCCTCGCGATTCTTGACCGCGAACTCTCCGACCATCAACCCAATCAGCGCCAACCCGCGGCCGTTCTCGGCCCATGCGTCCTGCGCCGGCTCAGTCTCGTAGGCGAAGCCGCCGCCTTCATCGAGCACGTGCACGACTGCTTCGGCGTCCGTCGTATCCAAGCGCACCAGCATCTTGCCTCCGGCATGCCGGACGACGTTACCAAGCATTTCACCGAGCGCAAGCTCGGCACGGAAGCAGGCTTCGGTCGTGTAGCCGAGCGCGCGCAGCAGATCGACGAACGCATGGCGCACGCGACGCCCCTCGAGCGCGTTGTTCGCATCGAGCCACCAGCTGTACACCGAGCCCGGGGGCCGCTCGAGGCCGAGCGGGGCGGGGCTGTAGTCGCGTTCGCTATTCGCCATCATCTGCAGCGGGCGCACGCGGCCCGCATCCCACGTCGTACCCATCCGGCTCGGGGCGCTCACGCCGGAAAATGAAGTGTACGGTGAAGACTTGGTAAGAGCCCCATTGCGCTGCGCGGTGCGTTATCGCGTCGTGCGGCGTACGCTCGCCGGTGCGTTTCCGGCCGGGCGGATGCGATAGATGCGGCCCGTCTGATCGTCTGCCACGAATAGGCTGCCGTTCGGTCCGACGGCCACCCCGGTCGTCCGGCCGATGCGATTGCCGGCCGCGTCCTGAAAACCGGTGAAGAAATCGTTCCATTGGGCGGTCGGGTCCTTCCAGTTCACGGCGCGCGCGGGCGCCGCACCGTTGAACGGCACGAACGCGACGTGCGGCGGAACGACCGGGACGCCGTTTGCGGCGTGCCACGACCCGTGCGCGCTGACGAAAATCCCGCCCCGCCACGCGACGGGAAACGCGTACGTGCCGGCTTGCGACGCCGGGTAGAACGCCGCACCGATCAAGGTCGAGTAGGCCGGGAATTCGATCGCCGGCGCCACCGTGTTCGCGCAGTTGGCGCCGCTGGTGTACGCGACGTGGTTTTCCTCGCACGCCGGCCAGCCGTAGTCGGCGGGCGCAGCGCGCGTCGAGACCGGATCGAGGAACTCGAAGGGATGCGTGAACGGAAGATTGTCCTGACCCGCCCCGCCGGCCCATACGATACCGGATGACGGATCGACGGCGAACGCAATCGGGTTGCGGATCCGCGTCGCCTGGGTCGTCATCTGACTGCCGTCGATGCCCATGCGCTGCACGGTCGCGCGCGCCGGATCCGTTTCGGTGCAGGCATTGCAAGATGAACCGACACCGACGTACAGCGTTTGCCCGCTGATACCGACCGAGCTCGTGCGATGCACGTCGCCGTCGGAATTCGGCGCGACCACGCCGGTGCGCACCGACGCGATCTTCGTAAACGTGGCGCTGGTCATGCCGGTCGTGTACGCGCTGCGGTACACGCCGTATTGCGTGGCGACGAACACGTAACCGCTGCCGAAGGCGACGCCTTGCGCCGGGCTGTCCGGCAGGTTCGCAAAGGTGGCCGGATTGCCGGCCAATCCCGGGCCGTCGGCGTTGGTGACGATCGCGACGCCGGAACCGCCGGTTGCCACGAGCAGATCGCCGTTGGGGAGCGCGGCCAATTCGCGCGCACCGCCGACCGTGGCGATGACGTTGGCCACGAAACCCGCCGGAACGTGGAGTTGCGCGACGACCGGAGGCGGCGTCGGCGCTGCCGTTGGGGGCGGCGTTGGTGCGAACGTCATCTGCGGCGGAGCCGGCGTCACGACCGGCGTCGGCGTCGGGACGCCGCCCGGCGGCAGCGTCGTCACCGGCCCCGGCAGAACTTGGTCGGGGGCGGCTGCGGTGCCGCCGCCGCCCGCGCACGCCGCCAACGCCGCCAGCGCACCGGCAAGCACCAGCGCGCCGGTGAGCGAACGCGACGAACGATGGCGCAGATCGCGGTGATCGACTATGGCGGCGGGAACGTCGGCTCGCTGATCGCGGCCCTCGAGCGGCGCGGCGCGGACTTCGAACTCACCGGCGATCCCGCGCGCGTCGTCGCCGCGCGCGCAGCGATTCTCCCCGGCGACGGCGCGTTCGCCGCGACGATGGAAGCACTCGTCGCGCGCGGCCTCGACCGGGCCGTCCGGCTGACGGTCGAGGCCAAGCGGCCGTTTCTTGGGATCTGCGTCGGAATGCAAGTGCTCTTCGACTCCAGCGACGAGTATGGCGGGGCGGCGGGCTTGGGTATTCTTCCCGGCGAGGTACGCCGTTTCTCGCAGGCTCCCCGCGTTCCGCACATGGGTTGGAACGATCTCGTGATCGAGCGCACCCACCCGTTCGTGGCCGGCGTCGCCACCGGCGCGTGGGCCTATTTCCTGCACTCGTATCGGGTAGCGGAGTCGGAGGCGCTGCTGGCGTCGTGCACGTACGGCGACCGTTTCGCCGCGATCGTGGCCAGCGAGAACGTGATGGCGACCCAGTTTCATCCCGAGAAGAGCCGTGCCGCCGGCGGGAGGCTGATCGACAACTTCCTCGCGATCGCCGCCGGGTGAGCCGCGAGCTGCTGCTCGTTCCGGCGATCGACTTGCGCGGCGGCTACGCCGTGCGGCTGGAGCGCGGCGATCCCGCGCGCGAAACGCGCTACGATGCGGACCCCGTCGGCCGCGCGCGCGCGTTCGTGAAAGCGGGCGCGCGCGCGCTGCACGTCGTCGATCTCGACGGCGCGTTCGGAACCGGTGAGAACGGCGCCGCCTTGCGCGCCATCTGCGCGGCCGTCGATGTTCCGGTGCAAACGGGCGGCGGTATCCGCAGCCGCGAGGACGCGGCGGCGCGCTTCGCCGCCGGCGCGCACGCCGTCGTGCTCGGTACGCTGCTGGTCGAACGTCCCAACGAAGCGCTCGCGATCATCGCGCGCAACGGCGAGCGCGTCGTAGCCGGCATCGATGCGCGCGGCGACGAGGTTGCGACGCGCGGCTGGCAGGCTAGCGGCGGCGTCTCGCGGGATGCGCTGGTGCGGACCGTCGCGGAATGGGGCGTGCGCCGGGTCGTGTATACGGAGATCGCGCGCGATGGGATGGGCGCAGGTTACGACATCGCCGCGCTCGCGCACGTAGCATCGCTCGCCGCGCTGCACGTCACCGCCAGCGGCGGAGCACGCACGCTCGAGGATCTGCTGGCGCTGCGCGACGGCACCCCCGAGAACGTCGACGCTGCAATCGTCGGGCGCGCGCTCTACGCCGGCACGCTCGACCTCGCGGCGGCGCTGGCGGCGCTGGCGTAGCCGCGTTCAGCCGGCGGCGGCGCCTTCGTAGCGCCGCGGCACCGCGGCCGGCAGACGGGCCACGATCTCGTATCCGATCGTGCCGCAGGCGGCGCCCAGGTCGTCGGCGCTAAGCGCGTCGCTGCCGTCGCGGCCGATGAGCGTCACCGTGTCGCCTGCCGCCGCGTCCGCGACGTCGGTCAGATCGACGAACGCCATGTCCATGCAGACGCGCCCGATCAGCGGCGCGCGCCGGCCGCGCACGAGCACGCTCGCCGCCTCTCCGGCGTTGCGCGGCAGCCCCTCGGCATAGCCGATCGGCAGCGTGCCGACCAGCGTCGGGCGCTCGGCGCGCCAACTGCGGCCGTAGCCGACGCTCCCACCAGTGTCCACCGTGTGCTCGGCGACGATGCGCGTGCGCCAGCTGAGGGCGGGTTCGAGGCGCAGCCCGCGGCCGCGCATCGTCAGCTCGGTCTCGCTGCTGGGCCAAATCCCGTACAGGCCGATCCCCGCGCGCACCAGATCGAGCCGCGTCTGCGGCCAGAGCATCGCAGCCGCCGTCGCGGCCGCATGCCGCTCGATGTCGCCGCCGAGCTCGCGCGCGGCGCTCAGGAAACGCGCGAGCTGTTCGTCGGTGAACGACGAGTCGAGCTCTTCCGCCGCCGCGAAGTGCGTGAACGCTCCGCGCAGGTCGAACTCCGGCGTCGCCGCGTAGGCCGCGAGCGCCGCGCCGGCGCGCGCGTACGGTAAACCCAAGCGCGCGACGCCCGTATCGATTTTGGCTTGAACCGCAAACGGTTTCCGCCGCCGCCGCGCGACGCTTGCTGCCTGGCGCGCGTACGTACCGTCGTCCCACAGCGTGAGCGCGACGTTTGCGGCGTGCGCGACGTCAAGATCGGACGCCGGCACCGGGCCTAGGACATGGAGCGGCGCGTCGAGCGCCGCATCGCGCAGTGCCACCGCTTCTTCGAGCGCGTACACGCACAACCGATCGACATGCGGTGCGAGCGCGCGCGCGACCGGCACCAGACCGTGACCGTACGCGTCCGCTTTGACGACGGCCGCCAGGCGGGCCGGCGCGACCAGCGCCGCGAGCGCGCGCGCGTTGCGGACGATCGCGTCGAGATCGATCGTGAGTTCGGCGATCACGCGGCGGCCGGCCGCGCGAGCACCCGCGAGACGACCAGCGCCACCGGAATACCGAAGAACAGCATGTGCGCGATCAGCTCGTTCTCGAGCCGCTGCGGCGACGGTCGATGATACATGCCGGCGGTGAGCAGCACGATCAGCATGAAGACATAGACCACGAGCCCGAAGCCCGCACCGGAGATCCAGGGTCGCACCAGCAGCTGGGGCTGGGTGCGGACCAGATACACGTAGCCGAGCGCCCAGCCGATCGAAACGCAGAGGTGGATGACGGCGCCGATTGCCGGTGCGGCGGGATTTGCCGCGATGCCCGGGCCGAACAGCACCGAAGCGATGAAGGTGAAGGCGCCGGAGATCACTTGGCCGGGCGGCGCGCCCGCGACGATCTGCGTGACGAACAGAAACGCGTCTAGCAGTATTGCGCCGGTGAGCCCCGCGGCGGCACCCGCCGCAAGCTGCATCTTCAGCGGCGGAGCGATCACGTCGCCATGCTCGCGCGGTATTCGTCCTCACGCCGTTCGAGCGCGCGCGCGACGCGATCGATGAGGTCGGTCATCGTCGCACGCGCGATGCGCCGTCCGATCAGCAGGTCGAACGCCCGCCCTGCCAGGCCGAGCGGCGGCCGGTACGCGCCTTCCAGCGTCAGCCGCGTGCTGTCGACCGTCTCGATGCGCAGCCGCAGCGTTCCGTGAAACTGCGGAAATACGCGGGTGCCGGCGCGCCACTCGAGCAGCATCGCGTCGTGGATGCGGCCGGTTTCGGTGTCATCGGGGTGCAGGCCGAAGACGAGCTTCACCGGCCGCCGCACACCGCCGAACCCGACCACGAAGTCGCGCAGCGGGACGCGCGCGTTTACCTCTACCTCGCGCTCGGCGGCACGAAAAAAGTCCTCGGCGTAGTCATGCGCGACCGAAAACGGGCACTGCGCAACGCGCTCCACGACGACACGAGAAATGTACGGGGCCACTCTCCCACCGTACCGCGAACGCCGCCGGACCCCTACGCGTAGGAACTCTTCTTAAGAGTCGAGATCAGCGACCGTTTGGCGGCCGACGAACCAAGCGCAGCCCCCTTGCACTCGTGAGTCGAGTCTGCTAATGTAAAGCTCTGGGTTTGGCACTCTCGTGCTGATAGTGCCAGGCCGCGAACTCCCCTTTCAACCCGTTAGAGCATTAGGCTCGCGGAGGATGGTTTTTGTGAATCTCAAGCCACTGGGCGACCGTGTGGTCGTCGAGCACGTGGAACAAGCCGATAAGAGTGCGGGCGGCGTCTTCCTTCCCGACACGGCAAAAGAAAAGCCGCAGGAAGGCCGCGTTCTCGCCGTCGGCTCCGGCCGCACGCTCGACAATGGCACCAAGCTCGCCATGGACGTCAAGCCCGGCGACCGCATCATCTATTCGAAGTATTCGGGCTCGGAGATCAAGCTCGAAGGCAAAGAGTACCTCATCATC
>Ga0182024_10005288_pt1 | contig 29035 bp, 31 predicted proteins | sample P32metaG_FD_120480 | JGI IMG/M metagenome (GOLD analysis project Ga0182024, IMG submission 120480) | Permafrost microbial communities from Stordalen Mire, Sweden - P3-2 metaG (Illumina Assembly) | ecosystem: Environmental > Terrestrial > Soil > Wetlands > Permafrost | place: Sweden: Stordalen...
GTGCCGTCGCGCACGCGGCCGACGATGCCTTGCAGGATCGCCGCGATGCGAAAGAAATTGTAGGCGGAATACACCGACAAATAAGGGCGGGGATCGAGACCGGTGCGTTTCACGTAAGCTTCGACATAATTTTCCAGCGAGGGGATGCCGAGCGCGGCCAAATCGAAACCAATAAGCGAACCGGTGCCGGCTTCCGACGGCGGCATGTGCCACTGCATCAGGTGGTAGGAAAAATCGGCGAGCGGGTCGCCGAGCGTCGAAAGCTCCCAATCGAGCACGGCCGAGATCGTCGGGGTGTCGGCCGCGAGGATGATGTTGTCGAGGCGATAGTCGCCGTGCACCAGCCGGGGCGGCTGCGGCGGCGGCAGATGTGCCGGCAGCCAAGCCATCAGCCGCTCCATATCGTCGATCTTTTCCGTCTCCGAGGCGCGGTATTGCTTCGACCAGCGCTCGATCTGCCGCGCCACGTAGTTTTCGCCACGGCCGTAATCGGAGAGCCCGATCTCGGCTGGATCGAAGCTATGCAGCCGCGCCAGCGTCGCATTCATGGCATCGTAGACCTGCGCGCGCTCGGCCGGATTCGATGAGGGCATCTGCGCTTCCCAAAACACGCGGCCCTCGACATGCGACATGAGGAAGAACGCGGTGCCGGTGATGGTCTCGTCGGAGCAGTAGACGATAGGCTCGGCGACGGGAAAGCCTTGCGCGTGAAGCGCGGCGATCACCCGATATTCGCGATCGACCGCGTGTGCCGAAGGCAGAAGCTTGCCCGGGGGCTTGCGGCGCAGCACATAGCGCCGCCCGGGCGTCTCGAGGAGGTAGGTCGGGTTGGACTGACCACCCTTGAACTGGCTGAGCGTGATCGGTCCGCCAAATCCCTTTACATGCTCGCGAAGATACATCTCCAGCCGGCTGACATCGAAGCGCAGGCGCTCGGAGACTTCCTTGGTGCCGGAGAAGGTGCTCTGACGGTCTGCGCCGCTCATGTTTCCCCCGATATTTCTTGTCCCCCGGATATCGCTAATCAGGCCCCGGCGCCAGTGCGCTGATCTTCCTTATTTTTCCCGCTCGACCGCGCGCCAGCCGATATCGCGCCGGCAGAAACCTTGCGGCCAGCGAATGCGGGAAATGGCTTCGTAGGCTCGCGTCCGCGCCTCGCGGACGGTCGTGCCGAGCGCCGAGATGTTGAGCACGCGTCCGCCATTGGCGAGGATGTGGTCGCCCTCTTGTTTGGTGCCGGCATGGAAAATTTCCACCCCTTCGACCGCGGCAGCCTCGTCGAGACCTTCGATGACGGATCCTTTGGCGTAGGGGCCCGGATAGCCTTGCGCGGCCATCACCACGGTCAGCGCCGCATCGGGATGCCAGCGCAGATCGAGCGATTTGAGTACACCGTCGCGGCTGGCAAGCAAGGCCGGCACCAGATCCGACATCAGGCGCAGCATCAGCACCTGGCATTCCGGATCGCCGAAGCGAACGTTGTACTCGATGAGCTTCGGTCCCTCGGCGGTGATCATCAGCCCGGCGAACAGCACGCCTTTGTAGGGCGCGCCCATCGCCTTCATCGCGCGCAAGGTCGGCAGCACGATTTGGCCCATGACCCGGGCGCTCATCGCCTCGTCGACAATCGGAGCCGGCGAGTAAGCGCCCATGCCGCCGGTGTTGGGCCCCTTGTCGCCGTCGAAGGCGCGTTTGTGATCCTGGGCTGACGCCAACGCGATTGCGGTCTCGCCGTCGCAGAGCGCGAAAAACGACGCCTCTTCGCCTTCCAGAAACTCCTCGATGACAAGTTCAGCGCCGGCCTCACCTAGTCCGCCGCCGAGAATCATGTCGATCGCGGCTTCGGCCTCGGGGAGGTTCTCGGCGACGACCACGCCTTTACCGGCGGCAAGGCCGTCGGCCTTGACGACGATGGGTGCGCCGCGGGCGCGGGCATAGGCCTTCGCTTGGTCTGCGGTGCGGAAACGCTCATAGGCCGCGGTCGGTATGCCGGCCGATCGGCACAAGTCCTTGGTGAAGCCTTTGGAGCCCTCGAGGCGCGCGGCGGTGCGGCTTGGCCCAAAGGCTTTGATGCCGGCGGCTTCCAGATCGTCCACCACACCGGCGCAGAGCGGCCCCTCCGGGCCGACTACGACAAAATCGACGGCGTTCTGGCGGCAAAAAGCGATCACAGCGGCACGATCCGCGATATCCAGCGCAACGCATTCGGCTTCACGTGCGATCCCGGCATTGCCCGGCGTACAGATCAGCCGATCCGTGAGCGGGCTTGCCGCAATCTTCCACGCCAGCGCATGCTCGCGTCCGCCGGAGCCAAGGAGCAGGATGTTCATGGGTTAAAGCGCGTTGTCATCGCCCCTGTAGCATGGGCGAGCGCCGGTGCAAGATCATGCAGGCACTTGTCCAGGGGTCTTGACCCGGGGCGATGCTCGGCACTAACAGCGCTGATCGCGATGGCAGTATCAGGATCATGAACGAACCGCGTCTCAATCTGCCGGAATTGACGGTTTCCGAGCTCTCGGCGGCGCTGAAGCGCACCATCGAGGATTCGTACGGCTACGTGCGCGTGCGCGGCGAACTTGGCAAGGTGAGCTATCACGCGAACGGCCATGTCTACTTCGACATCAAGGACGAACGCGCCAGCATTGCCGGCGTGATCTGGCGCAGCGTCGCTCCGCGCATCAAGCTCAAGCTCGAAGCGGGTCTAGAGGTGGTGATCAGCGGGCGGCTGACCACTTATCCCGGCCGCTCGCAATACCAGATCATCGTCGAAACGCTGGAGCCGGCCGGCCTCGGTGCGCTCATGGCGCTCCTTGAAGAGCGCAAGCGGCGGCTGACCGCCGAGGGATTGTTCGACGAATCGCGAAAGCAGCTATTGCCGTATTTACCGGCGGTGATCGGCGTCATCACCTCGCCGAGCGGCGCCGTCATTCGCGACATCCTGCATCGGCTCGCCGACCGTTTCCCGCGGCACGTGCTGGTCTGGCCGGTCAAGGTGCAGGGCGAAGGATCGGCCGCGGAAGTCGCCGCCGCTATCGCCGGGTTCAACGCGCTGCCGGAACGAGGGCCGATGCCGCGTCCCGATCTTCTGATCGTCGCCCGCGGCGGCGGCTCGCTTGAGGATCTCTGGTCGTTCAACGAAGAGATCGTGGTGCGGGCGGCGGCTGAGAGCCTTATTCCGCTTATTTCAGCCGTTGGCCATGAGACTGACGTCACCCTGATCGATTTTGCCGCCGACCGGCGGGCGCCGACGCCGACCGCCGCCGCCGAAATGGCGGTGCCGGTGCGGGCGGAGCTCGCGGTCGATGTCCAGAGCCTGGAGCGGCGCGCGCTTGCCGGCTGGATGCGCAATCAGGAGGCGCGGCGGGTCGCTGTGCGCTCAGCCGTCCGCGCGCTTCCGGACGCCGACGAGGTGCTGGCGCTGCCGCGTCAGCGGCTCGACCATGCCGCTATCGGCTTAGCGCGCGCGTTGCGCGCCAACGCCCACATCCATCGCGTCAGTTTCTCGCGCATCGGCGGCAGGCTCAGCTCGCACCTGTTACGCACGCATGTGGAGCGGCGTCGCGAACGCTATGCCGGCATAGCGCTGCGGCTGCGGGCGAGCGCGGCCGCGAATGTCTCGGCGCATCGCCTGAGGATCGCGCGCGAAGGCGAGCGCGTCGGCGCTTTGGCCGAGCGCGCCGGGCGCGCCATCGACAATATATTGGACGCCCGGTGGGCGCGTTGCGAACGCGACGCGCAATTGCTCGCCGCGTTCTCCTATCGCGGCGTATTGGCGCGGGGCTTTGCCCTGGTGCGCGATCGAACGGGCCGGCCGCTGCGTACCGCGGTTTCCGTAGCTACCGGCATGACGATGGACATCGAGTTTTCCGACGGCCACGTCGGCGCGCGCGCCGAAGTGGTTCAAGCTTCGATCACGCCGCGTCCCGAGCCGGCGCGACGGCGGCGCCGGCGCGATGGCGATCCCGGACAAGGCAGTCTGTTTTAGTTGCTGCCGCTTGGATCGTGTTTGTGGAAGCGGATTGGTCGGCGCGACAAGCGATCACGTTGCCCATTCTCGGCATCAGATAATCTGACTGTTTGTTTATGTCGTAAAAATTTTCTGAGATGGAAGCTGACTGTTTGTTCATGCGATGGAAAAGTTTCGATGCCGTGGAACTGCTATCATGCTTTCGTATTGTACACTTGGCGGACATTCGTTCGCCCTCAAGGAGGACAGCATGGTTCGAACGGTTTTTGCGGTCGCGATCGTCGCTTTGGCTTTCGCATCCGTATCTGGAGTTTCGCACGCGGCGCCGGCCGCTCCGCTTCCATCGGGGGTCGCGAGTGATGCCGCTTCAGGCAACATTACGCACGTGTGGTGCCGCTGGGGCCACTGCCACTACCATTACTGCCGCTGGCATCGTTGCTAGTTGAAGCTTGGCCGCTGACGTAGCTATTCGCGCGCGTCGAGGCAAATCGGCGCGGCGCATGGTTTTCTGGCCGTAGAATGACTATGCTGCCGGACGTGCGGGCCGTCCGGAGCTTTAGGCCCGACTGTGACGGAGGCCTATTTGCTCAATCGTACCGATCGCCCAAATCCGATGCCCGGCGAGGCCGAGGTGAAGTATCTCGACGGCGATTTTCGCGTGGTGCGGCCGGGGGCTTTCGTGCGCTGTGCCGTGACCGGCGGCGCGATTCCGCTCGAAGAACTCAGATATTGGAGCGTCGATCTGCAGGAAGCCTACGCCTCCCCGGAGGCCGTGCTGCAGCGGCATGCTGCGGGGTATGCGCGGAAGGCTTAGCCCACTCCATCCAGCGATTTTATCCTGGTCCGCTCATTCTCGCGCAAGCAGGAATCCAGAGACGGTGAGCTGGGTCGGGCGTTTCGCGGGGACGAGCGGAGGTTCCGCTACTACTACTTCTTCAACACGCTAAAAATCATGTCGCGGAACGCCTCCGCTTCTTCGATCATGAGCCGCACCCGCAAAGTGCTCGCCCGAGCGGCAAGGGCGACGAGGTGTGGATCGCCGGAAAACCGCGCGTGGTCTTTCTCGGTGGTGAGCAGCACCAAACCCGCGGCGTCGGCGCGCGCGATCAGCGCCTGTGCCTCTGCGGTGGTGTAGCGATGGTGATCGGCAAAGCTTGCGCGCTCGGCGACTGCGATGCCGGCTTGCGCAAGCGTCACAAAGAACTTCTCCGGATCGCCGATGCCGGCGAAGGCCAGAACCTTACGCCCGCCGAGCGCAGCGACGGTGGCTTGGTCGGGTTCGAGACGTCCGTGGAAGATCGCGACGCCGTGGCGGCGCGCGCGTTCGGTGACTGCTTTGGCGCCATCAGGCGGCCCGACGATGACGAGTGCCTGCGCATGCACGATCTGCGTTTCAAGCGGCGCCCGCAAAGGACCTGCTGGTATGACGCGGCCATTGCCAACGCCACGACGGCCATCGATCAGCAAGATCGCCAGATTTTTGGCAAGCGCTGGGTTTTGGAAGCCGTCGTCCATCACGATCACGGTCGCGCCGCCGCGTCGCGCGGCTTCGGCGCCGGCCACGCGATCGCGGGCGACGATGGTCGAAGCAAGGCGCGCCAGCAGGAGCGGCTCGTCTCCGACGGCGGCGGCAGAATGGACCGCGGGATCGACGCGCACGGGACCGGGAAGGCTTCCGCCATAACCGCGGCTCAAGAAGAACGGACGTTCATGCGCCGCGAGAAGAAGCCGTGCCACCTCGAGAGCCGCCGGGGTCTTGCCGGCGCCCCCGACGGTGGGATTGCCGAGGCAGATCACGGGCACGCCGGTGTTGCGGCCCTCCGAACGCATGCGTAGCGCCGCCACTGCGCCATACATGCCCGCGAGCGGGCTAAGCAGGCTGCCGCCGCCGGGCCGCCACCAGAAGGCGGGCTCTCGCATCAGAGCACGATCCCGAGAACGCTTGCCTCGCACTTGATCTGGGGTAGAGGCCGGTTTTTGGTAAAGATCATCGCTGGTCTCTAGGACGTCTGCCGTTCGAGCTGAAGCTGCATCAGGTAGGGCTCGAGCGCGGCGAACGTGCGTTCGAGTGCGCCACCGAGCTTGTCCACCGTCACCAGCGCTGCATCGGCCACCGCCTTGCGTGCCGCCGGGTGTCCGAGCCAGCCGGCGAGACAAGCAATCAATTCTTCCTCGTCCGCGATAAGCTCGGCGCCGTGTGCTGCATCCAGCGTGGCGTAGATCTCGGCAAAATTCCAGACGTGCGGACCGTGGACGACTGCCGCGCCGAGCCTGATGGCCTCGATCGGGTTCTGCCCGCCATGGCTTGCAAGCGATCCGCCCATGAACACGATCGGCGCGAGCCGGTAGATCAGACCGAGTTCGCCAAGTGTGTCGGCGATGAAGATGTCGACATCCGGTTTCGGCAGATCGCCGCGCGAGCGAAGCGCGACGGAAAGGCCGGCCGCCTTTGCCGCGTCGGCAATCCCCGGGCCGCGGTCGGGATGGCGCGGCGCGATGATCGTCAACAGGGTGGGACATTTCGCGCGCAGTCGCCGATGCGCGGCGATGATTGTGGTTTCCTCGCCCGCATGCGTGGACGCCGCCGCGATCACGTCGCGCATACTGATGATCGCATTCAGCTTGTACAAGGCGGATTGATCGACGGGCGGCGCGGGTACGTCGAGCTTCAGATTGCCGATGTTGCTGATGCGCGGGGCGCCGAGCACCCCGTAGCGCTGCGCGTCGCCGCTCGACTGAGCGAGGCAAAGATCGAGGCGATGGAGGAGTGCCCCGATCACACCCGGAATGAGCCGCCAGCGGCGGAACGAGCGCTCCGACACGCGGCCGTTGACAAGGATCATCGGGATCGAACGGCTCGCGCACGCCAACACGAGATTGGGCCACAGGTCGGATTCGACGAATAACCCGAGATCGGGCCGCCAGTGCTCGAGGAAACGGCCGACAAATCGCGGCGCGTCGAACGGAATGAATTGATGCAGCGTGCCTGCAGGCAGACGCTGTTCGGCGAGCGCCGCCGACGTGACGGTGCCGGACGTCACGAGCACGGCGAAATTCTTCGCGCGAAGACGCTCGATAAGAGGGACGACGGCGAGCATTTCGCCGACACTCGCGCCGTGCAGCCAAATCAGCGGGCCGGCTGGGCGCGGCAGGCTTGCCTGACCATAGCGTTCACCGAGGCGTGCCGGATTTTCCTTGCCGCGTTTCAGGCGCCACGCCAAGAGGCGCGGCGCCAAAGCCGGCGCCGCCGCCATGGAAGCGAGTCGATAGAATCGCAGCGCGAGCGGCAACCGGTCGCGCACGCTCATTCCTCCCCGTGCGGCCGGTCGGCACCCTCAAAAGCGCCGCACATCGCCGCGTTTAGTCGCCCCCGTCGTTGTCGCCGGACGTACGTCCACAGCATGCGTCCTCTTAGCGCTGTGGCGCCTGGCTTTCCGGATCGAGCACCCGGTGCAGATGGACAATGAAATACCGCATCTCGGCATTGTCGACGGTGCCCTGCGCTTTCGCCTTCCACGCGGCGTAGGCGCTGGCGTAATTCGGATAGATGCCGACGATGTCGAGCTTGTCGAGGTTTCTGAATTCCATGCTCGCCACATTGTTGAGCTCGCCGCCGAAGACGAGGTGGAGCAACTGCTTCGCCGAGTGTTTGGGGATGTCCGACATGAAAACTCGCTCCGCGCAATTCGCGATCTATAAAGAGGCGAGGCGTTCATCCCTAAGGAGTTCGATGAGTGCCGCGTGCCTGTCCCGGCCGGCCGCGACGAGCATCCCATGCCGTGGCACGGGAAGGTTATACGTGACTGCGCCGCCCCCGACGGGCGTCAGCACGCCACCAGCTTCGTGCACCAAAAGATCAGCTGCTGCAAGGTCCCAGTCGTGACTGTTGACGCCGGCGATGGCGATGTCGCACGCGCCGTGGGCGACGCGCGCAAGGCGCAGCGCCAGCGAGCGCACGCGCGGCATGATGATGAGGGGCGGCGATACGGCGGCCACCCGCTCGAGATAGCTCTTCGGACCGGCGATGCGCGCATGGGCGAGCGAGCTGCCGCTCGTGGCCGCGATCGGAGCACCGTTGCAGGTGGCGCCCCGATTGGCGGTCGCCACGAAGAACTCTTCGGTGACTGGAGCGTAGAGGCAAGCAACGATCGGCCGCCCATGCTCGACGAGCGCCGCGGAGACGGTCCAATCCGCTGAGCCTGCGAGATAGGCGCGCGTGCCGTCGATCGGATCGACGATCCAGACGTAGCGAGCGGCAAGCCGGGCCGGATCGTCGACGCTCTCCTCCGACATCCAGGCGATGCCGGAGTGCTCGCCGGTCAGCCGATCGCGCAACAACCCGTCGACGGCGATATCGGCGTCGCTGACCGGCGATGACCCGGCCTTGGTCCAATTGTTGATCGGGGCGCCGAACATCGACAGCGCCAGCGCGCCGGCCTCGCGCACGCACGCCGCAAGCCGCGTGGTTGCTTCCGTGGGATCGACGACCTCAGTGGCCGGCAACGGTCATGCCCTCAACCCGCAGCGTCGGCGCGTTGGTGCCGTAGCGGAAAACGAGGTCGTTTGCCGGCGTAAGACTGGCGAACATGTCCGATAGATGTCCGGCGATCGTGACCTCGCTGACCGCATAGGTGCGTTCGCCGTTCTCGATCCAGAACCCGGAGGCGCCGCGGCTGTAATCCCCGGTTACGAGGTTAACTCCCATCCCGATCATGTCGGTGATGTAAAAGCCGTCCGCGATGTCGGCGATCAATTGGTCCGGGCTTTTGTCGCCGGGGACGAGATGAAGGTTGCTCGGTCCAGGCGAAGGGGTTGAGGAAACGCCGCGCTGAGCGTGACCGGTTGTTTCCAGGTCGAGCTCGCGCGCGGTCGCGCAGTCGAGCAGCCAGGTCTTGAGAACGCCATCCTCGACCAGTTTGCGACGGCGGCCGGCAATGCCCTCGGCGTCGAACGGCCGCGAACGCAAGCCCCGTCGCCGCAACGGATCGTCGACGATCTCGATCCCGGAGGCAAAAATCTTCTCGCCGAGCTTTTCCCGCAAGAAGCTGGTTTTGCGCGCGATCGAGCTGCCGTTGGCGGCGCTGGCGAGATGGCCGACCAACGAACCGGAAATTCTGGAATCGAACACGACGGGTACGCGACGCGTGGCGACCTTGCGTGGGTTGAGGCGCTTGACCGCGCGTTCGCCCGCCCGCCGTCCGATCGCTTCGGCGCCTTCGAGGTCGGAGGCGTGAAGCGTCGAGGAGAAATCGTAGTCGCGCTCCATGCCGGTGCCGTCGCCGGCGATCGCCGTCATCGAGATGCCGTGACGCGAAGCGATCGTCGCGCCGTGGAAGCCAGTGCTGGTCACCAGCACCAGCCCGCCGATGCCGGCTGAAGCCGACGCCCCGCCCGATTTGGTGACGCCGGCGACCGCGAACGCGGCGGCCTCGGCTTCGCGCGCGCGGGCTTCAAGCACATCGACCGCAGGCATGTCGGGATCGATGAGATCGAGCACGGGCAATTGGCGCGCCAACTGTTCTGTGTCAGCTAGCCCGGCGAAGCGGTCTTCCGGCGCGGCACGCGCCATCGCGACCGCCCTCTCGGCCAGCGCATCGAAGCCGTTGCCTTTAAGATCATTGGTCGAAACGACCGCCTGCTTGTGGCCAACGATAACGCGCAGGCCAAGGTCGTCTCCCTCGGAGCGTTGCGATTCCTCGACGGCGCCGTCGCGCACATCAACCGAAAGCGACACCGAGCGCACGGCGAGCGCGTCGGCCTGATCGGCGCCGGCGCGGCGCGCGGCGGTCACGAGGCGTTCGGCGAGATTGGTGAGGTCGGACTGGTCAAGAAGCGATGGCATGTATGGGCCGGTTTATGTGGGGGAAGAAGCGAATACAAGGTCAAGATGTAGCCGTCGGCCGCGTGATTCAACCCGGGGGATTGCCGCACATCGGCGCGCAAACGAACGAATTTGCCGCCGCCGCGGCAACGGCTCATCAATCATGTGTGCCATTCGCGGGCGCTATACACGCGGTTAACCAGGCTTTTTAAGCTGATTGCGACCGCGCCATGGCATTGTTGCGGAAACCGGGCGGCAACAGCCCGGCGGGAGCCGAGTTTTCGGGGCGTCAAATGGAAGCCGGCAGGATCGCTGCCGGGTCGAGCCGCACGTTGCGGCTCGACCCTTTCTCTTTGCCCGTGCGTTTCGAAGCCGCTGATGACGCGGCCGACGAGCACCGGCGCGTCATCGATCTCCATCGCGAGCGCGTCGTCGTGCGCCGTTCCGTCCGCGGCATGCGCATGGCGCTCAATTTGCCTGTCGCCGCGTTCCGTGGCGTCGCTATTCGCCTAACCGGAAAAGAGAACGCGCCGACGGCGATAGCGGTCGTGCTCGAGCATGGCGACCCCGCGCTGTCGCTGCCGCTGTTCTCATCCAGCGCGAGCGACGACATCGTCGCCGAATGGCAGTCCTGGGGCCGCGTGCTCGGCTTGCCGCTCCTTGTCGCCGAGCGCGACGGCAGCTTGCGCGAGCCATTCGCGCGTCTCGGCGCCGTGCGCATCGAAGCGCCGACTTGGCGGCGCCGCCGCCGCAGCGCGATCGCCCGCCGCCGCCCGACCATCCTGTTGCGGCGCCGGCCAGGGAAGTTGTCGGATTCGCCGGCTATCCATCGCGGCGAGCGCGAGATCATCGCCAGGAATTGAGCCACCGCGCGGCTCACTCGCAGAGCGCATCACGCCAGAGCGGTTTTGAGCAGCTCGACGAAAGTCGCGGCTGCGATCGGCAGCACGCGGCCGCGGCGGGTTGCTAGAATGAGTCGTGCCTGCAGGAGAGGGGGGTCGATCAGCGGCAGCGCAATCATGTCGCCCGGTGGAATGAGGGTCTTGCCCGGCTTGCGGAATTGAAAGCAGACGCCACGGTTCATGCGCGCGAAGGCTTTCATGGTTTCGACCGAATTGGACACCAGACGCGGATCGAGATCGTACGAGGCTTGCGCCAATACCTGCTCGATCAAAGCTCGTCCCGCCAAGGTCGCGTCGCCCAGCGCCAGCGGATAGGCCAGACAGTCGCGCAAACCGTAAAGCGGCCGATGCACTGAATGTGGCTTCGTCCGCCCTAAACCGGCAAATTTTCGACCTGGAGCTGGACCTGGGTTCGGCGCTTTTTGAACGCTTACCGCGAGGCGTTCGGCTAACGGCGGCCGGTGAGGTCTTTCTCGCCTACACGCGTCAGGCGATTTCAGAACTGAAGGCCGTCGAATCGCAGGTCGAGCAACTGCGCGGCTTAGTGCGCGGTCAGGTCGGCATCGCCGCCGTCGAGTCGGTCGCGGGCGAGTTGCTACCGTCCGTCATAACGCAATTCCAGGCGGAGCATCCAAACGTCCGCTTCAATGTTCGTATTGGGGCGCCGGAGGATTTAGTTGCCGCGCTGACCGCCGATCAGGTCGATCTGATCCTGACGCACTACCCACCCCCGCGAAAGAACGTGGCAATCGTCGCGGCGGCCGGACAAGCGTTGTGCCCGCTTCTGACCGGCACCGTCGATGTTTGGCCGGCTATCTCATCAACGAGGTATTGGCGGCGAAGGAAAAAGGCTTCGACGTGAACGTCATCTACCCGGTCGATTACGGCATCGATCTTTACGCCGATACGCTGTTCACCACCGAAAAGATGCTCAAGGACAAGCCCGATGTAGTCCGCAATTTTGTCGCGACGACGCTCAAGGGTTGGGACACGGCGATCGCAGAGCCGGAGGAGGCGGCGAAGATTACCATCAAGTACGGCGACAAGCTCACCTACGACCACGAGTTCGCGATGATGAAAGCGAGCGTGCCACTGCTTAAGCCGGACAGCAAACCCGTCGGCTTTATGGATGAGGCAGGTTGGAGTTCCGCGCAGAAGCTTTTGCTCGGCGCCGGATTCCAAAAGCAGCCTATCAACGTGGCGGAGGCTTTTGGCGCAAAGTCTACGCCATGAATGCGATCGTCTTGACCGATCGGCTGAGCGCCGCGCCCATCGTGCAGCCCAAGCCCATTCTCTCGATCAAGGATCTCGGTGTCCGCTTCGGCAGTGTGGTCGCGATCGAGAGCTTGAGCTTGACGGTCGGGCGCGGCGAGTTCGTGTCGCTACTCGGGCCATCCGGATGCGGCAAGTCGACCCTTCTGAAAGCGCTCGCTCGCCTGGTCCAGCCGACTGCTGGGCAAATCGCCAGCGCGGACCCGGATTTGCGCACCGGTTTCATGTTCCAAAAGCCGCTTTTGCTGCCGTGGCGGACAACGCTCGACAACGTGCTGTTGCCGATCGAGATTCAGCGCGGCGGCAACGTCGTCTATTCGGCTGATCGCCGGAACGCGCTGCGGATGCTTGACCTGGTTCGGCTCGGCGATTTTGTGCAAGCCTATCCGCACCAATTGTCGGGCGGGATGCAACAGCGGGCGGCTCTGGCGCGGGCGCTGATGTGCGATCCCGACGTTCTTCTGCTTGACGAGCCGTTCGGCGCGCTCGATGAGCTAACGCGCGACGTGCTCAACGAGGAAATGATCCGTATCTGGCAAAGCAAGGAGACGCGGCTGACCACCGTGTTCATGGTCACGCATTCGATCCCGGAGGCCGTCACCATGTCGGATCGCGTCATTGTGCTTTCGAACCGGCCGGCCCGGCTGATAGAGGATGTGCCGGTTACCTCTCTGCGACCGCGCGCGCCGGAAGATGCCGACACCGGCTCGATCATCCGCCGCATCCGCGCGATGGTAAGGAGCGGCCGATGATGTCGCGTGCGGTTGCTCCGCTTGCATTCGGCTTGCTCCTGCTCGTCGCCTGGCAGGCGATCGTGGTCGTCGGCCAAATTCCGGAATACCTGTTGCCTTCGCCGATCGCGATCATGGCGACGGGTGACCGATTTCTGGCTGTCCAGTTCGCAGTAACGTTCGTCGAGGCGCTCGCCGGCTTCGTCATCGCCAGCGCGCTCGCCTTTGCCATCGCCACGCTGTTTGTGCGGTTTCACACATTTGAGGACGGGTTGTTTCCAATCGCCATTGCGGTGAAGACAACGCCGATTGTGGCAATCGCGCCGCTGCTTGTGATCTGGCTCGGCACCGGCTGGTGGTCGAAGATCGTAGCAGCGATCCTGATCTGCTTCTTTCCGGTACTGGTGAACACGGTCAAGGGTCTTAAGGCCGCTGATCTGGAATACCGCGAACTGTTTGAAACGCTCGGAGCGAGCCGCGCTCAGGAATTCCGTAAGCTGCGCGTGCCTTATGTCTGCCGTATCTTTTCTCCGCACTGAAGATATCCTCTTCACTGGCGGTCGTCGGTGCCATCGTCGGCGAATTCGTGGGCGCTACGCGTGGTCTTGGCTACCTCATTATCGTCTCCTCTGCGCATCTCGAAACGGCGACGTTGTTTTCAGCGATCTTCGCCGCCGCCTTTGCTGGTATTGCCATGTTCTATGCCATCGCCTGGACCGAGCGGCGATTGATCTTCTGGCCGAGCGGAGACGCGGAATAACCATGCGTGGGATCTTGGTCGACGTCGTTCGCATTCCCACCAAGGGCCCTGGTGACGTTTCGGGCCTGATGCAGCTCATTGATGCGGGAAAAGTCGCGCCATCATCCATCCTCGCGGTGCTCGGCAAAACGGAAGGTAACGGCGGGGTGAACGATTTTACTCGCGAATACGCGATGGCCGCATTGTGCGACGCGCTTTCGCCGCATCTTAAGCTCGCTCCGCGGGCGGTCGAAGGCAAGATAGCCTTCGTGATGTCAGGTGGCACCGAAGGAGTGCTCTCGCCGCACCTGACCGTTTTCACGCGCACGCTAGCGGCGGACGCGGCGAATAATGCGACGGGCGGCAAGCGCTTGAGCATCGGGATTGCTCACACCCGCGACTTCCTGCCGGAAGAAATCGGCCGCAAGGTCCAGATCGAAGAGACTGTGGCAGGGGTTCATTCGGCCATGCGCGACGCCGGCATCGACGACGTGTCCGACGTGCATTTCGTGCAGATCAAGTGCCCATTGCTCACCAGCGAACGCATCGAGGCAGCGCTCCATCGCGGATGCAAGACAATCACGGCCAGCGCTTATGCTTCGATGGCGTATTCGCGCGGCGCTTCCGCACTCGGCGTGGCCAGAGCATTGGGCGAGATCAATGGCGACATTGAGCAGGAACGGGTTCTCAAGGACTGGGATATGTTCTCATCGGTCGCCTCTTGCTCGGCCGGCATCGAGCTGATGCACAACACGGTGATCGTTATGGGTAACTCGGGTTTTTCCTTAAGCCCTTTCGTGATCGGTCACGCGGTGATGCGGGACTCGATCGATCTCTCCGCCGTGATCGAAGCGCTCAAAAGCGTCGGGCTCGGTTTGGCGGATGCGCAGTCGCAGGATCGGGTCGCAAACATTTTTGCCAAAGCTGAGGCGTCGCCCGACGGTTGCGTGCGTGGCTTCCCCCACACCATGCTCGATGATTCCGATGTCGGCTCCACGCGCCATGCCCGCGCCGCTGTCGGAGGATTGATCGGTGGACTATCGGGGACCGGCGCCGTCTATGTGTCAGGCGGCGCTGAGCATCAAGGGCCGCCCGGCGGCGGCCCGGTGGCCGTGATCGCGCGCGTTTGACGGCGCGTTGCGGTTGGCCGCGCGCCGATGGTTTTGGTCGAAACGATAGGCCGGGTCGGTCAGGTGAGGCGTCGCAGCGCGGCGTCCAGCAGCAATCCGGCAAACAGGATCAGGCCGGCGTCGCGGTCGGATTTGAATACGGTAAGGCAGCGATCGGGATTGGCGATGTCGAGCCGGATGATCTGCCAGGTCAGATGCGCGGCAAAAGCGAGGAGCCCAATCGCGAAGACGCCGCCGGCGCCGGCGGCGAACCCTGCCGCGCCGATGAGACCGACCGCGAGCGCGTAGAACAGAGCGAGCATCGGCTTGGTGCGCGCACCGAACAAAAGCGCCGTCGATTTGATGCCGATGAGCGCGTCATCCTCGCGATCTTGATGCGCATAGATCGTGTCGTAGCCGATCACCCAGGCGATAGAGCCGGCATAGAGGAGTACCGCCGGCACATCGAGCCGGCCGAAAGCTCCGGCCCAACCCATCAGTGCGCCCCAGGAAAAGGCCAAGCCGAGCACGGTCTGCGGCCAGTAAGTGATCCGTTTCATGAATGGGTACACTGCCACGATCGCGAGCGAAGCGATGCCGAGCGCGATGGTGAAGGTGTTGAATGAGATCAGCACCGCAAAGCCGATCAGCGCCTGGAGGGCAAGAAAGACCGCGGCCTGAACGACGCTGACCTGGCCGGACGGGATCGGCCGCGAGCGCGTGCGCTCGACGCTGGCGTCGAGGTCGCGATCGACGATGTCGTTCCAGGTACAGCCGGCGCCGCGCATGGCGAAGGCGCCGACGAAGAACAATGCGAGATGGACCAGGCTCGGCGCCGCTTTGTGGGCGGCCACAGCGGCAAGGGCGGACGACCACCAGCAGGGCAATAGCAGGAGCCATGAGCCGATCGGGCGGTCGAGCCGCGCGAGCCGCAAATAAGGACGCGACCAGACTGGCGCGAGTGTATCGACCCAATTTTCGGTCGCGTCGGCAACCGAACCGGCCGCCGGGCTCATTTTGCCAACGGGTTACCGTTAAGCGAGTCCAGGGTGCCGCGGCCCGTCTTGGTATTGTTCCCGGTATCGACGGATGGCGTGCCGATGGCGTCGCTGAGTGACGGCGGCCGCGGTTTGGCGGCGGGCGCTTCCGTGCAGGCCGCAGTGCGGAACTTCAGTGTATGTTCGTGGTTGTCTTTGGCCGCCTTGATCGCCTCTGCGGGAATGCCGCACCAGGTCTTGTTGTCTTCGAGAAACTTCACCACGGCGCTTTCGGCTGCATAGAAGCGCTGCACCAACGCGCAAATGTCTTTGCGTTCGGCTTTATGTGCGACAGCCGTACGGATGGCCAACGCCTTTTCCTGCGCGTCCGTCCTGAGCTGAGGGAAAGCATTGCATTGCGGTGGAGACGGTTGCGCCAACGCTGCATGGGATTCGACGGCAATGGCGAGGGCGGCAAGCGCCATGGCGACGCTCCACTTCATGTAAGGTCCTTTCCCCGGCTCCCGTGACCCTGGGATGAGTCTCTTATGCGGCCACTAAAAGGCTCGTTGATTTCGGCGACAAGGCGGCAGAACCTCCCTAAGGGGCGGGTGCGACGCTGAAGCACTTACCCAAGGTGATACACGCAAGCCGGGCTTCGCCGCAATGTTCTCATATGCTCGCATTCTCACATGTCCAGATATGATTTTCGCAGCCCGCGCCTGTACGTCGAGGCGCCGTTGGTGGAGGGCGCAAATGTGGCCCTCAATAGTGCCCAGGCTCACTATCTCGTCACGGTGCTTCGTCTGAAATCGGGTGGCCGCGTTCTGGTCTTCAACGGCCGCGACGGCGAGTGGAGCGCGACCCTGACCGTGCTCAAGCGAGCCGCTGTCTTGGTGGTCGGCGCCAAGACGCGGGACCAAACCTCGGCGGCGGATCTGCACTACCTGTTCGCGCCGCTCAAAGCCGCGCGGCTCGATTACATGGTTCAGAAGGCGGTCGAGATGGGCGTGTCGCGGTTGCAGCCCTTGTTCACCCGTCATAGTCAGGTCGCACGCGTGAACCCGGATCGCATGCGCGCCAACGCCATCGAAGCCGCCGAGCAATGCGGCATTCTTTCGCTTCCGGATATTGAAGCGCCGGTTGATTTTGTGCGCTTGCTTGCCGATTGGGACCCGGCGCGTCGCCTTTTATTTTGTGACGAAGATGCCGAGGTGACCGACCCGGTCGGCATTCTTGCCGGCCTGCCGCGTTCGTCGCTCGCGGTGCTGATCGGACCGGAAGGCGGTTTTGCCGAGGACGAGCGCGCGTCGTTGCTGAAGTTGCCGAACGTGGTTCGTCTCTCGCTCGGTCCACGCATTTTGCGTGCGGATACAGCGGCGGTTGCGGCGCTGACGCTCGTTCAGGCGCTCATAGGCGATTGGCGACCAACGACTTGATCAGTGAATCATGCCGAGACGATCGATGCAGACGAAGCTGACGTAATCGCCGTATCTGCGATGCACGCTGGTCACATGCGAAAGGCGGTCCCAGCGAGCGCACCAATTCGTGGCCATCTCGCGGTAGACGCCTTTCTCCAGATCAGGGGAGTAAGAAATAATGCCGCCCGTATCATTGCCTGTAAGGCCCGGACCGGGACCGAGAAAAACGGCGCCGGCCATTGCGGCGCGGCCGGCAAACGGCAGCCACAGAGCAAGCGCCGCGACAACCAACAGTATCCGACGCATTGCCCGGTTCTCCCCATCCAGATCGACGAAACCAAGCTTAGAAGCTTGCGCCGGGAATGAAAAGCGGGTCGCGGTCGCGGCCGCCGCGCGAGGTTTTGAGCCGAATGGCGGTGGCTGTCTCACAACATCGAATAGGCGCTGGCCACCATGCCCACCGGCCGTTTGTCGGACGCGCCGAGCAGCATGACGCGGCCAAAGCTGGTGTTGCGGCCGATGCGCACGACGCGGGCGTCGGCGACAACGTCAAAACTCACCGGCCGCAGAAAATGCGTCGTCTGATCGATCGTGCTCATCGGACGGTAGCCGTTCCAGGCGGCCGAACAAGCGATGACCATAGCGCTGTCGGCGAGCGCCATCAGCGCCTGACTGCAGACCGCCTCGCCGTCGCAACAGGCCTTTTTGGAGAACGGCAACCTGACCACCGCACCCGGTTGCCAGTCCGGCAACGCTCCCGGAGGCCGCATGGCCTCCACGCTTTCTACCAGTAATGCCAAGTCCTGTACCCAAGGCGCAAAAATCTTGGCCATCAGGCGCCCGGCCGCCTGCAAACCGAATGTCGGTTCGGATGCTAAAAGCTGATGCACCTCGCCCATGTCCAATTCCCCCAAGGGCCATCCGCCCCGTCGACCGGATCGTCCAAGGTTTTGCCTTGCGACGCCCGGCGAACCCCCGTTTGCCCGTCCCTCCCTCTCCGCCGCGCCATCTCTTGCGACGGACGGCGCAGGAAGAGAACTCCAGAAGGAGAAAATCACCGCAGTTGATCACTGAACGCCCACATTGCCGACGAATCAGACGCAACAAGCTTATGAGCGGTACCATGATGTGGCAGTTTGGTCGCGCGCCTTAGTTGCTAAAAAATCTGTTATCAAAAGTAGGGTCGACCTAAATGCCTCTGGACTACCGGACTGCTGCCCATTCGACCTCGCGATTGAGTCTCGGGCATCGCGGCGGCGGCGCGCCGCCTCCTTCTGGCCGCCAAAAGGGTTTGCTGCCTTTGAGCGTGGCCGGTTTGCCACTGTCCTCGGCCATGCGGGCTCCGCCGGCACGCTACCCTTGACCGGCAATCGCAGGCGCGGCACGGTTGCTTGGGTTCTGCGCAAGAGGGGCCGCAAGGGCTAGAGGGCATGTCAGGGCGGATCGCGTTTCTCGCGCTGGGGTTGGCGCTCAGCGTTGTTTCAGTCTCGCAGCTCAGCGCGGCGGGTCTTATCGAGAAGAATTTCTGGCTGTCCGGGCCGCGTTACGATCGTGAAATGCCAGCCTGCGATTATCCGGCGGCGCTCGACCGCATTATCGGCGATTTCCATACCAAAGAGGCTCGGTTCTGGAATTCCGAGCTGCAGATCGTCGGCATCGAGAACATCCACCAAACCGCGGTGCTACCGTGGGCGGCACAATCAATTCCGCGCCGCTTCTGCAGCGGCACCGCTGTGATCAGCGATGGCGTGAAGCATCCGATCTACTACTCAATCGCCGAGGATGCCGGCCTTATCGGCGCGAATTGGGGCGTCGATTTTTGCGTCGCCGGGCTCGATCGCAATTGGGCCTACGGACCCGCGTGCCGCGCCGCGCGGCCGTAAAGCATCCGTCCGGGCGCCTAACGTACACCGTGCCAAGGATCGTATTGCTTGTCCGGTAAGTTGCGCAGTGCCGCGTTGTAAGCCTTGTCGTTGGCCTTCAGCTTTCCGGCCTCGGCGGCCTTGTCCCCTTGAGCGGACGCCGCCGCCGCATGCTGACCCACACCACTGGCGGCGTTTATTTGGGTTTGCTGGCCCCCCACTTGGGCTTGAGCGCTCGCCATCATCGCCGCCAAAGCTAATCCCGCGATCAATAATCTCATGGGCTCACCCTTTAACCCCTCGGTTATTGTCTTCTCGGCCATTGTCTTCAAATCCGCGCACTCGCGGTTGACCCGACCCCGCGCGAGTATAGCGCAAACAACGAATGCGTTAAATCGGGCAATGTTTAGCCCGACTGGGCCGTTGTCCGCCGGCAACGTTCCGTCGTGCAGGCCTCGGTTGCTTCCGGAACGGGCCCCCTCAGCAGGGGTTGCTCGCGCATGGCAACCGCAAATGAGTATCGAAAATATGCCGAGGAATGCCCCTTGGCTTGGCCGGAAGAGCCGGAACAAGAGCACAAGACGATACTGGTTGCGGCTAGCTGTTCGGCGAGCCGGCGTCCGCTAGCGCTCCAGCGCCTCGATCACAAATTGGCGCAGACGGATCGGATCGCGTTCGCCGAGTTGGGCGAACTCAATGACCTTTTTGGCGATGGCGTTCGTCTGCGGATGATCTTGATCGCGCAGCCCCAAAGTGCGGCAGACATCGGTATATGCGCTCGTCATGGTCGCGATCGCTTCTGGTTCAAACGCCTGGTTTTTCAAGAGGTGGTAGACGGTCATTGCGGTGCTCTCAATACCCGCGGAAACGATCAGGCTCGACGTAAGGCGGCCAACGCGGCATTCGTGCGGCGGTGTTCAATCCGCCAGACAAACAACCGTGATCCGCACGCAACTCGGTCGCCGCCGAGCTTGACGCACGTCAAACCCATCAGCTCATGATACTTTGTTCTTGCTTTGTTCGATCTTGGGGGTATCGGAATTATCCCCTAGCCACAAGTACCGGTTGTAAGGTACAAGGGGAGGGCTGGCGGAACTGGGAATAGTTCCGATACCCGCCAGACCAATCTAGGAAGGATGATTCCGCCTTCGAATAAGGTGGAACATGGGCGCTTTGCCCGCGTGGTTACGAGAGGAAAAAAAGAGTCATCAAATGCAGGTTGATGACCGGCTGCGCTTTTGTACCGGCTTCGTCGGGACAGGGACGAGCGAGAATTTTGTCGCTCACGGCACCTGTTTTTGCGTGTTCATGGCCGATGGTGATTTCACATTCGACTACTTCATTAGTGCGCAGCACTTACTATGGCCGCAAAGACGGAAGAACCCGCAGAGTCCCCCGGACACTCCAATGGTCGTCCGGCTAAATACGAAGGTCGGCACGAGCCGAGTGGTTCAAACGTCGCCCAAAGCATGGATTTATCCCACTGATCCGACAGTTGATGTGTGTGCTTTTCGTTTTAGCGAAATTATGCACGACGCCTCCGACGAGCTAGAAGTCAATTCGATCAATCTTGATACGATGACAATCGGTGGCCATCCGCTCCATACCGCAGAAGCGGTCGGGATGTCCCTAGGTGATGAAGTATTTATCTGCGGTGCCTTCGTCGGGCGCGTTGGCTATCGCAAAAATATTCCGGTGGTGAGAATTGCGAACATCGCGGCAATGCCAGAAGAACCGATAGACTTCGCGTCACCAAAACAACCAGCCTATCTAATCGAAACGCGGTCGATCGGCGGCACAAGTGGCTCGCCCGTCTTTTTGAACTTGCAAGAACATCGTGTGCGACGGCGCACGCACGGGTATCGCATCGGAATGACAAGAGCCACGCCGGACAATCAGGAACAAACAAATACGACTCATTTAATTTTGCCGTACCTGCTGCTTGGTATGTTTATTTCCTTTCATGGCGGAAACTATTTGCAAGATTTTGTGGTGGAGGAAGATAGCGAGATTCACCCGTTGAAAGATGCCGATTTCAACGCCGGTATCGGGGTTGCGCTTCCGGTTTCAGTTATTATTGATCTATTGAATTCAACCGCTGCGAAAGAGGCCCGCATGAAGGAAGTTGAAGCAAAGCGGAAACAATCCGGTGCTCGGCCCGCATCTGCTATTCGGCATCTCGGGGAGGAGGACGAAGGTTCCGCTGTCGGCCCTCCAGCCACCGACGCGAACTCCACTCACCGAGAGGATTTCAACTCTCTTTTAGGCGCGGCAGTGAGAAAGCCTGAACCAATAGATTGAACATCGACCAGTGCGAGTGCCGCATGTTGCGGCGATAGCTGAACTCGGCGACGTATTTCCAAGCGTGTTTTCTCGAAATATGGACGTGCGTTCCCTTGACCGCTCGTTTGAATAACGACCAATGGCTTTCAAGGCTATTCACATGATGGATGCCACGCACATATTCCTTCGCGGAGTGGTTGACCGTCTCATGCGTGTAGTGACGGCGAAGATCGTTATAGCCGCGCCATTGATCCGTGCTGATCGTGCTGCCGGGGACGACATTTTCTTCAATGATGCCTTCAAGCGTGTAGGCGCTTTGATCCGGGACTGGACCTGCAACGGTTTTACCTTCGCGTTGAAGCATCGCAAACACGGCCGTCTTGTTGGTCATGCGCTTGGTCGCGCCACCCTTGGCGACGCCACCCACGAAAGTTTCGTCGGCCTCGATATGGCCGGAGAGGGGTCCGCCATGATTGGCGTCGGCCGATGCCATGAGTTTCCGCAGTTCATGGCAAATCCGCCAAGCGCACTTGTAGGTGACGCCAGTCTGCCGCTCGATCTCCTTCGCCGCGACGCCATGCCGAGTGCTGGTCATGAGGTACATCGCAAAGAACCACACAGTGAGCTTGGTGCGGCTCTTGTGAAAGATGGTTCCGGCACAGGGGTAAATGTGATGGCCGCACCCTTGGCAGGCGTAAGCCCGGCGTTTGGCCATCGGATGAAACTGCATACTCTTGTCGCAAACCGGGCAATGCGTTTCGTCGTTGCCGTATTGGATTTGCATGATCCTGGCGAGGCAAGCCGCGTCGTTCGGGTACTCGGCTTGAAAGTCCTTGAAGGTGTATTGGGCCATTTGCTATCCCCCTACCTACGATTGAGGGATAGCTTATCCTTCTGCGTACTTGCTGTCAAGGGATAAACGCGCGGGGTATTAGTAGTTATCGATCATGTGCGTTGGGGGTCATCATGATGAGGTTCGGTTTTCGGGCCGCTTTGGCGGTTTTGGTGCTTGTCGCCGCTGTGATGGAGGCGCCGGCTCAGACCTCGCCGCAGAATGAGGCGGGGCAGTTCGACTTCTATGTGCTGTCGTTGTCCTGGTCGCCGTCGTTCTGCGCGGCCGTCGCCGAACGAGGGAGCGCAAGGGGCCCGACGCTGCAATGCGGAGCGCGGCCTTATTCGTTCGTCGTGCACGGGCTGTGGCCGCAATACGACAAGGGATTTCCGGAAAATTGCCAGGTCCCATCGCCGCGATTGTACCGCGGCATCGTTTCTTCCATGCTCGATCTAATGCCGGCGCCGCATCTGATTTACAACGAATGGGACAAACACGGGACCTGCTCCGGGCTGGCGCCGCGAGCCTATTTCGACGCGGTGCGTAAAGCACGCGGGGTTGTGAAAATTCCGCCCGAATATGCCGATCTGCAAGAGCCGCTGAGCGTAGCGCCGGGCGCGGTCGAGGATGCTTTCGTCAAAGCCAATCCCGATCTGCCGCGAGACGGCATGGCCATCGAATGTGACAAGAAGCGGTTGACCGAAGTCAGGATCTGCCTGTCCAAGGAATTGCAGTTCCGCGCCTGCCCCGATGTCGCACGGCGTAGCTGCCGAAGAGACCAATTGGTCATGCCGCCGCTGCGCGGAGGGTGATGAATTACCGCCACGCTTTCCACGCCGGCAATTTCGCCGATGTGCATAAGCACAGCGTGTTGGCGCGCATCCTTCTGGGCCTGCGCGTAAAGCCGGCGGCCTTTCGCGTCATCGACACCCACGCCGGCGCCGGCGGTTATGACCTTTTTGGACCCGAATCGAGCCGTAGCGGCGAATGGCGCCAGGGGATCGAGCGCATTTGGCAGACCCGGCAGGAAGGAACGGCGCACGCATTCTTGGCGCCCTATCTCGACGCGGTCGCGGCGTTCAACCCCGATGGCAAGCTCCGGACCTATCCTGGCTCGCCGCTGATCGCGGAAAATTTGCTGCGGCCGCAAGATCGCCTTATCGCCTGCGAACTCGAGCCGCGCGCCGCCGCCTTACTCGCCGCGGCGCTACGCGCCGACCGTCGCGCCAAAGCGCTGGCGATCGACGGCTGGACGGCGCTGGGGGCCTACGTGCCCCCCAAGGAGCGGCGAGGCCTGGTCGTCATCGATCCGCCGTTCGAGGATGCGGCCGATTTCACGCGGCTTTCAAATGCGCTTTCGGCGGCGCATCGCAAATGGCCGACCGGCATTTACTTGCTGTGGTATCCGATCAAGGAGCGTCGCGCGCCCGATGCTTTAGCAAGGCGGTTGCGAAAGCTTGGCGTGCCAAAAGTTCTGCGCAGCGAGCTCACGTTCGGTCCGCCGCGTGCGGAAGCCGGCCTGATCGGGTCCGGCCTGATCGTGATCAATCCGCCGTTCACGCTCGAACAGGATTTGCGGACCTTTATGCCCGCGGTCTGCGCAATGCTGTCGCCCGAGGCGGCGAGCAGGATCGATTGGCTCGCCCCGGAAGGGCAACCGGAAGGTGCTGGGAGGTAGTCTCCCACTTTTCCACATGCAAAAATTGGTCTAATTGAACTGTTGCTGGCTAAGACGTTCCGCCTCCTGTGGGGGGCCGGCGGAGTGACTGAGGCCGTACGCGGCTGAAGCCTTGCCCGTGTGGATGTTTAGCCAAGCCGTCGCGCCGTGGGGGCCGGCGGCGAAGCAACGACGGGGAAGGAGTTACTCGATGGCAATGGCCGGTACGGTCAAGTTTTTCAACGGTGAGCGCGGGTATGGGTTTATCAAGCCGGACGATGGCGGGCGCGACGTGTTCGTGCACATTACCGCCGTAGAGCGCGCGGGGCTGAAGTCGCTGATGGAGGGGCAGCGTATCAGTTTCGACGTCGAACCGGACAAGAAGGGCAAAGGTCCCAAGGCGGTCAATCTGGTCGTCACCGGCTAGAGCGTGATTTGGAAAGGCTGCGGCGGACCTGATCGGGAAAGCGGCTTTCCGCCCAAGATCACGCTTCACTAACGAGGACGAGAATGCGGCGGCTCCCGCACAGAGCGCGGTGCCGATCCGATGCCGGGCGAGGGCGCTGCCGCCACCGCCGGAAGCTGCTATTTTGCCAAATTCGTCGTTCCGAAGTCGCGCACGTAAACCCGCTAAAACCGAGATTGCCATGATGATCTTGCGTTCCGCCGCACCTTCACCGTTTGGCCGCAAGGTACAGATTGCATTGTCCCTGCTCGGCTTCGATGACGCGAAGATCGAACCGGCCGACACGGTGGATCCGGGCGATACGTTGCGCGATCAAAACCCGCTCGGCAAAATTCCCGTACTGATCATCGAGGACGGCACTGCCTATTACGATTCGCGGGTGATCCTCGAATATCTCGACGACCGCGCCGGCGGCGGCAAGATTATCCCCCGCGATCCGCCGCGGAGGCTCTCGGCGTTGCGCTTGCAGGCGCTAAGCGACGGCATCCTCGATGCCTCGATCTTGACGATCTACGAAGGCCGCTGGCGGGCGCCGGAAAAGCACGAGGCGAAATGGCTGGACCATCAAGCCGGCAAGGTCGAGCGCGGACTCGCCGTGCTGGAAGCCGCGCCGCCAGCGCTAGGTCCGCTCCCCGGACTTCCCCATGTCGGGCAGATCGCGCTCGCTTGCGCGCTCGGATATCGCGATTTCCGTTTCGGCGGCAGCTGGCGTAGCGAACATCCGCGTCTCGTCGCCTGGCTTGATGGCTTCGCCGCGCGTGTGCCCGCATTCGCGGCGACGACGGTGAAGGTCTGACGAAGAGTTCTTTCCGGGGCCGGGCGAAGCCACTATCAGGTCGCATGTCGCGGGCAAAGAAAAAGCCCCGAGGTTTTTGCCCCGGGGGCGTTTGCCACGCGCACGTTTGCTGGTCGCCGATTTCAGAAGCGGTAGTTGATGCCGCCACGGATGAGGTTCGTGCTGAACGACACGTTGTCGCTCACGGCGCCGCAGTTGAGGCCGCAATTGAACTTGCCGAGGTTGACGTAAAGATATTCGGCTTTGGCCGTCCAGTTGCCGGCGATGGCGAATTCGAGGCCCGCGCCGATTGTCCAGCCGGCGTTGGTCGAGCTGCCGCCTGCGAGGCCGGGCGTCGAAGCGTTGATGTTGCCGAACGCCGCGCCGCCGGTGACGAAGGGCATGAACCGGTCTGCCGCGTAACCTAGCCGCCCGCGCACCGTCGAAAGCCACGAGTCACCGGTCGAACAGCCCGCCGGGCAGCCGCCGGAGGTCGAGCCCTTGATGCCGCTCCAATCGATGTCGCCTTCGGCGCCGACGACGACGTGACCGAACTGATAATTGTAACCGATGGTGCCGCCGACCAGGCCGCCGGAGATATTGAAGGCGTTCGTCGTGTCCCAAGCAGACCGGCCGAGACCGCCGCCGCCGTTCACGCCGAGATAGAAGCCGCTCCAGGTGTAGAGCGGGGGAACAAAAGCGGGCGCCTTATAATAGGGCGTGGGGCCGGGGGGCAGATCAGCCGCGGATGCCAGACCGGCCAGCGCCACCAGCGCGGCCGCGACAAGAAACAAACGCTTCATTTCAGAACCTCCATTATACATAGGTCACATAGTATTCACGCGTTTCTGTGCGTCTAGTGCTGGAAAGACACACGTCATTTCTCTATCGAGACAATATTGTGGCGAGAATAGATTAAGCGCTATCACGATTATAGCTAATTATGTTTTAATGTCGGCTCGATGTTGGTTAAATAATTACTAATCTTTGCAAGAATCTAAATAAAGGGAACCTTGGAACCTTGACCTAGGCCAGCCAGGCCCAGTCAAAAACGGTAGTCGACCCCGAAGCGCAGCAAATTCGCGGTGAGGCCATTATTGGTCCCAGTCAGCGCGAAGCTGCGGTCCGCCAAGTCGAGATAGAGCCATTCGGCTTTTGCCGACCAGCGCTGGCTGAAGCCGACTTCGACGCCGGCGCCGGCTACCCAGCCAACGCTGGCGTGCGACTCTGTCAAACCGGCGCTGTCCGCGCGGAGGTCTCCATACGAGAGGCCGGCGGTTCCGAAGACCAAAACGTTGCCAAAGGTTACGCCGCCGCGGCCGCGCACGGTTCCGAACCACGGACTAAAGAATTGAAACGGGGCGGCCGTCGCGTCCGCCCCGGATAGTTCGATATCGGTCTCGGCACCGAAGACGAATTGGCCACGTTGCCAATTGTAGCCACCCTCAAGGCCTCCAGCGATGCCGGAGGGCTGGATGGGGCTGTTGCTGACCAATCCCCATTGATAGCCGGCATTCGCGCCCACGTAAGGACCGATCCAGCTATAGGGGCCGACGAGCGGCGACGGCGCGTAATAGTCGGCGGCCGCGGCCATCCCTGTCATCGCCAGCAAAATCGCCGCGACTAGAATTGATCGCATACCGGCTTTCCGAAGATCGAGTTGAAATGTGCGAAGGCCAAAAAAGGAAAGAATGCGCCTGTGAGAGAACAAGGCCATCTTTTCGATTGAAAGAATTTATCGCGATTTTCAAGTTAAATCTTGATGAATAGGTAAGTAATCGCAAGTTGTTATCGTTAAGAAAGTCTCTAGATATCCGGGTCGTTGCCACGTCGGATGCCCCGCGCGCCACGATGCAAGCGAATTGGGGACGAAGGTTTCGGCCGACCGCTGACACTGGTCCTAAGCCGCTCCAAACCATACCTTCGCAGTTCCACCTGCAAGCGGTCGCACCCGAACGAAATCGGTCGGTCACAGGCGAGCGTGTCGGCAAGTCAAAAGCATGAGCGTTCCGAAGAAAGACCTCGAGCGCGAGATCGAGGAGGAGGAGGACGAGGAGTCGTCGCTTCCTGAAACGGAAGAGACCGGCGCCGCGGCCGCCGGCGACCACCTGGACGACTCGCTTGCCGCCGGCCGTGACGCGATCCTCCGCTACGCCAAGCTCGCGCCGTCCCAGCCCGGCGTTTACCGCATGATCGATGCGCGGGGCGATGTGCTCTACGTCGGCAAGGCGAAGAACGTCCGGAAGCGCGTTCGCGCCTATGCCCGTCCGACCGGTCTCGACACCCGCATCGAGCGCATGATCGCGGCAACCCGCGCGCTTGAGTTCGTTGTCACCCGTACCGAGACCGAAGCACTGCTGCTCGAAGCGAACCTGATCAAGCGCCTGCGGCCGCGATTCAACGTAACCCTGCGCGACGATAAATCGTTCCCTTACATCCTGATCACGTCCGACCACTGGGCGCCGCAAATCCTCAAGCACCGCGGCGCGCGCACGCGGCCAGGCCATTACTTTGGGCCGTTTGCCTCGGTCTGGGCCGTGAACCGAACTGTCAACGCGCTGCAACGGGCTTTTCTGCTGCGCTCATGCAGCGATCCTTTCTTCGAGAGCCGCACGCGGCCGTGCCTTCTTCATCAGATCAAGCGGTGCTCGGCGCCATGCACCAACGAGATCGATTTCAGCGAATACGCGGTGCTGGTACGCGAGGCGAACGCGTTTCTGTCCGGCCGCAGCAAGGCCGTAAAGGACGAGCTCGCCGGTGAGATGGAAAAGGCCTCGCTGGCGCTCGACTTCGAGCGCGCCGCGATCTATCGCGACCGCCTGGCCGCGCTCTCTGCCATCCAGGCGCATCAAGGCGTCAACCCGCGCGGCGTGGAGGAGGCGGATGTTTTCGCTCTTTATCAGCAGGGCGGATTTGCTTGTGTTGAAGTATTTTTCTTCCGCACCGGGCAGAACTGGGGCAATCGCGCTTATTTTCCCAAGGCCGACCGGTCGATCTCGCAAGGCAAAATCCTGGCCGCCTTCCTCGCGCAATTTTACGACGACAAGCCGTGTCCGCGGCTGATCCTGATCTCGCACGACATCGAGGATCGTGAACTGCTCGCGGAAGCGCTCGCCACCAAGAGCGGGCACAAGATCGAGGTCATGGTGCCACGGCGCGGCGAAAAAAAGGATTTGATCGAGCACGCGCTCGCCAATGCGCGTGAAGCCTTGGGCCGCAAGCTTGCCGAGACGTCCTCGCAGCAGAGACTCTTGCGCCAACTTGCCGAGACCTTTGGCTTGCCGCGGGTACCGCGACGCATCGAGGTTTACGACAACAGCCACATTCAGGGTTCGAACGCGGTCGGCGCCATGATCGTCGCCGGGGGTGAGGGCTTTCGCAAACGAGACTACCGCAAGTTCAACATCCGCTCGGCCAATCTCAGTCCCGGCGACGATTTCGCCATGATGCGCGAGGTGCTGGGACGCCGCTTCAAGCGGCTCCTCGCCGAGGCGCCGCGAGGGCAGCGGCTAGACGCTGCGATTGCTGCGGAAGCGACGGGGCTCGGCTCCGACGCTGCGCTCCCTCTCTCTGTTGAAGAGAGGGACGGGGTGAGGGGGATGGAAGCTGCAGAACAATGCTCCAGCGCCGGAGCCCCCTCGCCCGGCGCGCCAGGCGCGCCGGCCTTTCCCCGAGAGGAAGAGGTGAAGGACGGTGGCGACGACGACGAAAGCTCCCCCTGGCCGGATCTCGTGCTGATCGATGGCGGGCTGGGGCAGCTCGGTGTGGCGCGCGAAGTGCTTACCGAGCTCGGCGTCGAGATACCGCTCGTCGCCATCGCCAAGGGGCCGGATCGCGATGCCGGCCGCGAAACTTTCTTTATTCCCGGCCGCGACTCGTTCAAGCTGCCGCCACGCGATCCGGTGCTCTATTTCGTCGAGCGGCTCCGTGACGAAGCGCATCGTTTTGCGGTCGGTTCGCACCGGGCCCGTCGCAAGCGCGATCTGCGCGAGGCCGGGTTGCAGGAGATCGCGGGCATCGGGCCAACGCGAAAGCGCGCGTTGTTGCATCACTTTGGCACCCTCAAAGCAATCGAGCGCGCCTCGGTCACGGATTTGATGCAAGTCGATGGTATCAGCGCCGAAACGGCCCGGCGCATCTACGAATTTTTCCACGAGGGGGCGGCGTGAGCGGACCTCGAAGTTACAGGCGGGCAGGGTGCCCTGGTGCGAATGCCGCGAA
>Ga0182024_10005289_pt1 | contig 29034 bp, 21 predicted proteins | sample P32metaG_FD_120480 | JGI IMG/M metagenome (GOLD analysis project Ga0182024, IMG submission 120480) | Permafrost microbial communities from Stordalen Mire, Sweden - P3-2 metaG (Illumina Assembly) | ecosystem: Environmental > Terrestrial > Soil > Wetlands > Permafrost | place: Sweden: Stordalen...
CCCACCCGTCAGGGTGGGGGAAAAGGCTTCGACTCCATAGAACGTTTCTTCCCGCTATCGGCCTCATGTCGTAAACTCAACGTCGTAAACTAACGTGATGCGCGCGCTCGATTCCCTCGCCGCCATGAAGGGCCAGTTCGGCCCCGCCGCCGCGCGCTCGGCCGCGAATTTGCTCGCGCACTTCACCCGCGCCCGCCTCCGCGATCCGGCCGACCTGATCCGTTTTCATGAAACCGTCCTCTTCCTGCGCGCCTATCCGCAAAGCCCGCGCGTGCTTCGTCTTGCTGATCACATTCTCTTCTCATTTCCCAATCGCCTCGGCCGAGTGAATCGCGATGTGTTTGAAGATCCAGAGGTTTCAGGCATCGCCGGCACCGGATTGTCCACCAACTTCAGCTACGAAATCGCCAAAAGCCTGGTCCATCGCCACGGCCGCGCCATCTCCATCGACTGGGAAAATTACGAGCACGCCGATCGCCTCGGCGTGGTGCTCTCGGAACTGGTCCCGCAATCCCGCGAGGACTTTGGCATCTCCGCGCACCCCGATGCCCGCCGCTGGTTCTCGTCTCTATCTGGTGGAACGAGAGGTGGATTGCGGACGTTGCTGGATCAGACTGAATCCCGAATTTATGATCTTCTGGAAATCCCCTTGCGATGGGAACTCGGTGATTCCGCGGCGTCCCGTTCGCGCACGCGCCTGCCTCGCGCGTTAGGCCGGAAGATTTTCTACCATCACCGCCCATTCCTCAAACGCAGCGAGGTTTCGATTGAGGCCGAATTCGCCGCGCCGAAAATCCCCGTCACCAGGCTCTCCGGCCCGCAAGCCGAAAAGATTCTCGACCTGATCGTCGGCACTTCCTCGGTGCGTTATCGCGAATTGTACGGCTTCACCCATCCCGATCGCGCCCATGTCCGCCATGCCGACCTCGGCCGCGGCATGGATTTCTTTTTCTTCGGTGTCGCTCCGAACCGGCGCCTGATTCGCGACTATCACGCCGGCATGTATTTCAAAAACGGCGTGCCCATCGGCTACGTGGAACTGCTTTCGAAAGACGGAACCATGGAGGTGGGCTTCAATCTCTATTACACTTTTCGCGAGGCCGAAACAGCGTGGCTGTATGCGCGCCTGTTGAAGATTTTCCGCGAGCGCCTCGGCGCCAAACGATTCTGGATCGATCCTTATCAGATCGGGCACGAGAACGACGAAGCTCTCGACTCCGGCGCGTTTTGGTTTTACCGCAAACTCGGATTCCGTTCGACATCTGGCGAAATCGCGAAACTCATCGAGCGCGAGGAAACCAGAATCGCCGCGACACCCGGCTATCGCACTCCGCCCGCGATCCTGCGCCGGATCGCCCGTGCGGCTTTGATCCATGACTGACCGCGGCAGTCATCCCACGACGACGCTGTGTAATAATCGCCTTTCATGTCCGCCTCCGATTCTTCCAATTTCTCAGATGCCCGCATCTCCTCCGCGCTCAAGTGGACCATCTGCGCCGTCGCGGCTCTCGGCTTCCTGGTCGATATCTACGCGATCCTCGTCGCGCCGCTGATCCTCCAGCCCGCACTGATTGAACTGGGAAAACTGAAGCCCGGCACGCCCGCATATCGCGACTGGGCTGCGTACCTGTTCTGGATTCCGCCGCTCGCCGGAGGATTCTTCGGTCTCATCGGCGGCTACCTCACGGATCGAATCGGCCGCAAACGAATCCTGGTGATCACCATCATGATTTACGTCGTTTCGGCGGTCGCGGCCGGATACTCGACGTCCCTTGGCTGGCTGCTGGTCTGGCGCACGCTGAGCTTCATCGACGCCTGCGTGGAATTCGTGGCCTCCGTCGCATGGCTGGCCGAACTGTTCCAGGAACCCAAGGTGCGCGAGCGAGTGCTCGGCTGGACGCAGGCGTTTTCGTCGCTCGGCGGCGTCGCGGTTTCGCAGGCGAACTATCTTGCGAATCATTTCAGCATGTCGATGCCATCGATTTACGGCGCTCACTCCGCGTGGCGCTACACGCTGATTTCCGCGGTGATCCCCGCCATTCCGCTCGCCATCATAAGGCCGTTCCTGCCGGAGTCTCCCGTGTGGAAACAGAAGCACGACGCAGGTACGCTGAAGCGCCCGCATTTCTCCGAGCTGTTCCAACCCGCTTATCGCCGCACCACCATCGTCACCGCGCTGCTGTTCGCGTGCGCCTACGGCGCGGCGTTCGGAGCGATTCAGCAGGCCCCGCAAATCACGCCGGGATTGAAAGAAGTAGCCACGCTCGCGCCCGCGGTTCGCGGAGAAAAAGTCGCCAAAGTACAGCAAATGCAGGAATGGGGAGGGCTCGCCGGGCGCATCGCGCTTGCGCTGCTGGCGGTGGTGATCGTCAGCCGCCGCGCCCTGCTGCGCGTGTTCCTGATCCCCGGATTATTCATCGTTCCGTACGTGTTTTACGGCCCGGCGACGCATAGCCTCGAAATGTTGCGATACGGCATGTTCTTCGCAGGCTTTTGCACCGTTGCGCAATTGAGCTTCTGGGGGAACTATTTGCCTCGCGTGTACCCCGTGCATTTGCGTGGAACCGGGGAAGGTTTTGCGGCCAATGTCGGGGGGCGGATGCTGGGGACGTCGGCCGCGTATGTCACGACGCATTTACAAGTTGCGATGCCCGGCGGGAGCAATTCGATCAAGCTCGCCTATGCCGCCGCGGCGGTCGCGCTGTTCGTGTATCTGCTCGCGTTGACGCTGAGTTTCTTCCTGCCGGAGCCGCCGAAAACGCTGGCGGATTAAGACAGGATTGCGGCTCGCCAGGTCGCGCTGTTAAGGCCCACCACACGGCCGTACTTAGCACAATGCACCCGAACGAAGATCCACGCCGCCGCGACGACCAAGACCAGTGCGAGAAATCCGATCCATCCTTTGCGTTCGCGCCAGTCACTACGATTCGATGCGAACATCCGCGCGATCAACCCGCTGATTTGCACAAGCGCACTAGCTCCTCAGGAACGCATTGAACTCATCCACCGTCAACCCCGCATCTGCTATCAACGCGCGCAAGGTCCCGCGCGCGACCTGAGGATGATTTGGAATCGACAACGAGGCGAAATGGCCTAGTTTCGTCATGATGATGTGACTTCCACGTTGGCGAACGGCGCGCCATCCGGACCGCTCGAAGACTTGAACGACTTCGCGCGGCCGCAGCAGGGGAACCTGCGGCATCTAGACGGTTACTTCGACCTCACGAGTCTCAACCACCAATGGCATGCCTTGTTCGGCGCGTGCAGCCAAGCATTCGCGGATTGCGTCCGCGATGTTCGCCTCGGCCTCGGCAGCGGTCCGACCCTGGCTGACGCAGCCGGGAATCGACGGACAATCGGCAATGTACATACCGTCTTCGTCTTGATAGATGCTAACGAGGAATTTCATATCGCCCTTTGCGATTCCAGAGTCAAATCTCCGCGCAGGATTCGATGGGCGATGATTTCTCTCGCCGCCTCTTCAGCGCGCCGAATCGCGTCTTCTTTGGATGAACCGTACAGCAGAATATTGAGTTCCGGAATATCCGCAATCCAGCGGCCATCAACTTCGCGGTCAAGCTCAATCGTCAAGTTCACGCTATGAGAATAGCACCGGATACGGGCGCCTGATCCCCACCGCATCTTCGAGCGCCGCGCCGATTCGCAGCAGCATATCTTCATTTCTCGGAGCGCCCAAGATCTGCATTCCCAGCGGCAATCCACTCGCCGAAAAACCGCATGGCATCGCCAACGAGGGAATTCCCAGCACATTGATCGCGCGCATCATCCGCGTGGTGGCGAGCCGCACGTCTTCCGTCACGCCGGCTGCATCCCCGGCAGGCGACGAGATCGCCTGCCCCACCTGCATCGTGGTCTGGCCGATTTTCGGAGCGGCCGTCGGAGTGGACGGGGTCAGGATGCAATCGACTTGAGTCCACAGCTTCGAAAACTCGTCGACGTAGATGCGGCGCAGGCGCTGCGCGTCCGCGTAGTCCGCGCCCGAAAGCAGCCGCCCCTGATCGAGCAGCGCCAGCACGTCTGCTCCGAAATCCTGGCGACGATGTAAGTGCGGCCGCAGATTCGAGACGGCTTCTACCAGCAGCAGGACCCGGCCGACGGTATTTAACGCGTCGATATCGGGGACGCGCACATCCACGATTCGCGCGCCGAGCGCGGCCGCGGTTTGCACGGCGTTTCTGACGGCCGCGGCTACGTCGAGATCCAGACGGTCGAAATAGAAATTTTCCGGGAGTCCGATGCGGAGTCCGCGAATGTCGACGTTGGCGGGAGGAATATAGCCCGGTTGATCAACAGTTATGCGATCCCCACCCTGACGGGATGGGGCTTGAAGATCGCCCTGACGGGATGGGGCTGAAAGATCGCCGTGACGGGAAGGGGCTTGAAGCATCGCGCGGAACGACGCGGCAACGTCGCGGACGGACCGCGCCATCGGCCCGATATGATCCAGCGTCAACCCCAGCGGAATCACGCCTCCGCGGCTGATGCGCTCGTAGGTCGGCTTCAGTCCAACAGTTCCGCAGAACGACGACGGAATGCGGATCGAGCCGCCCGTGTCGGTGCCCGTCGCCATAAACACAAGGTCCGCCGCGAGAGCCGCGCCCGATCCGCCGCTCGATCCGCCCACGATTCTTTCCAGGTCCCAGGGATTGTGCACGGCGCCATAATGCGGATTGTTCGACGTGATTCCATAGGCAAGCTCATGCAGATTGGTCTTGCCGACCATCACCGCGCCCGCGTCGTCGAGTTGCTCCACGACATCCGCGTCGACATCCGGCACGAAATCGGCGAAGATTTTCGAGCCCGCGGTGGTGCGGACGCCGCGCGTCATCATCAGGTCTTTATGGGCGATCGGGAGGCCATGGAGCGGTCCGCGATCCATACCGCGGGCGAGTTCTTCGTCCGCCTTGTTAGCGCGCGCCTTCGCGGATTCTTCGGTGACAGTGATGAAGGCGTTAATTTTCGGGTTGGCTTGCGCAATGCGGCGCAGCGATTCGTCGACCAACTCGCGCGAAGAAAACTTGCGCGCGCGCAGTCCAGCGGCGGCTTCAGATATCGTCATTGTGCCCGTCATTCCGGTGTCCACATGTCTGCGCCCTGCCGGATCGCGGCGCGGAGCGGTTCGAAAGTGCGCTCCAGGGCTTCCATGATGGGCACGATCTTCTCGACGTCTTCCGCTGGAATGTCCGGGGCCGCACCAGCCGCAGTTTTTCTCCAGTCGTTCATGATTCAGTCTCCCGTCAATTCCTTGGCACGTTGGGCGTCTTTTTGTAACCGTTCCCTTTTTTTATAACCGCTCCTTTTTATAACCGCTCCCTTTGGTCGCGGCTCGTAAAGCAACGCGCTCCCCTTGTGCGCTCTCGCGCGTTGCCTCCGGAATCCGGAGGCAAATGGTCGCGGCTCGTAAAACAACGCACTCCCTTACGGTCGCGGCTCGTAAAACAACGCACTCCCTTACGGTCGCGTCTCAAGTGGCAGGGCATGGCCCTGCCCCACACGATCTCCAGTCTCCTTGTAGCAATATACAATTGAATTGATGATCGCTTCGGAAAAGCGCTTGGCGGCTACGCCCCTGACGCACCTCAGCGAAGAAGAACGGATGTTCCAGGCGACGGTGCGCAAGTTCGCGCGCGAGCGCATCGCGCCGCACGTTCGCGCCATGGACGAAGCCGGCGTTTTTCGCAAAGACCTGCTTCACGAGTTTTTCGATCTCGGGCTGATGGCCATCGACGTTCCGGAGGAATACGGCGGGCAGGGCGGCTACTTCTTCCAGTCCATTCTCGCGATCGAAGAGTTAGCCAAAGTCGATCCTTCCGCGGCCGTGATCGTCGATGTCCAGAACACGCTGTTCAACAACGCGCTGGTGCGCTGGGCCACGGAAGAGCAGAAGCGCAAATACTTTCCACGGCTCGCCAAGGACACCGTCGCGAGTTACGCGCTATCCGAAGCCGGGTCGGGATCGGACGCGTTCGCGTTGGCGACGAAAGCCGTGGACGCAGGCGACCACTATCGCCTCACCGGCCGCAAACTGTGGATCACCAATGCGGCCGAGTCGGGCTTGTTCCTGCTGTTCGCCAACCTGAATCCGGAGGCCGGGTACAAAGGCATCACAGCGTTTCTGATCGAGCGGGATTTTCCGGGTTTCCAGGTCGGCAAGAAGGAAGACAAGCTGGGCATCCGCGCGTCATCCACCTGCGAGCTGATTCTGGACGATTGCCGCGTGCCCAAGTCGAACGTGATCGGCGAAGCCGGCAAGGGCTACAAGATTGCGATCGAGACACTGAACGAAGGGCGCATCGGGATCGGCGCGCAAATGTTGGGACTGGCGCAAGGCGCGCTCGATCACGCGCTCGCGTATGCGCGGGAACGCAAGCAGTTCGGCAAACCGATCTCCGAATTTCAGGGCGTGCAGTTCGACCTTGCCGAAATGGCCGTGGACGTGGAAGCTACCCGGCTGATGGTGTACAACGCGGCGCGGTTGCGCGATGCGGGTGCGCCGTTCGTCACCGAAGCGGCGATGTGCAAGTTCTTCGCGTCGCAAGTGGCGGAGCGAGTGGCGTCGCGCGCGGTCGAGGTTTTGGGCGGAGTCGGGTTTACGAAAGATTATCCGGTTGAAAAGCTGTATCGCGATGCGAAGATCGGCAGGATTTACGAAGGCACCAGCAACATGCAGAGAGTGACCATCGCGAAGCAGATGTTAGGGAAGTGATCAGAGGATTGAATCCCCACCCTGACGGGTGGGGTTGGAGTGTTTTTATGCGTTTTCTCGCGTTGACAGCAATATCCACATTCGCGGCGTGCGCGCTTCTTGCAGCCGATGCGGCGAAGGAACCGTCGCAGAGCCAGATCGACGAGATCATACAAAAGTTCGCGGCCAACGAATCCGCCTTCGCCCAGGCCCGCGAAAGTTTCACATACAAGCAAAGCGCCAAGCTTCAGCTCCTGGACGAAGCCGGCAATCCGACCAATGAGAAGTGGGAAGAAGTCACCGACATCACCTTCACCAGCGACGGCAAGCGCTCCGAGCACGTCATCCACTCCCCGGTCTCGACGCTCGAAAAAATCCAGATGGACCCCGGCGACCTCGAGGATATTCGCCACACGCAGCCCTTCGTGCTCACCACCGCGGAGCTGCCCAATTATTGGGTTCGCTATCTGGGGCGGCAGCAGGTGGATGAAATCACCACCTACGTCTTCGCGGTGAAGCCCAAGAAGATTGAGCCGAACAAGCGCTACTTCTCAGGCGAGGTGTGGGTGGATGACCGCGATCTCCAGATCGTGAAAAGCTACGGCCGCGGCTTGGGCCAGCAGAAGCACAGTGAAGACCACCAGTATCCGAAGTTCGAAACCTATCGCGAGCAGATCGACGCAAAATATTGGTTCCCGACGTACACCATCGCGAATGACACGCTGCACTTCAAGGATTTCGACCAGCGCCTCAAAATGACCGTTAAGTACGAGGAATACAAGCAATTCAAATCCGACGTCAAGATCACTTACGGCGACGCTGTGGATGATAAGGACAAGAAGCCGCCGACGCCTCCGGTGAAGAAGCCGTAGGGTTGTGGGGCGGCCCCCTGGGCCGCGGCCGACGCCCTCGTCGGCCTCCGTAACCCCGTTTTTTGAGCCGGACCAGGGGTCCGGCGCGGACGAGGGCGTCCGCCCCACATCCTACTGGACCGTAATTGAAATGCCGGTCTGCGTGGCGACGCCGCCAATCTTAGCGAGCACTGCCGCATCGCCCGCCGGTAGATTCGGTACAGTCACATTGAACTGGTAGAGGCCCGGTCCCACCAGCCCGCTGAACGTAACCGGCGCGGTCACCCCCCCGATGCTGATCTGCACAGAATTGGCGAGCGGCTCCGGTGTAGTCACCAGTTGAGCAGTAGGAAGCGGAGGATTCGTGGGCCCGAATCCGGTTCCATACAGCACGATGGTCTCGCCCGGCTGGGCCGGAGTCGTCACTACGCCCTGGAGCAGGTTAGGCGCACCCACCGGCACGTAATTCAAGTGTTGCGCGGCCACATAGCCATCGCCAAAAGTGAAAAATGCCGGCGCAAATTGGGCTCTCTGTGTATTCAGGCTGTTGCTGGATTGCCCCGCGACAGTCACCTGCACCTGCACTGGACCGACAGCGGCATCGTCTGGCGCGAGCACATTAATCTGCGTCGGGCTGATGTATTCGACGTACGCCGAGATCCCGTTGATCGAGACCGAAACGCCTTCGAGAGAAGTGGGCAGAAGTCCGTTGACGAAATCGGAGCCTTGCCAGGTGTAGGTGGTCTGCGACAGGTTCGTACCCACGATGGCGACCCAGGTGGCCGACGCGATCGGCGGCAGGAACGTCGCCGCGCTGCCCAGGCCCGCGATGGTGGGGGCAGGTGGCGTACCCGTGATCACCAGGTTCACCGAAATCTGCGAGGGACTGCCGATCGCGCCCGGCGCCGTAACCGTGACGATTCCGGGATAGGATCCCGCCGCCAGATTTACGGGATTCACGGATATAGTGAGCGTCGACGGGGCGGTCCCGGATGACGTGGAGGCGACCAGCCAGTAAGCGTTGCTCGACGCGGTCCACGCGAGCGTGCCGCCGCCGGCGTTGGTGATCGTGACGTTCTGCGCCGCCGGAACGGCGCCGCCGTTAGTGAACTGGAACGTTAGCGCTTGCGATCCCAACTCGAGCGACGGCGATGCTTGCGTCACCACCAGCGTCACCCCGACGGACGCCGGCGTATTCGCCGCACCTGTCGCCGCGATCTGGATGCTGCCGGTGTATGTGCCCGCGCTCAAGCCCGCCGGCGAAATCGACACCGAAACCGTCGACGGCGCGGTTCCCGACGACGCCGACAACGTGATCCAGGTCGCGTTCGCGATGGCGGTCCAGGAAAGCGTACCGCTCCCGCTGTTGGTGATCTGAAACGATTGCGCGGCGGGCAACGATCCAGGAGTGGTGTAGGCGAATTGCAGAGTCGCCGCCGACACCGTGAGGGTCGCTTGAGCATTGGCCATCACAGCGATCGAATCGCTCCCGTCGACCGCGGTCACTTCGATCGTCACCAGGCCGGTGAAACTCGACGGCAGGTTCGCGGTGATCGACGTGTTGCTCCACGCGGTGGTGGTCAACTGCTGGCCCGCGGTGGAACCGGCCAGCGTCGCAATCACCTTGCAGCCGGTACACTGCGATCCAAAACCGCTGCCGGAAATGGCGATGGCCGAACCGGCGTTCACGGTCTTGCCGCCGCTGCCGGTGAGCGGGCCCACGTCGATGATCAACAGACCCAGCTTGCACCGCAGCCCGGAGGTGAACTCCACCGGCTCCGCCAGCGTCCCGCAATTGACCGTGCCGATGGACGCACTTTGCACGGTGAGCGCACCGGTCCCGGCGACAAAGTCCGCGTAGTAAATGGTTCCGGTATCGCCGCCGTTCACCAGCGGCACGGTTCCAAATGTGACTGAGGTCATATCCGTCACATACGCGTCCGCGCTATTCACCAGCGCGAAAAACATCGCCCCATCCTTGGACAGATAGGGATCCGAAGCGGGTGTGGTCCCGATGGACTGCCAGGCCGTGGTTCCCGCGAGGAAAGAGCGAACGATCTCGCCGGTGTAATGCGCCGTGCTGGTGACGTTCGCGATGCCCGGCGCATTGCATTCGAAAGCTCCAAAGAGAGTAGTGGTAAACGCGCTCGGGTCCACATGGCAATACGGCAGGATGCGAGTGGCCACGGGCTGGTCCACGAATCCCAGCGCGGCGCTGGTCAGCGATACCAGGCCATCGCTCGCGTTGGTGAGCGATGTGGTCGCCGACAAATTAGGAGTGTACAGGCCGGCGTTGCCGATCACTGCGATCGCGTTCACTCCGCGCAGATCGTCGCTGCGCTGGTTCCAGGTGGCAAGGTTCCACAGGAATCCGCTGGCCGGGACCAGTTCGGCGCTTTGGGTCCCGGTGAGTTCCACCGCGTAGTTGCCGGCAACGAACGACCCGAAGTTCGGCGTCGCGATCAGCACCAGATCGCGAACCAGTGTCGTGGTCGGCGGAAGCAGGCTCTGGTCCGGCTGCAATCCGGCCAGGTAAGCTCTGGCGATCAGACCGCCCATGCTGAACCCCACCAGGTCGATCTGCGGCACCTGCTGGCCGTTGTCGTAAGTGATCGAATTGAGGAAAGTGCCGAGATCGTTTCCCAGGGTTTCGATGAGCTGGCCCGGGTCCTCGACGCAGTTGTCGAACAAATACACCACCGGAACTCCATCCGACACCAGGTAGTCGGCGAGATTGCCGAAATCATCGGACGAACTGGCCGCGACGGGGCAACTGCCGGTGAAGCCCTCCTCCCATCCGTTCAGGAGCACCACGGGAGGCCGCGTCGAGCCGTTCGGCACGGTGACGCGAGGTTTCACCGTCACTGCCAGGGTGGTTTGGCGCTGCTCGCCGGCCGCGCTGGTCGCGCCGGCAGCGTTGGAAGCGGAAAGGGTGACCGTATATTCGCCCGGTTTCATTCGCAATGACGCGCCCAACAGGATCTGATCTCCGGCGCGATTGGGCGCTACCACCAGGCCGCCGCCGGGAATGGCGGTGTCACCGGCGACGCTGCCGGCGTCGCTTGTAACCACTGCAACGTGGCGCTTGGCGTGGGTCAGGAAATCGACTGTCGCTTGCGGCGCGACAATCGGGATGGCCTCGCCCGCGCGGAGTTCGTAGCGGGTCTGGGTCATTTTTATGCCCTGGGCTAAGGCGGTCTGGCCGGCTACGGAGGTCGAAAAGAGACCACAGACAGCGATCACTGTCACGGCGACGGATGCCCGCGCTGCTAAAGCGATGAATTTCCTGTGGATTCGCCCGACCAGGGCTGCTTGCTGGCGAGACATCTACGAGATTAAGACGCGCCGCAGCGGCGAAACGCACAGAGAAGAATTGGAAACCTTCGCCGAATGCGTTGGCCGATCTGTGTTAGACAGAGAGTATGTGGTTCCGTGGAGCGTGGCTGCTGTTTGCGTCGTGTGCTCTGGCGGCGAATCCGCCGACGTTTACGTACACGGCGCCTGCCGGCACTACGGTCGCGGCGATGGCGGTGGATGCGGCCGGAAACACGTATCTCACGGGTTCTACGAGTTCCTCGACTTTTCCAGCGACGCCAGGGGCTCTTCAGACGCAGTTCGCCGGCGGACTCTGCGATTCTCTGTTTACTCCCGCTGGGGTTTTTCGATATCCCTGCACCGATGCGTTCGTGATCAAGCTAGACCCGAGTGGAAACGTTTTGTTCGCGACCTATCTGGGCGGGAATGGAAGTCTAACCGTCGGGAGCGCCATCTGCGTGGATGCCGAGGGCAATATCTTCGTCGGCGGGTCAACTTCCGCGAATACGCAAGGAGCACCCGATACCTTTCCGGTGACTCCCGCCGCGGCGTTCGCGAATCCGGCCACAGCGGGCGCGTTTGTCGCGAAGCTGAATGCGGCTGGCACCCGGCTTATCTATGCGACGTTTTTACCCTTGTTCCCAAACTACGCGAGCTACTATCCGCTTGCGATGGCGATTGACTCCAGCGGAAACGCTTATATCGCCAGCACCACCCAATCCCCAGCTCAGAACCCCGTTCCGGTAACACCCGGCGCTTTTCAAACCTCGACGCAGAATAAGTCGGTGCCGGGCGTTGTCGCCAAGCTGAACTCTTCCGGCTCAGCCCTGGTGTATGCGACTTATCTTTCCGGAAGTAACTGGGATATTCCGACGGGGATCGCCGTCGATGCCGCCGGAGACGCGTTCGTCACCGGGTACACCGGATCGCAAGATTTTCCGGTGACACCGGGAGCGTATCAAACCACATTTCCAAGTCTGGAATATGCCGGGTTCGTCACCAAGCTGAATCCGCAGGGAACCGGTTTGATCTACTCCACCTTTACGCAGATCAGCGGCGATGCTGGACCCTGGGAGATAAAAGTGGATTCCCAAGGCGAAGCGTATGTTCTCGGACAGGCCCTCATACCCGGATCGCCGACCGCCATGGCCATCGATGGCGCTTACCTCTCGCGCCTTAGCGCCGATGGTTCGTCCCTCCTCTATTCAACCTTTCTGAACAATGCGACCGGATTGGATATAGATTCCGCGGGCAACGCATTTGTCGCCGGCGCCATCGGGGGCGCGAGCCTGACCGCGACGCCCGGTGCATTTCAATCCGGCTATGGCGGCGGCCAGGACGGATTCGTCATGAAGTTCACACCGGATGGTCAAATGGCCGGGGCCACGTACCTGGGGGGATCGCTGGACGATACTGCGAGTTTCATCGCCGTTGCGCCTAACGGTTCGGTGGTGATTTCAGGCACCACCCGATCACCGGATTTCCCGGGGATCGGCGGGCCGATATTGCCGAATAGCGCGGCCACGAGTTTTGCCACCAGCGTGTTTGCGTCATTGACGGTGATGAACGCCGCCAGCTATGTTCCAAACACGGTCGCTCCGGGCGAGATCGTTTCGCTGCTGGGCTACGGGATCGGCCCGGCGACAGGCGTGGGCGCCGGCGGTCCGGTTTTACCCGCTGAGTTGGGAGGCGTGCAGGTTTCCTTCGGTGGTCTTCCGGCTCCGCTGCTCTACGCGCAGTCGCACGTGATTAACGCTCAAGTTCCCTGGGAGCTGGCGGGCCAGACATCCACGACAGTGCAGGTTTCCTATCCTGGCGTTGCATCGACTCTTACGCCCGTAGTGGTGGCGCCATCGCTGCCTGGGATTTTCTATGTGAGTAATTCCGACGGGACGCAGAACTCGCCCTCGAATCCGGCCAAGCCGGGCGACTTCATCACCATTTATGGAACCGGCGGCGGCCCGACCAGTCCGGCCGCAGTCGACGGCGCGTTCTGGCCGCTGACCACGCCTTACCCATTGCTCACGCTGCCGGTCATCGTCACCGTCGGCAGCGCGAACGCGACCGTGCTGTACGCGGGCGCATCGCCGCTGAGCCCTTCGGGGATTTTCCAGATCAACGCGCTTCTGCCGTTGAGTCTTCCGGCCTCCTCGGCATCGTCCCTGGTGGTAAACATCGGCGGCGTGTCGAGTGCGGCCGTCCCGATCGCCATTCAGTAATGTGGGGCGGACGCCTCGTCCGCAGACCGGCCCCCCGGCCGGTCTCATGGCGCGATCAGTCGTAGAACCAGGGGTCGCGCGCGGGTCACGTAGATCAGCGGACCCGCCCCACCACGAACTGCTATTGCACCGTCGTTTTCAGCGACCCGCTCAGGGCTTCGTCCACTGTGACATTGCTGTTTTGCAAGGTCGTCCCCATGGCCGAATCCAAAGTCACCCTGGCCTTGGCGTAGGCATCCCGCGCCTGGACCTCCGCGAGGCGCGCTGTAAACACATCGCGCTGCGCCAGGATCACGTTGTAAGAAGTCGAAATACCCACCGCCAGTTTCTTTTGCTCCGCATCCAGCTTGACCACTGCCAGGCGGGTGGCCTCGCGCGCCGCCGCCGTTTGCGCCTTGGCCTGCGTGCTGGTGATCCAAGCGGTTTGGACGTCGATCTCCACCTGGCGCCGGGAGTGCACCAGCGTATCGTCCGATTGCCGATACTCCAGCCGGGCCCGGATTTCATCCGCTTGCGCCTGGCGGTTACGCAGCGAAAACGTAGCGGAAATCCCGAAGGCCACCTGCGGATACTTGAACTGAGCCATTTCGACAAAGGAGGTCCCGAACACGTTATACAAGGCGGCCGTGCTTACGAGCCCGAAAATGTTCACGCTCGGCAGCAGCGAGTTGCGGACAAACGGCTGAACATCGCGCTGGCTTTTCAGATTGCCTTCGGCGATCGAGATCTCAGGCCGGTTCTCTCTCCCGATGACCATCGCCTTTTCGAGCGACGGAAGCTGAGCGTCCTCCGGCTCGGGGAAAGAATCGGTGGTTTCGATCACCGCCGCCGCTAGCGGCTCATCCAGGCTCTTGACCAGCATGCTCTTCAATGTCAGCTCGGCGTTCTGCTCGTTGGTTTGAGCCACGATCAAATCCCGGCGGCTGGCGGCGGATTGCGATTCCGCGGTCACCACGTCCAACCGGGACATCACGCCGACTTCGTAGGATATCCGGTTGTTCTCCGTCAATCGGTCGGCCGCGGCCAGCGCCAGCTCGGTGGCGCGAACGGATTCCTGCGCGGCGATCAGATCCCAGTAGGCATTTTCGGCGCTCACCAGCGCGGCCACGGTCTGCTGACGAAACGACTCGCGTTCGATCTTCTGTTCGTTTTCGGCCACCATGATTAAAGCGCGGTTCACCTTAAATCCGAATCCGTTGAGCATCTGCTGGGTCACCGATGCTGTGAAACCCGGAGTGAAGGCGGGATCGAACAACAGGTGCAGTTGCGTCGAGGTCTGCCTCTGGAAGCTGTAGGACGCGCTAAAGCTGGTCCCGGTCGGAAAGGCTTGCGAATAGCTGACCGACAACGCCGCCGTGCCGGTGGTAACCGAGGGTATTCCGGAGACTACCACCGAATTCAGAGGACTCGCGGTGTGAGCGACGCTGAAGTTGAGGCTGACCTGCGGGTCGAAAACTCCCGCGGGCCGGATATTCACCGCCGCAGCGGAACCGGTGATGCCGCCGGCGTTGGAAGCGGCGCCGCCGCCGCCGCCGCCCGCGCCCCCCAGGATGCTGCCACCCACGGCGCCTGCAAAGACGACGCTCGGAATCACGCTGGCATCCACTCCGCGCGGCGATTGTCCCGACCGGGCTCGCAACAGATCCGTTTGCGCCATGGAGGGGTAATATCGCGCGGAGGCGATCGACAAATTATTCGCAATCACCGCAGCCACAACCTGCGCCATCGACAATCGCAATTTCCCGTCTTGGATGTCCAGCCGTGCGCTCGCCGCGTTTGCGAGGTTCGGCTCCGGAACGTGGAGGGGTCGATACGGCTCATAGACGCGCGGGAAAACTTTCGCGCCGGCACTGTAATCCGGCAGCACATTGTTCGACGGTTGAATCTGAGCCGACGCCACAGCGCAGCACAGGCCGGCCAGCACGCCTGCCGCTTTCATTGCCGGGCCCGATCCTATCACTCCGGATCCTTCCACGAATAACCGCTTCATCGGATGCCCCCCGGCAAAGTGAGCGCGGGACGATACGGGACTGACGGCTTCCCGGTCACCGCTCCCGTCAGCGCCTCGTCCAGCTGGATGTTGTTCCGGTCGAGCGTGGTTCCCATGGATTGGTCCATCGCCACCAGCGCCTTGGCGTACGCGTCGATGGCCTGCACTTCGGCGTACTGCCCCGTCACCAGGTCGCGTTCCTTAAGAACCACGTTGTAGGCCGTGGAAAGGCCGTTACGGAGTTTGACCCGCTCGGCATCGAGAGACAATTGCGCCAGCCGCGTGGCTTCGCGGGCTGCCGCCACCTGCCCCTGCCCTTGAATCAAAGTGATTCGAGCCAGCTGCACCTGCAACCTGATTTGATTGCGGGTATTTTGCAAGCTGACTTCCAGCTGATTCCGTTCCAACTGAGCGCGGATGGCGTCGGCCTGAGCCGCGCGATTCCGGATGGACGCGCCGAAGCTGACGCCATAGGCGGCTTCGGGATAGGCCGCGCTGAAGGTCTGCCCCAGCGAACCGGCCGCTCCTCCCGTGACAATGGGCGTCCCCGGCGTCACGGGCGTGGGAGTGTCGCCCCGCAAGCCGGACGCGGCGTACAGCCCGAACACAGCCAGGCTCGGCCGCATATTATTTTTCGCGTACGCGATCCCGATATCCTGATTCTGGAGGTTGGTGCCCGCCTCTCGAAGCTCGCTCCGGTTGGCCAGAGCGGTGCTGAGCGCGCCGGCAACCACGGGCACATCTTCCTGGCGCGGCTCCGGCAACTGATCGGCGATGACGATGGTGGCTGTATCCAGGTCCGGATCGCCACGCTTGCTGATCAACTGCTTCACGGTGGTTTCCTGGGTTTGAAGGTTGGTCTGCGCCACGATCAGGTCCCGCTGGCCGGCGGCCAACTGGGATTCAACCGTCACCACATCCAAACCCGATTGAGTCCCCAGCGACTCCTGCCTCTTGGTCTCTTCCAACAACTCCTGCACGGCAGCCAGGGATTTCGCCGTGACCTGGACGTTTAATTGAAAAGCCGCCAGGTCATAATAGGCATTCTCCAGCTGAACTATGCTCGTGATCACCTGCTGGAGAAAGACTTCCCGGGCAGTGCTCTGGTTGTTCCTGGCCACCATAATGAAACGCTCATTGGGCGCGCGGCCAAATCCGGCGAGCAGGGGCTGATTGAATCCGATGGACAGGCGCGAGGTCACGTCCGGATTGAATAGAGTGTTTTTCTGGGTGGTGCTTTGCGACAGAGTGCTCAGCGAAATCGAATAGCTGCTGCCCTCAGTAAACAATTGCGCGTAGGAGACGGAAGTTGCGATCGCGGAACTGGTAGTGGTGGGAATCCCCGCTACCACCAGCGAATTCAGGGGGCTGGTCACGCGATCGTAGCTGGCCGTGTAACTGAGCGATGGATCGAAGGCGCCTGCCGCGCCCACGGAAACCGCGCCGCCGCCTCCCGTGATTCCACCGGCGCTGCCAGTGCCGCCGGTGCCGCCCGCACTGCTTACTCCGGCTCCGATCGCCCCTGCGCTCAGTTCGCTGGGACTCAATGCGCCGGCGAAGCCGCGCGCCGCCTGCCCGGATTTAGTTCGCAGAATGTCGGTCTGGGAAAACGGGATGATATAGCGCTGCACCACGATATCCAGGTCGTTCTCGAGCATCAGGCTTAATGCGTCCGATAAGGATAGATCGAGTTTTCCATCATGAATAAGGCTGCGCAGCCGCGGAGTATTTTCGAGCACCACGTGAGAAATGGGTTGCTCTATGTACGGTTTCCAGATTCGTGGAAATTCAGGCGCGCCTTTTTCGAGCGATTTAAGGAATCCGGGCTGGAAGCCATTCGTGCCGGCCGGTAGCGGACCCGACGTGGCCGCCTGGCCCTGGTCATTTCCGCTACCTTGGGGAGCGCCGGTCGCCGCCGGGATCACCACCAGGATCGGGCAGATAGAGAGACACAGGCAGCGGAACGGGGTCACAATATGATTTTTCGCGAACATGAGCACCTTTCTGGGATTTAGAAAGGGGACAGGCTACCCTTTCCCCATTTGCACCGGTCGAGCAGTGGACAGAGCGGTCCGCCCTTTCAACAAACTCCTAGAGTTGGATGACGATGAGCGCACTCCACGGGTTACCTTTCGAGCGATCCACTCGTACGCCGGTATTGGCCTTTCGGCAGTCCCCGCACGCAAGAAACGGGTGTTCACCCTACTGAGTTATTGTAAGTGCTCCAGAGACCCAAAGCCTATTGTTTAATCGGCTGTTTTATTGGCGTCGCCGGCTTCACGGGCGGCGGCGGCAGCGGCGCGGCATCGATGTACCCGCGCGTTCCATCCGGGCGGATCGGCCCTGGACCGAATCCCAGATGCTCGCGGTCGACGTTATTTTCGCTGCACGCGTATTCGGCGAGCACCTGCCCTGGAGCGCCGGCCACCCACGTGCGCGTGTAGTGAAACGGCTTGGTGTAGAACTTGGAATCCTCAATCAGCGTGTCGACGTGGACGTGATCCGCGTCCGGCCTGGTCCAGCGTTCCACCACGTGCAGCGCATCGCTGTGCGGATTCGCGTTTTCGTCGATCCACACTTGCGTGTCCTTGAACCCGACGGAATCGATCACCAGCGTGTCGCCTTCCCAGCGCCCGATTTCCTCGCCGAAGAAGGATGGGTCGGGATCCTCGGTGTGCTTGCGGCCGTCCACGGGAATCAATCGATAGTAGCTGTAGAAATACAAAAATGTGACGAACGTTGGAGATTGCACCACCATGAACGGAAGCCCGCTGGCGTTGTGCCTCGGAATTCCTCCGGGGATGCACAGCGACTCCGGGTCGATGGTCGCGGCCACATTGTGCTTCCACGCCGCTTCGCCTGCGGGCGTGAACGGCAGCTTGTGCTCCGGCAGATCCTTTGCAATGTTGCCGCCCGGCTTGGTATCGCGCGTGCCCCTCCAGAAGCCGCTGAAATCGGGATGTCCGTCGGCCGTTCGCGGAGCCTCCTTCGCGGGACCCTTGGGCTCGGCCCCTGTCAATCCGCCGGATTGCGCGAAAATCGGCGCGGCGGCGAGCAATAGAATACCTGCGCGAGCAAGGACATGCATAAAGATCTTGATCCAGTATAGCCGCGTAATGTACCATTGTCGATAGACATCAGGGGCATCATAAAGGAGGCATTCGGATGAAAACGAAACTGGCGGTGATCGCGGTAGCCCTGAGCCTGGGAATTATATACATGGGTATGGCTGCAGCGCCCCTTCTTGCGCATCATTCCTTTGCCGCCGAATTCGATGCCACCAAAGCGGTTCGGCTCACGGGAACCCTCACCCGAATCGAATGGACCAACCCGCATTCGTACTTCTATCTGGACGTCAAAGACGAAAAGGGCGCTGTCGCGAACTGGGCGTGCGAGGGCGGCGGTCCGGGGGCGCTTTCCCGGCGGGGCTTCCGCAAGGGCGACGTGAAACTCGGCGACACCCTCATCATCGACGGTTACCAGGCCAAGGACCATTCGCACATGATCGACGCGCGGCGCGTGACACTTCCGGATGGACGCAGCATCTATGGCGGGGCGCCCGGAGATGGCGGACCCGGCGATCCCGGAAAGTAAACCCCGCGATGTGGGGCGGTCCCCCTGGACCGCGGCCGACGCCCTCGCCGGCCTCCATCTTGAGCCAGTTGATATAGGACCAGGGGTCTGGCGTGCAAGAGCACGCGACCGCTTCCAGCCGTTCTCCTACTTCTTCCCCCTGCTGATATCGCACAGCATATCCGAATGGATGTTCAAACCGATATTGGTCATGTTGTAATAATGTTCGCTCGCCACCAGCCAGACGATCTCACAGATCGCTCGCTCGGAATAGTAGCCTGCCATGCGCGCAAAAGTTTTCGGGTCGACCTTTTTATCTCTGGTCAGCTCCGTCACGTAGTCCAGCGCCGCGCGTTCCGCATCGCTAAACAGAGGACTGGTGCTGTATTGCTCCAGCGCATCGAATTTGGCTTCATTCATCGACGCTCGGATGGTGAACGATCGGCCGATATCGACGCAGAACAGACAGACGTTGATCCGCGCCACCTGTTCCCGGATAAGGAAGACGGTCTCGCGGGGCAGCTCCAGCTTCTTATCCAGCTTGCCGATCTTCGCTGAGAAAAAAGCGAATGCAAGCGGCAACCGCGCGTAAACCACCTTCAGCGGAGTGAGAACTTTGCCGAATTGCCGGCGCGTCGCGGCATACGCCTGCTTCATCATCATCCCCTGGGGCTCCTCAATGGGTGGAAGAAATGGATCGGGTGGAAGAAATGTGTCCAGATGCGGATCTATATGTTCTTGAACTTCTGTCTTGGCGGTTTGGCTGCTAGCCGGCATGAGTCGCTCCTTTCATCATCCTCTTGCATCCGCTCCCAACCGGCCCCGGTTGGATGCGTCGTACCTACAACTTATTTTCCCACCAAGGCCGGCGCTGTATACTTCGATTGAGGCTCGGTATCTTAAAGAGTAGAGCTTGGGATTCAAGTGCCAAGCACGGTATTTAAGAGCCAAGCAGGGGAGGATCCGACATGGCGGCAGTTAGATTTACGTTGAACGGCAAACCGCAAACTGTCGATGTCGAACCGGCGATGCCGCTGTTGTGGGTCCTGCGCGACACGCTGGGCCTGACCGGCACCAAGTTCGGCTGCGGAATGGCGCTGTGCGGAGCGTGCACGGTGCACATCAACGGCCAGCCGATCCGATCCTGCACCACGCGAATTTCGACGGTCGCCGGTAAGAGCGTCACCACTATCGAAGGCCTTTCACCCGACCGCAGTCATCCGATTCAACAAGCCTGGATCGCGGAGGATGTGCCGCAATGCGGCTACTGCCAATCCGGGCAGATCATGACCGCGGCTGCGCTGCTCGCGAAAACCCCGCATCCCAGCGATGCCGATATCGATGAAGCCCTGCACGGCAACATCTGCCGCTGCGGAACCTATCAGGCGATCCGCGCGGCGGTCCGCATGGCGGCGTCGGTTCGCACCGGCATTCAACAGCGAGGTGCAAAATGACCACCGCGAGGCGTCTAGCCCCATGCGTCAGCTTGGGGCTTGACCAGAAACTCGACCGCCGCAGCTTTCTCCGTAACACCGCCGTCGGCGCCGGCGGCCTGCTGATCGGATTCTATTTGCCGTCGCAATCGCGATTGAAGGCCGACGCAGTCTCATCGAAACTCAACGCCTACGTGCACGTCGGCTCCGACGATACCGTCACGCTGTTCATTCACAAAGCCGAGATGGGACAAGGCACGGTGACTTCTCTTTCGATGTTGCTCGCGGAAGAGCTCGAATGCGACTGGAAGAAAATCCGCACGGAATTCCCGGGCGTGAGCCGCGAGTACGGAGCTTTCCAAGGCGTAGTCGGCAGCGCTAGCATTCGCAGCTCATGGACCCCCCTTCGCCAGGCCGGTGCGGCGGCTCGCGAAATGCTGATCGCAGCGGGAGCGAAGAAGTTGGGCGTCGATCCTTCAGCTTGCCGCGCCGAAAACAACTTGGTGATCAACACGACTTCAGGAGCCAAGCTCAGCTTCGGCAGCCTCGCCGAAGACGCCGCGAAGGTGCCCGTCCCAGCGAACGTCACGCTGAAAGATCCGAAGCAATTTCGGCTGATCGGCAAAGCTACCAAGCGGCTCGACACGCCCTCGAAGGTCGACGGCACCGCCACATTCGGCATCGATGTGCGACGGCCCGGCATGCAGTACGCCGTGATCGCGCGATGCCCGGTGTTCGGCGGAAAGGTCGCCAGCTTCGACGCATCGAAAGCCAAAGCCGTCCCCGGCGTAAAAAGCGTCGTCCAGATTTCGAATGGCGTGGCCGTGCTCGCCGACAACACCTGGAACGCGATGGAGGGCCGCCGCGCGTTGGCTATCCAATGGGACGAAGGCCCCACGGCGGCAATGAACAGCACGCTGCTCAGCCAGATGTTCGCGGATAAAATCCAGCAGCCGGGCGCGGTCGCCCGCAAGGATGGCGACGCCCCAGCCGTTTTGGAAAATGTCGCAATCGCGAGCGCCGCGAAAAAGATCGACGCGACTTACGAAGTTCCCTTCCTCGCGCACGCGCCCATGGAACCGATGAACTGCGCCGCCGACGTTCGCGCGGATTCGTGCGAAGTATGGGCTTCCACGCAGATGCAGACCTCCGCGCGCGATGCTGCCGTGAAAATCACCGGCCTCAAACCCGAAAACGTCCAGCTTCACACTGAGTTCATGGGAGGAGGCTTCGGCCGCCGCGGGCAGGTCGATTTCATCAGCGAAGCCGTCGAGGTTTCGAAAGCCGCGGGCGTCCCCGTGAAGGTGACGTGGTCGCGCGAGGACGATTTGCAGCATGACATGTATCGGCCCGCGTCGGCGTGCCGCTTCTCCGGCGCTGTCGATGCCGAAGGCTGGCCGGTCGCCATCACGGCTCGCATCGCCTGCCCGCAGTTCGGAGGATTGCAAAACGGCGTATCGCGCAACGGAGTCGAAGGCGTGTCGACCATGCCCTACGCCCTCGCGAATTTTCTGTGCGATTATCACGCGGTCGATGCCGGAATCCCGGTCACTTACTGGAGGTCCGTCGGGTATTCGCAGAACACCTTCTTCATCGAATCTTTTCTCGATGAGCTCGCCGCGCTGGGCGGAAAAGATCCCGTCGAGGTGCGGCTGCGCATGCTCGCGAATCAACCGCGCCTTCGCGCCGCGCTCGAATTGGCCGCGGATAAGGCGGGTTGGGGTAAGCCGCTTCCGGCGGGCCGCGCGCGCGGTGTTTCAGTCGTCAACAACGTCGGCAGCTTCACGGCGCAGATCGCCGAAGTCTCGGTGGCAGGCGGCAAAATCAAGGTGCATCGCGTCGTTTGCGCGGTCGATTGCGGCCAAGTGGTGAATCCGGCCGGCGTCGAGCAGCAGATCCAGAGCGCCATCGTGTTTGGATTGACGGCCGCGCTCAAAGGCGGCATCACCATCGATCGCGGCCGCGTCCAGCAGGAAAACTTCCATCAGTACGAAGTGCTGCGCATTGAGGAAATGCCGGTGGTGGAGGTTCACATGGTCCCCAGTTCCGCCGCGCCCGGCGGCATCGGCGAAGCGGGCACTCCGGGAATCGCGCCGGCGGTGACCAACGCCCTTTTCGCGGCCACCGGCAAGCGCGTTCGCCGCCTCCCGATTCTCGCCTCGGATCTCGTGTAATCGCGCACGTCTTCCAGCCCCACCCGTTAGGGTGGGAGATTTAGAATGGGGATTCGCGTTTTTGCGCTGCCGGATCGCGCTCTCGATACACTGCGCCGCCGCGCCCCCTAACGAGCCGCGACCCGAGCCGCGACCCGAGCCGCGACCAAAGGGAGCGGTTACAAATCCGGAATCTTAACGCCGCGACCAAAGGGAGTGGTACGCTCAACCCCCTCCTCATCGTCAATCTCCTACCTAACGCTCGACCATCTCCCCGCACCGCGACATCTGGTGTGGGGCAGGCGATCTTGTCGTCGGCCCGTTGTCTTACCACGCCGCGACATAAGCTAAGACTACTGCGAGTGAAGCCCGCGGCGCCGCCCACCGATTATCCTCATATGGACCTTGTCCTCACTCAACAGGAAATCGACAACGCCTTCAAGAAGGCCGGGGTCGCGCGCGGGTCACATGGCTCACAGCGGATCCGCCCCACCACGACCGCTGATCTACGCTATCCGTGAAACCGGTCTAGCGATGGAAAAGCAGATGCCGCTTCATCCAATGGCCCACGTCGGGGCCGAACTCAGGCATGAGATTCGTCAAACCGGCGCCGGCGACGTTGGTTCCCCAATTCACCGCTGAGTCCTGGGCCGTTCTGCTGACCGGAGGATAATACGCGTTCGACAAGGCCGCGCTCATGGCGCATCCAACCACGTTGGCCCAACTGAACGTCGCGGCGCCGGAATCGGTTCGCGTGATCACCGCGCGGCTGATGGCATAGCCGATGCGCGGCCACATCTTGCGCGAAGGACCTTTTCGAACGTACCGCGTGTCTTCGTGAAGCACGGAGGCAAGCAGGAAGTCGGCGAAGAAATTCTGGCTGGTGTCGTCTCCCACGGTAGCGCCGAAGCGTTTCGGGAAAGCTCCTCTCACCCAGGGGTGCTTGCCATAGAGCGGAGCGGAGCGCGTCAACTGCGAAGCGGTGGCATCCAGGCTGGCCGCGACCAGCGTGAACGGCGTCACCGTTTCGCTCACAAAGAAGTCCCATTTTTCGGAAACGGACGGCGGGGGAAGTGCGGCCGTGGTTTGCGCGGCGGGGTCCGGCATGACGGTGTCCTGCGCGCAGGCACCCGCGCACACCACCAACGCCCACCAGTACATACACCCACGAAAAAACATCGTCGGCTTTTCCTCACCCCTGAAGAAGTCTTCACTGTAACACGACGCTTATGAGACCGCGCCGGCTGAAAGTGACTCCCCGCCAACGACGCGGATAACGACGCGGAGCCGAACGCGGATAACGACGCAGAATCAGGAAATGGTCTAGTTTCCACCGGTTGATTCGGCGGGCAGCGCCACGCGGTTCCAATCCGGCGGTTCCACACCCAGCAGATTGTGAACGAAGTAGTCGTCGCGGTAATGCTCGTTGCCCAGGACTCCGACTCCATGATTCTGTCCGGGAATGTACAGCATGTCGAAATGCTTGTGGGCCTTGACCAGCGCATTCACCACCTGCAGCGAGGACGCGGGATCGACGTTGCTGTCCATCTCACCGACAATGATCAACGCCTTCCCTTGCAGCCGGTAAGCGTTATCCACGTTGGAGGATGCGGCGTACTGGGGTCCCACAGGCCAGCCCATCCACTGTTCGTTCCACCAGATCTTGTCCATGCGGTTATCGTGGCACCCGCTGTTGGTGACGACAACTTTGTAAAATTCCGGATAGAACAACATGCCGCCGAGGGAGTTCTGTCCGCCCGCCGACGTTCCAAAAATGCCCACGCGGCTGAGGTCATAGGAAGGGTATTTTGCGGCAACGGCCTGGTGCCATAGGATTCTGTCCGGGAATCCGGCGTCGCCCAGGTTCTTCCAGGCGACATCGTGGAATGCTTTCGACCGGTTACTGGTGCCCATGCCATCCATGTGAACTACGATGAAGCCAAGCTCGGCGAGCGCCTGATCGCCGGAGATCGCGCTGAAAGTTTTCGGAACAAAGGATCCCTGCGGCCCGGCGTAAATGTTTTCGAGCACGGGATATTTTTTGCCGGGGTCGAAGTTGGTGGGCCGGATGATGACGCCCCAGATATCGGTCTGGCCGTCGCGCCCCTTGGCCACGAACACTTCCGGGAATTTGAAGCCGGCGGACAAGAGAGCGGACGCGTCGCCCTTATCCAGATCCAGGATCGCCTTCTGGTCTTCGGCGCGGCGCAACTGGGCGGCTGGCGGAAGATCCACGCGCTGCCAGGAGTCGACATAATATCTGCGGTCCGATGAAAACGTGACCGTGTGAGTGCCGTCCGCATCGGTGAGCGCGGTCAGGCCCGTGCCGTCGAAATTGATTCGGTAATATTGCGTGAAGTAAGGATCCTGCCGGGGATTCATGCCTCCCGCTTCGAACCAGATCTGCCGCATGTTGTCATCCACGAAATCGATGTTTCGCACCAGCCAGTTGCCTTTGGTGATCTGGTTTTTGACCTTGCCGGTGATGCCGTCGTAGAGGTAGAGATGTTCCCAACCATCGCGCTCGGAGGCCCAGATGATTTCCTTGCCGTCATTCAGGTCGTGCCGGTATCGCCGTCCGGCCGAAAGCCCCGGACCAAGCAGGTTGTAATAGATGAACGTCTTGCTTTCTTCGGTGATGAGCGGGCGAGTATTGCCGGTTGACGCGTCGACTTCGATCACGCGATACATCTGGTGACCGCGCTGATTGTATTCGAAGGTGAAACCGCGGCCGTCCTTCCACCACACCGGCGGAGAGAGGTTGTAAGGATTCGGGAACAACGCGTGGTCGATCTCAATTTCCCGCCGGGTGGTCACGTCGAACAGAGCCGGATAGGCGATGTCCAACGCGTCGCCGGGCTTGCGGTAAAACATGGTCGAGTTTTTGGGCTGAACCTGGTCGGCGGGCGACGATTCGACGTAGTGGACCTGCCTGTCGTAGCCAGGGCGGGTGTGATAAGCAGCCAGTTTTTTCGAATCGGGCGACCAGGCGACCGACCGCAGCGTATAGTAATTGCCTTCCGAGCCATCGGTGCTCAAGGGGAAAGCCGGTTCATTCCCGTCCACGTTTTTCAGGAATACGTTGAAGTTCTGAATCAGAGCTTCCCATTTTCCGTCGAAAGAGGCGCAGACATCTGGTGCAATTTGTCCGGGAAGAATCGAGGCCGCGCCGCCGCGTCCGCCTCGGCCCTGAACTTGAGCGCGGTTTTGCGGCTGCGGTGCGCATCCGCTGCGCTCCCGATTCCGATTCACGCCTCCAGCATCGTCCTGCTGAGGCGGAGGCTCCTGATATTCAAGACCGTTCACGGGATCGCCGCCCGGCCCCTCGGGATTGACGGCCGAATCGGCCTCCGGTGCTCCACCGCGGGCACCTCGGCCGCCGGCGGTTAAGGGAATCGCGCCTCCCTTGGTGCAGTTGTAATCGGTCACTGTGCAGGTATACAGGAAGCCGCCGGCGCCGAACTGAATCGATCGATCGCCGTCAACAAAAGTAAGCGGGGCGGTCATCGGAGGACTAACTGCGGCGCCGCGGCCTCCTCCTCCGCGTCCGTTCGGATCGGGCGCAAATGGCAAAGCCAGTCCTGTATATGGATGGCCGGCCGCGACGGAAATCGCGGCGGCGAGACGGTCATGATCGAAAGCGGATTTCTTAACGCCTGCGACGGCGTCCACCAGCATGAATTCCGTTCCGCCTTTCACCGGACGGGAATACCAGAAGCGATCGGAATCGCCAATCCAGTTGATCGCTCCCGCGGTGTTGATCACCAGACCGCGAGCTTTCGCTTGCAATCCCTGCGCCCGTTGATAATCCGCCAGGGTTCCTTGCGCCGATAGTGCGGGCGCGATCGCCATCGTGGAAAGAATGGCTGCCGCAAAATGAAGGGTCGAGGTTCGGACGGTCAGACTCATGGAGCCTCCAATTACAGTTTTCGAAAACACGCGCGCCCTTACGGGCGCGCCTCAACAGGTTTCTGGTGTTTTACGCTATCACAATCGGCGCGATGCACAGAAGCACAGGCGAGGATGGCAGGCGACAAGATCGCCTGCCTTACAAAATGGCGGACAGACGACGCGCGCCCTAACGGGCGCGCCTCAAAGCCGAGCCGGACCAGGGGGTCCGGCGCAGACGAGGGCGTCTGCCCCACAAGGCGCCTGCCCCACTAGGCCCGGGGTGGTCGCGTGAAGTTGACGATGTTTTCCCACTCGTTGGCGTCGGATCGAGCGACTACGGCAACCACGGGGTCGGTGTCACTCATGTTGAAGACTTCGTGCGGGATGCCGGGCTCGATGAAGATGAAGTCGCCGGCTTGATTCTCAAGCGAGTGCTCGAGCGCGGGGCCGAACTCGTGGCGGACGCGGCCGGCGAGAATGTAAAGCATCACCTCGAAATCCACGTGGATGTGCGCATACGCGACGCCGCCGGGCGGGATGGTCGCGACGTTCATCGATAGCTTTTTCGATCCGACATTTTTCGCCGACATGCCTGCTTTGTAGCGAATGCCGTTCCAACCGCGCACGTTGCCGCTGCCGCGGATGGTGAAGATGCCATCGGCGCCTTCGACTTTGCCGAGTTCCGGTGCGTTTTCCATATCACCCATCTTATGACGCATCCTTGCATGAAGGCTGGCGGGAAAAAGCCCCAAGCTGACGCATGGGGCTGGCGGATTCATCCGTCATTTTCGAGATTAGGATGGTGCATCACAGCTTTGTTTCCATGGAGTTGGTACTTGAGCGCGCCGCTGTGGGAACAGTGTTCGGACTATAATGAAAATCCAAATGACCTTTCGAAATAAAGCCATGTTGCTGCTGGGGAGCGGCGCGCTGATGTTGTCGGCGGCCCCGGACGGCTCCGATCTGTACGCCAAGAACTGCGCGATTTGCCATGAGGCTCTGGCGCCGCCGAATCAGAACCACGCGGTGCTGGGAGCGATGGGATCTGAGCATATCGTGTACGCACTCACGGCCGGATCGATGCGGGTGCAGGGCGCGCGCCTTTCCGGCGCCGAGCGCGGAGCCATCGCGGAGTTCCTTACCGGCAAAGCCGTTGACATGCAGAAACATCCCGCGGCCGGCCTGTGTTCCAGCGCTCCGCCCAGCGGTTTCTCCGGACCGCAATGGAACGGATGGGGCGTGGATCTCGAAAACAGCCGCTTTCAACCAGCCGATGCCGCGGGATTGCCGGCCGGGGAGATCCCGAAGCTGAAGTTGAAATGGGCGTTCGCGTTTCCCGGCGCGATCGGCGCGTATTCGCAGCCAGTGGTGGCCGGCGGGCGCGTATTCATCGGCAGCCCGGGCGGAATGGTTTATTCACTCGACGCGGCGACAGGCTGCACTTACTGGAGCTTCGAGGCTGGGTCCGGCGTGCGAACTGCGATCACCATCGGCGGCGGCGTCGCTTATTTTGGGGATTTGCACTCGAGTGTCTACGCGCTCGACGCCGCCACCGGCAAATTGATCTGGAAGACGCTGGTGGAAGAACATCCTTATTCCCGCGTTACCGGCGCGCCGAAGCTGTATGAGGGGCGTCTCTATGTCCCGGTCGCGTCGCGAGATGAATGGATTTCGATGGACCCGAAATTCGAATGCTGCAAATTCCGCGGCAGCGTGGTCGCGCTGGATGCAAAGACCGGCAAGCAAATCTGGAAGACCTACACGATCGCCCAACCCGCCAGACCGATCGGCAAGAGCAAGACCGGCACGACGCTGTGGGGACCGTCCGGCGTCGGCGTGTGGGGCTCACCGACGATCGACACGAAACGCAAAGTGCTATACGTGGGAACAGGCGACGCTTACTCCAATCCCGCACCGCCAACCAGCGACGCCATTCTGGCCCTGGATCTCGCAACCGGCAAGATCGTGTGGACGCGGCAGATCACCGAGGGCGACGCGTTCAACGGCAACTGCATTACCGCGAAACCAACCACGTGCCCAGACAAAACGGGTCCCGATTCCGACTTCGGATCTTCCCCCATCCTGCGCACGCTACCGAGCGGACGCCGCATACTTCTCGCCGGTCAAAAATCAGCCGTGGTCCACGCGCTCGATCCGGACAAGGACGGGCAGATCCTGTGGCAGACTCGCATCGGCGCCGGCGGAATGCTGGGCGGAATCCAGTGGGGACCCGCAGCCGATGCTGAGGTGGTGTATGCGGCGCTGTCGGACATCAACCTGCTCCCTGGTCCGGGCGGGCTGGTGCCCGATCCAAAGGCCGGCGGGGGACTGTTCGCGATTCAGATCGCGACGGGTGAAAAACTGTGGAGCGTTCTTCCACCGCCCGACGATTGCAAGAAGGAGCGGTGCAGTCCGGCGCAATCGGCCGCGGTGACGGTGATCCCCGGCGCGGTATTTTCAGGATCCATCGACGGCCATTTGCGGGCGTATTCCACGAAAGATGGCAAAATCCTTTGGGACTACGACACGGCTCGCGAATATGAGGCGGTCAATAAGGCGCCGGCGCGCGGAGGATCGCTGGATGGCGCGGGTCCGGCGGTCGCTGGTGGAATGGTCTTCGCCAACTCGGGTTATGGGTATTTCAACGCGATGCCGGGCAATGTTTTGCTCGCGTTCGGTGTGGAATAGGCCGACTTCAAAGGCCGCGGAAAAAGCAAAGTTTTCGTACCGCTCCCTCACGGTCGCGGTTCCGAAGCGAGTGAGCGTACCACTCCTTGACAGTCGCGGCTTCCATGAGAAGGCCGGCCGTGTCAACAGTTGTTTTCTCAACCTGTCCACAAATGGTCGTCGCCGACCAACGGGAGGCGCCACGCACTCTCCCTTGCCTTTCCTTCTTAGAAAGG
>Ga0182024_10005290_pt1 | contig 29025 bp, 32 predicted proteins | sample P32metaG_FD_120480 | JGI IMG/M metagenome (GOLD analysis project Ga0182024, IMG submission 120480) | Permafrost microbial communities from Stordalen Mire, Sweden - P3-2 metaG (Illumina Assembly) | ecosystem: Environmental > Terrestrial > Soil > Wetlands > Permafrost | place: Sweden: Stordalen...
CTGAACTCCGGAAACAGCGCCTCCGGTTCTTCCTTCATCGCGCGGACCAGTTCCTTGTCCGAGATGGTCAATTGGTCCACCCGCACCCCCAACCGAATCGCCAGATCGCGGCGGAGTCGCGGCAGGTGCGCTTCCAGTGTCAGATCGGTCATTTGCTGATAGGTGAGTTTTGCCATGGCCGGATTCTACCCCCTTCGTCGGTTCGGTCGTCCCGCCTTTTTCTCTTCCTGTGCGGGTGATAAATCCCCCCGGCTTCGGCCTCTCTCCTAACTCCATTTCCAGATTGCGCGAGTGGGTGATGACCACAGGGCGCTCTCCGGCCGCAACCTTCGCTTCCACATCTTTCAGGGCTGCATCTTGCCGGGTGCGCGCTTCGTTCCAGCTCTCGCCGTCTTTCGGCTTCTTGTCCGGGTTCTGCTCGTAGCTATTCCAAATGGGCTTCGCTTCGCCGACTTTCAAGCCTTCGGTTTCGGGAACGTGCTGGGGACGGAGGCGGGAATCTTCTTGGACGGGGATGCCGAGTTTCTTGCCGACAATGTCTGCGGTTTGCTTGGCGCGCGCTAAATCGCTGGTGACGATGACGGTCGGCTTCTGCGCCTTGATGTCGTCGGCGAGTTTGTTGGCGGCTTTTACTCCGCGATCGTCTAGCGGCTCTTGCGTCCAGCCCGCGACGGTTTCGTTCGCCCCGGCCTGGTCGAGTTTGGTTTCGCCGTGGCGGGCGAAGATGATCTGGCCTTTGGAGGAGTCTTGCTTGGCTTTGGTCTCGATCTCACGCACCCGATCCATCGCCGCACGCATGCGGTCGTTGTGCCCGGAGTTGCGTTCAGCCATCGCCTGCGCTTCTTCCGGCGTATCGGCATGGCCCTTCTGAAGCAGTACGTCGGGGTCGCCTTCCAGTAATCCAGCGCGGCCTTCGAGACTCTGCCGGACCTCAGAGGGGTTGTCTCCTCTGGCGATCAGCGCCCGCGCGATCTCCTCATAGGTTTTGGGATCGTTGATCTGTTCGGCGGAGCGCGGGTACATCCATCGCCGAAAGTCTTTGTCGGAAAGTTTGGCGGCGTCTTCCGGCCCAAGCGATTGGATCGCGGCATCGCGCGTCTTCTGGCGCTCTCCGATGGCCTTCTCGTCCGGAGTTAACTCTTCGCCTGCTTGCAGTTTTCGGAGCGCTTCTCGGGCCGCTGGCGTACTGGATTCGTCGGCGGGGATGCGCTGCTGCGCGGTTCGTTCGACGGGGGCTTCACTCCCACCAGCCGGACGTGAGGTAGGACTGCTTCCTGAAACGCCATGCCCGCTTGAAACAGGGCTTGCATTGCCGACTTCTTGAGGTGCCGCCGCCGCTTCGCGTTCATCTCCCGATTCTACCTTCTGCACCTTCCCCCACTGCTCCGCAGGTACGCTGGCCATACCTCCACCGTCGAGCTTCACTCGAATTAACCGTGAGTTGATGTGCGCCACTGTGCCGGTATCGCCTTTCGGCAAGGTGACGCGGTCGCCTTTCTGGAAGGCGGGGGCTTCGGATTTCTTCTCTCCCGGAGTTTCTTCAATCGTAAATCCCGGCGGCGGGGCAGGGACGGGTTCCTTGGCGGATTGCTTCGCCTGCGCGTCCCTCCGTCCAATTTCTTCGTTCACAAATTTCTGCGCGAGCTTGTCTGCCTGCCCTTTGTTCGCAACCTGGTGAAGCTGCCCATCCGGCCCCATAAACTTCCCTTGGTTGAGCATTTCGGTCGAGAGCGCGGTGTGTGCGGCCAAGGTGGCTTGCGGACGCTCTTCGTGGGGCAGGGAAGCTATCTTGTCGCCGATCTCTTGAATCTCTTCTGCAGAGATCGAGTGCATCGGGGGAACCTGGCCGGGAAGGGCGAGAGGTGGCTCCCCGGGTTGGCGCGGTGGAGCTGGCGGCGGGGTGGGCGAGAATCTTCCCGATTGTTTCAGGACTCCCCAGGCGTCATTCAAGTTCCTCGCATCTTCGATATGAGACGCATTTACGTCGGGGTGGAGATTCGACATCGCGGCCCGGTACGCCGCGTTGGCTTGCTCAAGGGTGGGTTCTTCCGGAAGAGTTTGGCCGGCCCGGTAAACCAGGTTGCGGAACAAGGCCTCGGCACGCGGAATTCCTTCGGGCGGGAGGCCTTCGTAGGGACTGCTCATCGCGGCATGAGCGACCATCGGAGCTATCTGAGCCAAGCTGGTAGCTTCTTGTTGCACCTCTGGGCTCGCGCCTAAAGCTTTCGTACCGAGTTCGGTCGCTTTGCCGGCGGCGGCCCCTTCAGCCAGTCCACGCACCATTGGACTCTTCGCTGCAGCGAGCACAGCTTTGCCGACGGTGGGCGCGGCCTCGATGCCCGCGCCCGCTTCGAGTGCCGCAGGACCCACGAGCGGCGTTGCGCCTCTGCCGCCACGTTCGCCAATTGCAGAGCGCCCAATGTTCGCTTGCCCGGAGTGGTTACGTTCTCCAGCCCCGTTGTGGTTTTGACGGCGGGAGTTTCGGCGACGGGCGTCCCGCTTTCATAGCCAAGATCGCCCGTGACCGCTCCCGCAACTGTTCCGGCGGCGCGTTTCCAGAGTGAAGGAGTAGGCGGGGGTGCGGCGGGCAGGCTTCCGCTCCAACTGGGCCGTCGCTGGTTCAGAGTGACCGGCCCAGACGACTGATCCGCATCGAGCGCGAAGCCTTTGGGTGGCGGAGGGATTTCCCCTTCGTCGTCGAGCGTAAACCCCTTAGGCGGCGCAGGGATTGTGCTGGTGAGACCCACGGCTTAGTCGGCGGAGGAAGGACCGCTTTCCTGCGGCGGTTCTGGCGCAGCGGGCGCGGCGTCGAGAAGCGTAGCGACATCGGGCTCGGCGGCTGCCGCGGCGGCGGCCTCCTGTTGCGCGGGCGATTGATCGGGCAAGGGGGCTACCCCGGTTGCGCTCGATCCGTCGGTGTACTGCTTGGTCTCCGTCGTGATCAGCGATGGTCCGGGCTGCGTCGATACAGGGCCAGCGGAAATCCTGACTCCCGTACTATCCGCAATTGCTTGCAGCGCTGCATCTTTGCCTTCGGTGGTCTGGGCCAATTCCATCTTAAGCAATCCGTTCTCAATCGCGAGGTCACGGATGCGTACACTCTGGGCCGCGCTGCGCTTCTCCGATCCCTCGACCCAAGAGGCGAGGTCTTCGTTCGGATCGAAATAGAATCTCTCGTTCTCTTCCGCTCCCTCGTGTTCGCGGTGCGGAACGTCCACTTCCACTGAGATTGCGTTGTGCCAGTCGGCTCCGACCAGAGGGTTGCCGTTGGGATAGATCAACAGAACGCGGGGGGCCGAGCCGTCTGGCGTAGGCGGCGCTGCAAGCACGAGCGCGTCGTCAACTACGAGCGCCGTGGGGACTGGCGTTTGCTGGCGAAACTGCTGCTTGACGGTTTTGCTGCTGGCTGGGTCGTTAGGTGTGTATAACGGGTTCGCGCTCTCGACCGTGAAGGACTTGCCGAGAACGGAATGTCCGGTCGCAACCCGGTGCTGGAACTTGACTGCTTTGCCGATGTAGTCGTTCATTTTATTTTCCTCCTGAAGTTGAAGCTTCGGGCACCAGCATCCACTGCCCAGTGCTCTTATAGAATCCAATCTTTGCTTTGCCGTCTGACGCCGTCTTTACTGGGGTCTCGCCTTTCGGTCCCATCGCAGAGGGGGCGGCGTTCGCGGAAGATGTGTCCGTCGCGGGTTTCGCGCTACTAGCAGGTGCGGCGCTTGAAGTCGCCGCGGGTTTACCGCGCCAGGATTCAACGTCTTGATGCTCGACCGGAGCGCCTTTCAGTTCTGATGATTTCGCTTCGTAGGCATCTTGGGCGCGTTGCAGATCGGTTGTGTGCTCATCCTCGATGGCGGAGCGCCCTCGGTTGTATTCGTCCGTTCCCGGCGTCTTGTCGAGGTCTAACTGCTTAAGCGCTTTCCGGTACTTGTCTTCGGCGGCCGTGAGCGCGTTTGCCTTTGTGGTTTCCGCGCCCACTGTCTGAGAGGTGTGATCTTTTCCTTTTTCCGCGATCTTTTCTTTTAAGTCGAGCAGTGCGTGCTGCATCTGGAACCACTCGGCATCGTGATCTTTCTTCTCTTCCAAAACCTTCTGCTGTTGGTCGAGTTGGTTTTGCGCTTTCTCGATATTCCCCTTCGCGACTTCGTCCCGGATGCTGGCGAGAGAGTCTTTGTATTCGGAATTCGAGATGGCGGTGTAGCGCTCGCGATTTTCTGCCGCCGTCTTCAGCCCTAACTCACCTTGTTGATACGCGGTTCTGGCCGCCGATTCCGCGAGCGGTACACCTTCTTTATCCATCTGCAAGCGTTGCGTCCACGGGGCGAGTGCAGTCGAACGGTTCTGTTCTGCCGCGGTCCGCCTGCGGTTCACCACTTCACTCGCGACGTTGCCTGCATTCTCCGGATTCTTGAGCTGCGTCATGCCAAGGCCGAATCCGACCAAGCGTTCCCAGAGTTTCGGTTTAACTTTCTGCGGATCGATGCGGTTGGCCTGGTCGGCTTGCTGATAGCCCGAGAGATCGCTTTGATATTGCTTGAGCGCGGGATTTAAGTAGGAGCCGAGATCGGGCGTCTTTGGCATCGCCCCCATATCGACTGCGCCTGCATTGTTGCCCACGACTGCGGGATCGTCCGTCACTGGCGGCAGTTTTGCCCCCGTCGGGGCTGGAGCCGAAGGAACTCCCATCGCATTCACGCCCGGGGGATTCGGTTCGGCGAGGTTCGTTCCGCCCGGGCCCATGCGAATCGGAGACAGCGACGCTGCGGCAGGTTGCGGAGAAGGAGAACTTATAGGCAACGGCCCCGGCATCTGTCCCGGCGGCGCCGTCATTCCCGGTCGCGCATTCAGCGGCGCTGCTCCCGGAGGCACAACTCCGCCCGGCATGGCATTCGCCATCGTCGAACGTTTCAGTGCCTCCACTAACTGCGGAGGCATCGGAGGAACTTGGAATCCACCCATTTACGAAATGCCTCGTGCTTTCTTGAGCGCCTTGTTGAACAGGGGCCGGAAGAGGCTCCGGAGAAGGGAACTGCGGCGCACCAACCACGCTACCTGCCTTCCGACTGTTAGATAAATCGCCATCGTGATTGTGCCGATCAGCGTCTTGGTGAATTCTTCATTCAACCAGCGCCGCACGTCGATGGTACGGGGATCGTCCCAGCCGTCGTACACGGCCGCCGCAATCCAGCAACCTCCATTTTGACCTGCATTTTTCGCCAACTGAGTCCCAAGGCTGAGCGCCCCTGCCCCAGCGCCCCCGGCTGCCGTGATCGCATCCATCCACGGCGCGTAAGAAGCAAGTCCGAACTGCGAGAGGTTATTGTTAGCCGCGTTCAGTCCGCTGGTCGCGGTGCTGTAGAGACCGCCCTGCGCCTTCGCCGATTCGAGAGGCTGCTGCGCCAGGTTCAACTGATAGCCGACGTTCTTCGCCCAATCTCCGGCGGTTTGTTCCGCGCCCAACTGGTTGCCCAGGCGCATCTTTTGTCCGGCGAGCGTGCCAATCGCCCCCGTCGTTGCGGTCGAGTTCATCCCTCCGGTGCGCGCGTTGTTGGCTCGCAGTTGAGCATCGGCTGCGTTATTCTGCTGGTCGAGCGATCCGGAACGAAGTTGATTGACGGCTGCAAGGTACTGCGGATTGAGGTAGGGATCGGCTCCCACCATCTTGCCGGAGCGAAGGTTGGTCTGGTCCTGACTGGCTTGCGAAAGATCGGCCTGCGCGTCGGTGTTCGCGGTCGTGGCCTCATTGTTGTAAGTTGTGCTCGCGTTCTGGGCTTGCTGTTGGCCTGGTCGGGTCGGCATCGGCTTATCCCTTCTCCGTCTTCACGCACAAATCCAGCGCCATGTGCCGCAACCCAAGGCGGGGTTCAAAATGACGAATCTCTTCACCGACGGGCACCTCGACGCTCCGCAGTGCGCGGGTGATCGTGTCGGTGTCGGCTCCCAGCCACTCTGGGACAAAGCAGCGGATGGTGCGGAATCCGTGTTCTCCCAGCAGGTGTGCGACTTTTGGGGCACGCGCGATGGCCGCCTTCGTGAATCTTGGGTCGCGCGAGAACACGCAATACTCCGGAACGGCTTCGAGGGTGTGCAGCCCGATAATCTCGCCTTCCAGTTCTCCCACTTCGGCGACCAACACGGGATGCTGGGTCAGGTCGCAGAAGTCCATAGGTTGGCCGAGCACCTGGTCCTGCTCGACTTTCAGGCGAAGCGCCGCCGCCCGGTCGTTCAGGTCGTAACGCCGCCAGGTGATTTCGTGGCTCATGCTAGATTTGTCTTGTGGAGTTTCCTGAACAAGTGTGGCTAGAAAGGTTCCGACTAAAGTACGGAATAGTCCCCACGAAGCTATGGGTTGACCAATCTACCTATGACAAATGGTTTAACGATTGCATAAAGCGGCATTGCCAAGTCGCGGCACGTGATTCGCTCCCCACTCCTACTCCGCTGCTCTTGACCTTCGCAAACATCCCCGTGTATCCGCGTTAAGCCGTCAACGGTCCAAAAATCTGCGGAGAGTTAAACGTCTTCCCGTCATAAGACGAACTGGCCTCAATCCACTTCCGCACTCCCGTGCCGTACTTTGAAACTTCGTAGTAAGTCTGCGGTCCAATCGGCAGCGTGTCCGAGGTCGAGAAATTCTGCGTCGAAGAAAAGCGGAACTTGTGCTGGATCGGGGTGTGGGGCAGGTTCCCCGGATTCTGTTTGAACTGCGGATTGGTGGCCTGGATAATAAACACTCCCGGCTGTGAGGAGACGTTGAACTCGGCGGCCGGCGGTGGCGTGCTCACCGGAGAATTCGAGGCGAGATCGATCGAGCCGCCGCCCACGCGGGTTTCCAGTTGCGTCATCCGCGCCCCGAGTCCGACCAGCGCGCGCAGGAGTTCGTTCTTGTTGCCGTGCGCCGCTGCCTGCACGCTCGGGCTGGGGCGGGTGTAGCTCGACCGCTGGCGGCTGGTGAAGTAAGGGGTGCTGCTCATCAATTCGACCCCTGATCTTCCGGCGTCCCCGAGCTGCGCACCTTGCCGTACTTCACGCTTCTGTGCAGTTCAAATCCCGCTCCCGGAATCGGCACGCCGGTGTCCGGGTCTTCGTTCGAGTACAGCACGCTGAATAACTCGTTCACTTCTTGCGAAAATCCCAGCGTGCGCGAGTCCGCGAGTCCGTCCGAAAGATCAAGGGTCACCGGGGCAAGATCGGAGTTCGGGTCTTCGGTCACCGGCTGGATACAGACCGGCGAAAGATTTCCCAGGCCGAGCACGCGCGCCTTCATCTTGTCCCAGACCAGGGTTTCGAGCGTCGGGGATTGCGCAAACGCCGGTTGATACTGCGGCGCGATGGCGGCTCCGTTGTCGCTCATCTGTTCGGGCACGCTCATGTCAATGAATCCGCCCGGTGTTCCCGTGACTCCACTCAAACAGAAAACCACTTGGCGGTGCACAATGATGGGGCTCGGCGGCGTTGGCAACGTCCGTTGAATCACCTTGACCAGCCGGAAGTTCCCCCCCGAAGTCGCGCCATCATTGTCCGACCATCTTCGCCCGTGCGGGTTCGGCATCATCTCCCCGGTCATGGTCAGCATCAGCGGCTCTTCCCAGCCATTGAAGTAATTCAGCACCAGATCGTGATTGGGAACGGTCGAGCCGTCGATCGGCAGCGCGATGTGGATTTCTTTGCGCACGTTGTCGATCGCCACACACACTTGCGCGCTCGAAGTCTTGGTGAGCCGGTCCCACGTCCCTTGCTTTTCCTGCCCCACCTGCATGGCTACCCCTTGGTGATAGCGGTAGAGTCCGGAGTCCTCGTCGAAATAAACGATGAAATCGTCCGCCGCATCGAAGGCTCTTGGTCCGCAAGGTCCATGCCCAAACCAGCGCCGCGACACTCCGTACTCATTGGGAGTCGAAGAGCCGACGGTGATCTCATAGCCGGATTTTTCCTTCAACGAAATCAGTTCGCCCGAGATGGTCTCGACAAAGCCGCGCGTGCGCTCGCCATTTGATTCATTCACGCCCAGGATGCCACCGGGGCTTGCGATGTTCGCCGGATCGCCGGGATTCGAGAAGTAGTGGCTGGAATCCTGCCCGATGGTGTACACCATCATGTTCAGTCCGGCGCAGAAATAAACGTTCACACAGCTTGGGGCCGGGATGGTATTCAGTTGCGGCGTGACATCGTCGGCGTTGGCTAAATCGTTGTCGATGGCGTTGAGGATGATTCCCGGCAGTCCGCCCAGGTATCCGCCCGTGGTCGATGCTGCTGTCAGTGACGCGCTCTGCCAGGTGGCCGTCCCCGCGAGCGGCGTGGTCGAGCCGGGCAATTGATTCTGGCTCACCGAGAGCACTACGAATTGCCCGTTGAACGTGTTGTTGGCCGCACCCACAACCTGAATGCGCATGCCGGCTTCGAGATTCGACACATCGTTCAATTGCGCCGATACGATGCCCGAGGCGGCCCGCGTCATCGAAGTGATCGACTGCGGATTGTTTTGCCCCATGGCGGAGGTGGGTTGCGTGGGGACCAGGCTTAAAGTTCCGCCCGCAAAACCGGTACCCGGCCCCTGGCCCAAAAACTCGACACTGTTACCGGAAACTTGCGCCAACACGAACACGCCGTTAAACCACTGGCCGGTGACCGTCGCTCCATCCACTGGTCCAGTCTGGTTGCCGCTGATCTGAACGGTATCCCCTGGTACAAGGCCACTGGCAGATGAGAGCAGCGCGGTCACCGTGCCATTCTGGTTGCTGATGGAGATAATTTGCGCGGAGAAAGGCGTGACCGGGTCTTGCTCCGGGATGAAGGTAAACGGTCCTTGCTGGGTTCCTCCCTCCACACTCCAGGCCGCAATGTCTTCGGCAACAAAGGGGCCGCCTGGCGGCAGGATCGCGACCGGGGTCGGTTGCTGCACCCCGCTCGCACCTTCCGAGACTTCGCCGCCCGAGGAGGTGCTGTTCGGGCCGGGCTGGTTCCAGACCAATTCCTTGGCGCTACTGTTGACCGACGTCAGAATGAAAGCGCCGTTGTAGGTGGGATCGGTGACCTGGATGACGTTGATGGGAGTTCCCGCAACAAAACCCGCAACCGAGTCGAGCGTGGCTGTCACCACGCCGCCAGTGCGCGAAATCGCGGTGACATTACCTTGGCCTTGCACCGGAGCCGCGCCAGAGACCAGCGTTACAGTTCCGCCATCCCCGCCCTCCGCCGATCCCACTTGCGCCCAACTGCAGTACCATCCAGGGCCGTACAACTGCGCCAATATTCCGATAGCGGATCCAGCGGCGGTCAGGGTGTACGTGCCATCCAGATCCGAATCCGCCGCTCCGGCGACCACAACCGAAGCCCCTGGCACAAACCCAGGAAGAGGAGTCGATGGGGCTCCATTGCCGAAAAAGTAGGCAGTCACTTGATTGAGTTGGGAAGCAGGCTCCGTGGACCGTGAGATAAAAGTAGCCGGCTGTGCCGCGTTGGTGCCCACACCGGCGCCCGTGGGTGAAATCGTTCCGCCGGTTCCAGAAGAGTTCGTGGCCGTCTGATCCCACTGGACCGTTCCGCCGCCGTCGAGGTTCGGGGTAATCTCAGTGATCTCGATGTTGTTGCCATCAAAAGATGGATCCGACACTCCCGTGACTGAGATGATGGTGCCAACGCTCAAGCCTTGCAGGGAATTAACAATCGCCGAGACCACATCGGTGGTGCGGGTGATTTCCAAAATCAGGATGTTGGGCACGATGAAAGCCGCCGCGGCGCTGGCACTTTGCGCCGTGCCACCCGTGGAAGCTCCGTTATCCCCGGTCTGCGCCCAGATCAAAGTGGCGCCGCCGAACTGGTTGGGAGACGCACCCGTCAGGACGAAGCTGCCGTCAAATGACGTATCATCGACCCCGCTGATGATGACCGCTGCGCCTTGCGCGAATCCGGCAAGCTCGTCGACGGTGCAAGTGACGACATCGTTCGAGCGCTGGATAAACAGGACATTCGCCGTACCCGTGGCGGAAATCGAACTGAGAAAAGTGAACAGCAGCGGACTGTCGGGATCGATCGGGACCAGGGAGTCATTGAGATCCAGCCGTTCTACGGCCAGGTAGCGCGGGCCTCCCGAGCCCACGAAAGGAAGTTTGGTCAAGGCCGCGGTAGGCGTGCCGCGAGGCGTGTATAAGGTTCCGCTCGCAGGAATCGACGAGATAATGACCGGTTCATAAACCGGCGCACCGCTCGCGTATTGGTAGAAACTGATTGGTCCGGAAGCGCCGTGCGCGACCGCCGCGACGTAGACATTGAGGCACTTCAGAGTAGGCCACGCGATGACCGGATCGGTGAGCCCGAGCACCGAGATTAACCACTGCGGCATGCGCGGGCCGCCGTAGCCGGGGGCTCCATATCCCGGTAGCCCAGCCGGACCCGGTACTTCACCGGCCCGCTGAAAAAATATCTCAAACACGCTGTTCGCCGGAGTGTTGAAATACCAAATCGGCGAAGTCCAGGCGCTCTCTCCGTTCGCATTCTGATAGGCGAAGCAGACATACAAGTCTTGCCCAGCCGGAACCGAGCCGGAGGGCGCGCCACCCTGCCCCGTGATGTTGATGAGGGTGTCGGGAGCTTCCGGAGCGGGAAGAAATTGTTGCGCGGTGGGCGTCCACTCCACCCATACACTGGCTCCGTTGGGATCTGAGGCTTGCGCCGAGGTGTTGCTGTTTTCAACCGCAGCGACACTTACCGTCCCGCCCGTGCCGGTCGCATGAAACGACAGCGGGGCGCTGTAAAGGATGGAGTTAGTCCCAATAATCGCTACAGGATAGGTGCCGTTGAATTGAGGGTTGCTGACTCCTGCCACAACGATGGTCTCACCCACAGTCACGCCAAAGGTCGAGGCGACGACAATCTCGGCGTAGAAAGTTACCAGCCTTCCGTTGGTGACAGAGGTTTGAGTGGCGGAGATGATGGGCTCGGTGAAGGAACTGGGATTTATGTAGCCGTCAAGCGTGGGCCACGTCGGCTCCACATTTCCCGCCTGCCCCGGAACGATGCAACGGAACCAGCGATTGGGATTCTGCGACGTCCGGACAACATCCCCAACTAGATAGTTCCGCCCCGGCGTCCAGATCGCCCCAATCGGGTTTTGCGAAACCGGGCCGACCACACCGGTAGGCCCATCCATCACCAGCGGCGGAGTTAGGGCATTCATCAGGTTCGAAAACGCCAGGTGGATGCGGTTGTAGGCCTTCGCCGTCTGCATCGAGACGCCGGCCGGCAGAGTGAAGGGCGCACTGAGCGGAACCATCGTCCCCGAGCCGGTGGGCACTTCCTGCAACAGATCGCCGTTCGAGTCGGACGCGATGACGATCTGCTGGGGATTGTTGACCAGCACATCGAGCGCTTCCACTCCCGTGAAGTCCAGCGGCGCTTCCATGCCATAGGACATGGTGTGCTGGTAGCCGTCGCGCACCCGCACCGAGCGGCGGCGGAAGCGCATGTTGCGGCACACCACCGCGAGCCCCATGGGAATGCACGTGGCGTCGTCATAATCCGCACCCCCGCCTAGTTCTTTGTCGGGGAAGGGGAGATAGCCGGAGAAGTCCAAGAGAGGAAGGTCCTTAGACCGTCGGCGTTAGTTGTACTTCGCCGGGACGCGGCACTTGACGATGATGGGCTGCGCACCCGCCGCAACCAAATCGGCTGCCACGCTCGCGTAGGTGCCCGAAGCCAGTTCCGTGCCGCTCGTCGAGAAGATGCGCATGATGTAATTCGCGGTCGTCGGCGCAGTCGCGTTCTGCTCAATCTGAAATTCGTAGCCGTAGACCGACGGAACTTCAAATTGCGAAGCCGTGGGCAGGGCATCGTTCGAGCCGTTGATGACGCCGGGCAGCTTGGTGCGCGCGCCGTAGCCGGGATTCAGCGGCGTTTGGAAGTTGAGCACTTCCCCTTTGACGCCAATGGCTCCGCCCTGGGTGTAGCTGCCGGAGAGCACGACGCTGTAAATCTTCCAGATGATGTTTTCGCCCGCCGCGCGCTGATTGGAAATCCAGGTGAGGGTGTTGGCGCCCTTCACGAAGAGACCGAGAATCGCGCGCACAAACCAGAGGTTCAAGAGGAACGCAAAGCGCACACCGTGCGGCTTTTCGATCTGCTCGCCGAGGTAAGTCAGTTCTGTTGCCATGTGTGATTCTCCTTTTGAAACGAATTCTTTAGCCGACAATCGGCAGAGTGAAACCTCCGCCGCTATTCCCTCCCGGCCACTGGGTTCTGCGTCCGCCCAACTGCAAAGGCGCGCTCATCTGCGCTTTCGCCAGCATGCAAGCGAAATCATCCTTCGCGTTCTCGAAGTCAGAGAGGAACGCGGTGTGAATCTGCGCGCTTTCATCACCCGGCCCGTACTTCGAAATCGACTCACACGTCCAGTAGGCGAGTAAGTTGATGGCGCCCTTGACGTAGCTGGCGGCGTCATCCCCCGAGAAGCTGGGCAGGAAATCTCCGCGCACCCGCAGATCGACAATCTGATTGCACGGGCTGATCCAGACGGTGCCGCCGCGCCACTCGTAGGATTCGACGATGCCGGTATCGCTCGTGACCGTGCCGGGAATGGTGGAGGTATTGGTGTCGATGACCTTGCCGACCATCGGCACCGGTTGCCAGCTCTCATCGTCCTGCCCGGTGACCCGCCACTCGATGGCAGAGCTTCCGTCGGTCGAGTCCGGGATGACGAGATTCGCCAGCAGTCCGCCATCCGCCTGATACGTCGCTAAATTGACGGTGTTGGCGGGGACGCCGATCAAAACCACCACTTGGGTATCGAAGTTGAGCCCCAGCGCCTGAAAGCAATTATTCAGGTCGCGGTTGCGGATGTTGATCCACTTGATGATGTAGTCATAATCCGCGTAGTTCGACTTCGAGCCGAAGGCCGCGGTCAGCATGACTTGCGCGGTCGTCGCGGCGGTTTTGATCAGCCCCATTTACTTGTTCCCGTCTTTCTCTTTCTCTTTCTTCTCTTTCGTGTTCTCTTTGGCGGCGGCCCGGTTCAAATCGGCGACGTGCTCTTCGAGCGGCTTGATGCGCGGGTAGAGGCCAAGTTCCTGTAGCTGTGCTTTGGTCATGCGCCGCGCGGTCATCAGGCCGCCCGGCATCTCCTCGTCGTAGGCTGTGCCGTAGCCCGCAAAGGGGTCCACGATGTAGCCGCACTGGCAGCGCACCGTTCCCGCCTCGATGCGGCGCGGACAGATCGGGCACTTCGAGTGCTTCGATCCGGTGGCGGCTCCCCCGTGTTCGAGAAACCAGGCCGGAGGATCGGTCAGGGCGCCGACATTCAGCAGATAGTGAATGCACTGGTTCTTGCGGTTGCCCTTCACTTCGCGGAGCGCGACCTTATCGCCGGAGCGGTGCGCGTCGGTGGCGGTCGAGGCGATGTCCTTCATGTGGACGAGCATGCGGGCGAAGGCTTGCTCGGCGGCCTGGGGCAACGGCATGTACTCGTTCCAGCCCACGGCTGCTTTAAGTTCCGGGTGGAACCATTTCCCATCGGCGTTCTGCGGCAACTCCGCCCCTTCGTAGCAAAAGATTCCGCCCTGGGTGTTGAACATATTTTGCTGCCGCACCATGTCGCAGCCGAGTCCCATGGGCAGATCGACGGAAGCTTTCAGTTCGGCGTAGGAGTCGGTCTTGCCGGTGCCGCGGAATTTCGTCCCGGCGGTGATGCAGGGCGCGGTGATGACGTGGTGGGTGATCGGAATGCTGAGACCGTTCGCGAGCACGAGCCGGGGAAAATGCGCATCCCACAAGTCGCGTTCGCTGGGAACTCCGATCAGGCGCTTGCTCTGGTGCGCCGCCCCATCGAGCGTCAAAGTCCAGGGGCAAAACCGAATGACTGAGGCAGGCTTGAATCCTCTTGTTTCGGCATCGCGATAAGCTTCGTTGTAAACTTCGACCCGCTCCCGTTCGGCGGGAGCCATCAAGGGATCGGTGGTGATCGACCCGTGGGCAAATTCGCCGCGTCCGGCGGTGTGACCAATCGCAGAGGGTGCTGGCATGGTGTTCTCCTTAGTGGTGGTGCTTAGAGCCTGCCCCCGGAAGTTACTTTGAGGGTCAGGCCGGGTGGTGCTAAAGTCGTTGGCATGGACGGCGAATTCACGGTGACCGCTTCGGGCTTTTACGGGTTCGGCGTCGGCGATCTCATCGAAATTCAGGGCGCGGTCAACGATCAATTCAATACGCAAGCTGAAATCGTGGCCGTTTGCAGCGGGGGCTTGCTGGTAATGCGTCGGCCTTCACACTGGTCGTTCCTGCGCTCCCACTTCCGGCGCGCGTGGCTCGAATTCCGCTGGAAAGTCGGCGATGCATACTTGGAACTATGTGACATCTGGGACGAGGCGAAAACCGATTGGAGGTCAACGTTTTGAACCGCCGCAACTTTCTCCGCTCCCTCATCGTTGGCGGTGTCGCCACTGCCGCCGCGAGAACCTTTCCGTTCCGGGTGTTCAACTTCCCGAAGGAAGTAAAGCCGGTCAACGTTGCGCCGCGTCTCTCAAAAGAAGTTCTCGACCTGTGGCGACAGCGCCTCGAAGTGATGAATCTTTACGGCAGCGACGTGGAAGCAGAGTGGTGGATGCATCCCAAACAGTTGGCCGCGCTAAAAGAGCTTGGATTTGGGTCTCGACACATAGAAGTGCGAGTGGTCGAGCCTCCTATGCTTCTCTTCGGCTCTTCCGCGAGCACGTTGTTTGGGATTCCGATCAAAGAATGCCCGTACTTCAGGCCGGACGCCAAACCCGTGCTGATGGCGCCGTTTACCCACGACATCCGTGTCTCAGTTGCCGACATGGCCGATTTCTATTCCTTGACTTCGGAGCGTCCGCGCAATCCCTTCCCGCACTCTCCCGGCTTCTAAAGAACTTGAGAACACAAAACTGATGTCGTCTTTGTATTCCTTCGCCAGCTCGTCGCGTTCTTTCTTTTCGAGGGCCTGTTCTCGCGCGTGCGCTTCGCTCAATGCGGCCAGCGCGCGGAATTCCGGATCGGGAATCGTGTCCGGCTGATTGCGGTGATGCTCGAACTGCGTGATCGCCAACTCCATCAGAGAATACGGAGGCAACTGATCAAAGGTTGGGTAGTTCATCTGTTTTTGCGTCGGGTCGAAGAATTCACAGAACGTCCAGTACAACCCGCGCTCCGGCCACGGCCCAAGAATCTGCAAGGTGGTGCCGGGAACCTTCCACTGCTCCCACCACTGCCGCGAGCATCCTCCCGCTCCAGCTTCCCAGTGGACAATGACCCAGCCTTTCAGTTGCGGCCAGCGCCGCACCCAGCGCATTTCCTTCACTACGCGGAAAGCCTTATTGGTGACGTGCATCCCGGCGGGCATTTCCACCTGCACGGTGGTCTTGTGGGAAGTTCCTTCCTGCTTGAGCGAGACCGGGACGGTGACCAGCTCTTCGTCGAACTCCAGTTTGTTCTGTTCGAGACCTTTCACTCCGGGGAGGTGGTCTTCGAAGGCGCCGCCGGAAAGGTAGCGGACCTCGTGGGCGAGAACCGCCAGATAGTTGTTCTCGCCGTAGGGGTTCACTCCGCCGACGCGACGAAGGAATTGGTAGACCTCTTCGGTCGAGCGGCAGTTCGGCGGGAATTCGTTGTCGCGCCAGAGGGGACGTTTGATTGAAGTTTTCATTTCAATGGATGAAGCAGGCGAGCAAGAGAATCGCCGCGAAGCAGTAGAGTGAGAAGCGGTCGGTCATTCCGTTTCCGCCGGCAGTACCTCACCTGTCTGCGGATCAAGGGCGACGAATGCGTCGAGTTGGCCGTACTCGACTGTCGCCTCAATGGTGACGGTGGCGACTTGACAGTTGCAAGCTGTCGCTGCGGGATTGGCAAAAATCAGAAGCCCCACGATCTCGTGCTTGATGTTGTAACCCTTGCCGCGAACCAGATCACCGGCTTTCGCGGCGCGTCCATTTGCGTAGTGCATTGCGTGTTCCTCTTTCTTTGGAAAAAACGGATGGAGCAAGTCATCGTGCTTCGACTCACTCCATCCCGAAGGGAGTACGAACCAATCGAGAAACTTAGTACCCGAACGCGCTTCCCGCGGGCACTCCGCATCCGGTGATGACTCCCTGCGCTGCCGCGTTGTCGAGGTAGACCTGCGAGAAGTCCACCATGCAGCTTGCGTATTGCAGGTTGGGCGTTCCCCCGGAGTTGTAGGTGTTGTAGACGCGGCTGCCGAAGAACTGGAGCCAGTACGGATCGGCAAACTTCACCCAACCGAAAGCGTCGGGCACGATCATGTACCAGGCTTGCTGGTCGGCGTGCTGGCCTTTGACGATGATTTCTCCTTCGAGCGTGCAAGCTCCCCGGAAAAATGGGTCGAAGCCTTCCGCCTTCCCGCCGGTCATGGGAATAAATTCCATGTCGTAGCCGATTTCCTTCAGCGAGTTGATCTGGGTTTCGTGGGTGTACCAGAACGTGCCTTTCAGATCGTCTTCGCTGATGCGGGCGTTGCGCTGCAGCTTCAGCAGCATGATCGCCGAGCGGGTGATCGGGTTGCCGCCCATGTCGAATCCATTGCTGACGACCTGGGGCGTGGTGGCGCGCGGAATCCCATGGAGATTTGAGGTTGCCGAATAAGAAATCAGCGCGCGCAGTCCGTTGATCCAGACTGGGCTGCCGTCGGTCAGGCCGCCGTAGCGCACGATGTCGTTGGTGGCGGAGCCGGCGGGCGCGTTTCCGGCGTACTGGAAGCTGTTCTGGCTGCCCATGAACGCCGTTTTGTTGGTGATGGTGAGCGAGCCGCGGGTCACGTTGCCCGTGGGGTTGACGATGTCCGGGTTTTGCCCGATTTCGATGTTGCGGGCGCCGAAGGGCATGGTCGAGACGTTCGCCGTTCCGTTCGCCGGTGCTGCCGAGAGCGTAGCCAGGTTGCCGGTGCCGTCGGTGTGCAGACCGATGTCCAGCCAGTTCTTGTGCATGACGGTCAGGTCCGCGAGTGCTTCGGACACGACGTTGGCGACGGCGACCTGGTCGACCTTCTGGCCGATCAATGCCACTTCTTCGGTCCAGTTGGTGGAGACAGAAATGCCGGCGGGAGTGACGCCGCCGGCAATCCACGAAGGGGCGCTGCCGAGTGGGGCCGCGCCGCCGTCGGGATTCACGTAGCGGGAATCGCCGCCCGCGTTGGCAATCTTTTCCACGATGCGGAACAGGCGGTTCGAAACCCGGTCGGCGCGTATGTTGGTAAAGCGGCTGGCCAGGGCTTTCGAGGTAATCAAAACTTTGGGAATGCGCGTGGTCACCCGTTCGAGGGTGAGGTTGAGCATTTGAAAAACATCTAAGGTAGACATGGGTTAGGTTCTCCGTTGAGGTTGGGCGGGGGGCAGTTTCGCCCGCGCAGTGGTTTGCCTCTCGCAGTCTTTAGAGCGGGTCGAGCTTCATGACCGCTTTCCAGTACTCCGGGCCGCCTTCGCGGGCGTTGGGGTTTTCCGCCTTCGCCATTTCCATGGCCTTGGCGTGAACCTGATCCTGAGTGGCTGGAGCGGGATGACTCTGCGGGGTGGTTCCGGTGGTCTTCGGATCCATCCGCGCCGCGTCTAACTGTGAGTCGAGTTTTTCGTGACGTGCTTTACTCGCGTCGACCATGGGACCGCCGAGGTCGCCAACGATCGATTCGATGATTTTCACCACACGCTCTTGCATGTAGCTTTTGTTGAGGGCCACTCGCCGCTGCTCATAATCGGGAGCAGTGGGAGACAGTTGGTCGCGTTCCCGCCGATAGAGATCGTTCTTCAGCACCTGGTCGGTCAGTTCGTTCCAGACCATTTTGGTGATGCGGGTCTTCAGGGTGTCGTTCAGTGCGGTTTTGTCGAGGAAGGTTTTGATCGTCGGCTCGATGGCTTTCGTCGTCTGGTCGATGATGCGGTCTTCCTTTTGGTTCAAAGCTTGCGTCTGGGTGTTCGAGTCGCGCTCGCGGCTTTCCCGCTCGATACGATCGGCGCGGTCGAGGCGCTCCTGCACCTCGGGAGGTAATTTGGTAGGTTCGGTCTTCGGCCCCGGCATCTTGTAACCGTTCTTGACGAAGTTGCCGAGGAATTCAATCGCACCCTTTAGATCGGTGGCGTAGCTTTTCGCTTCGTCAGTCTGGGCCGCCTTCAGCATCATCTCGGCAAGCTCGCCAATCTTCGAGTCGCGGAATCCGGAGACGTTGTCGATCAGTTTTGCAATCGAGCCGTCGTTCTTGAAGGCTCCGGGGTTCGCGGGGTCGGGAATCGGCTTGCCTTGAGCATCACGCTCAAAAGAGAGTTCCGCCAGGTGCGCCATGAAGTTGTTGAAGTTGGCGGGATCGTTGCCGGATTGGATGGCGCCGAATTTGTCTTCAATCGCGAAGAAGTTCTTCGCCCCATCTAAAGCGGTGTCGGCGGCTTCGAGCGTGGGGAAGCGTTCTTTGTACTGGACGCCTTCTGCGGCCATGCGTGCGTTGGCAGTGAGGGTCTCAACCGACAAGCCTTTGTCTTTCAGGAAGGCCTGCACTTCCGGCGGGGCTTCGGCGAGCGCGGCGGTGATCTTCTCGGCGGGCAGTGGGCCGAGCTTATCGAGAGGATTGACTTCGGCGGCGGGTTTCGCTGCCTCTGCGGCTGGGTTGGCGGCTTCCGCGGCGGGCTTCGCCGGTTCTGCTGCGGGCTTCGCTGGCTCGGCGGCAGGCTTCGCAGCTTCTACCGCGGGCTGAGTCGTGTCGGCAGGCTTGGTGAGTTCCGCTGCGGCTTCGCTGGTCGCGTCTTTGACGATGTCGGCAATCGAAGGCTCGGCGGCGGGCTGCGAAGTCGTTTCCGGCGCGGCCGCGCTCGTCGAACTTGACGATGCTGCAGGCGCGGCGGCTTCCGGGGCGGCTACGGCTCCGGCGGCGAAAAACATCGTGCCGCCGAAAACAAACCAGTCCAGCAACTTGCTGATCAGTAAGTTCATGGGATTGTCCTTTGGGTTGTGCTTGAGGATGGGTGGTGCTTGGGGTTACTTCACGGGCTTCGGTTCCAACTGCTCTGCACTCCACGCATCGAGCGCGGGATGGGTGATAAACCCGACTGGCAGCGGCGGTCCGGGCAGGCCCACGATCTCGACCTGGCCATAGGTGCGGAGGATCGAGTGGGCCATGTCGCGCGCTGCAGGAGTCCAGCGCTGTCCGTTCATATTTAAGCGCGAGCCGCTCTTCGGAGATGTCTTCTTGTTGGTCACTGAATCGTCAACGGACTCGGCGTAGCTCCCGGCATCGGCGGCGCGGGCGTCGATTGCACCGCACCGGCAGGCAACGCCGGCGCTCCCGGCGGCTCCGGAGCCGGCGGACCATTCGGCGCACTTCCTGGACCCGGCATGGGCGGAGCCATCTGCATTTGCTGCAACATGCGCAGCTTTTCGAGATAGAGCATCAGGTTGTCGAAGCCGTCGGGGAATTCCTGCAACAACTGGCCGCCATTGCGTAATCCGTAGACCACCACCGCCTCAATTGATTCTTCCCAGTACTCTCGCAGCAGATCGGCGTTCGGCTGCACCGAACATTGCTTGATGGGCAGTCCGGTGACCGGATCGGCCACGGTAAGCGGGGCTTGCTCGATGAGTTTCGTGACGTCGCGCTGCACCCAGCGCCGGGCGTCCTCTTCCGGCAATTGCATATCCGGCGGCCCGAGGTAGCGGATCATCTGCCGGCGGTTCTGATAGTTATTCAGGATCTCCATCAGCACCGGGTTTTCTTTGCCGCGGGAGAGCACAAACTCGATCATCTTCATGTAGAGATCGCGCTGCTGCTCGAATCCCATGGGGTACGCCTGGTCCGCTTCGGGATGGGCGTGGGCTTTGCCGGCGAGATCGGCGAGGCGAATCGCTTCGTTCTTGAAGTCGGGGCTGTCTTCGTCCTGGACGACGTCGTACACATCATCGACCGCGTTTGCGGCGAAGCAATCCACGCTCTGCTCCGAGGAGCGCGCGGTTTCCTGCCGGAGTTGGTCCCAATCGCCCCAGAGCACGCCCATGGCGACTCGCAGCGCTTGCTCCTGGCCTTTGGCGGTGTCGATGTCTTTCTGCGTCCCGCCGTAGGTTTGGGGCACGATGCGGGTGAGCAACTGAATCGTCATCTTCAGATCGGCCGAACGCTTGAAGACCTGCTCGGAGATTTCGGTCTTGAATTGTTTGAACACATCGTCCATCGAGCGCGTCCCATCTTTCATGGGGATGCCGACCATGCGGCCCGGCTTCATGTGCTGGTTATTCAACTGCTGCCCCACCAGCTTCATGTTGTAGATGGTCACGCCCATCGAGGCCCGGTCGCAGTACTCCTGCAGCATGTTCTCGTTGTCGTTGATCTCGTCCTGGATGGGCATCGCCGGAGCTACGCGCGCCGGAGGGAAGAGTCCCAGATCGGTGCGCACCCCGGCCCACTCCCATTCTTTCCACATGGCGCATTTGCGGCCATCGAGCGGGTCGTCGCCGAGCGTTGCTAAACAAAGCCCTTCAGGGAATAAATCGTGAAGCTTGTGCGCGTCCTCGCGCTTGTCGAGGTAGTCAAAGGCGTCGGGTTGGTAGAACGTGCGGTGGTAGGTGGGCAACGTCTGCGGCGTGATCAGGCCGCGCTGAATACTGGGGGAAAGAGCGCGCATACGCGCAATCCGCTCAATTTCCCCGTCCGGGGAAGAGGTATCACTGCCTCGCTTCACCAGATCCCAGGCGTCCGGGTACATCCCGCGCAGGGCGCCGGAAAAGATTTCCGCTTCGAGATCGATCAGCGGAGTATTCAAGAGCGGCTTCGGCGAATCCGCCCGCGCGTAGGGCATGGCATCGATCTGCAGGCAGTTGTAGATGGCTTGCTGCACTTGCCCTTTCACGACTTTCTTCTTTCCCGTGACCATCGGCATCTTGGCGGTGATGCCGGGAAAGAAATGCTGCGAGCTTAAACGCAGGCCGCAGTTCATACACCAGGTCCCCTGGGGCTCGTTCGTTGGCGAGGTGATTTGCGCCGGATTATCGGTGCCGCAGTTGGGGCAGGAATAGCGGTGCGGGATGACCTGCTGAGACTGCCACTCGATCACGTCTTCGTAGGCGGGCTCGCACAGCCGTTCATCCATCGTCCAGCGGGTGTGGCGGAAGTAGCTGCCGGCGTAGAAGAAAGCCTTGAGCTGCTGTTCGAGCATCTGGCTTTCGTTGTTCTGCCGCCCGATGAGGCGCGCGGCCCGGCTGCGAGTCTCGGCCGCCCGGTTGTCGAGATCGTCCTCGGCGTTGTCCGGCCACCACTGGACTCTTGGGACGGAGGCTTTCAGGACGGAGACGTACACCCCTTCGAGAAACTGAATGTAGTTGTGGGCGTACTGGTAGAGGTTCGCGAGATCCGCCGCGTCCGATGCGCCCCCCAGTCCGCCGCCCGATTCCATGAACGGGTTGTAGTAGGAGTTGGTGTAGGCATCGAGCACGCAAAACTGGTTGTCCTTGGAATACTCGATGGCCTTCAGGGTGCCGCGAATCTTCAACCGGCGCTGGATGGCCCAGCTTTCCTTCAGCTCGCGCCGGATGTTCATCAGATTGCGGCAGATGTCCGGAGTCAGGCCTTTCTGGGTGAGCCGGTCCTGAATCTTCCCGAGAGCGGGACTCGAACGCGCAGGCTCGGCACCCTGTTTGTACTGGGAGGCGTCGATCGGCGGCTTCGAGAATAAACCGCTGGGTTGTGGGGTGAGGCCCATTTAGTGTTTCAGAGCGGCGACTTGATCCTTGAGTAGTTCGATTTCGGCCTGCTGCTGGTGAATCGCGTTCACCAAAGCCGCGACGATGGGGCGGTCGCCATTCGAGAGCGCGAGATATTCCTTCTCGTGGGGATGGTTGCAGGGAACTTTGTCGTAAATGGTTTTCGATTCGGGATCGGGGTTGGTGCTGAAGCATTCCTTGGTGACCGCTTCCGGCAGAACTGTTTGCAGATTGCGGGCGTTGAATCCGATCTGCTCCGGATTCGGCTCGCCGTCGTGAATGCTGTTGACCCTCTGGCCTTCCTCGTTCCAGTGGAAGTGGATGGGCTCGATAGCCATGATGGTGTCGAGGCCGCCGCGGTAGCGACTGAAAACTTTAAGCAGCGGATCGGACGAGGCGGTACAGACGGTGATAAGTCCCTGTGTGTAGGTTTGGGTCGCGGTGCACAGCGTCGTGCCGGAGATTCCAGCGGTTCCGCTGGCGCTGAAATTAGTGTTCGCGCGCACCGTCGCTGACGCCGTGAGATTAGCCAACTGCATGGTGCCAGTAGTCGTTCCCTGCGAAGCGCTTCCGCAATCAATGACCAGAGCCGAGGCGCGAGAGCATCCCGTGTCGCCATTCCAGGAGAGCGGGCTGCCGCTGGTCATGCTGAGAGTGGTGAATGCGCCTGCGGCGGGAGTAGTTCCGCCGATGGCTGCCGGAGAAGCGAGATAGGTGGCGAGAGAATTAAAAGATGGGCTGCCAGTCGAACCTGAAACATTGCCGAGAAATGTTCCCGTCGCAACGTTGGGCGCTAAACTTGCGGTCACGGTTCCTGATGTCGTAACGGCGGAGCTTGGCGTCGAACTGAGAACCGTACCATCTCCCGTGAACGTGACGCTGGTGACGGTGCCACTGCCACCACTCGCCGTCATCGTCACCGTCGATCCCGACGCCGTACAGGTCATCCCGGTGGAGCAGTTGAGCTTCGCGTAGCCCAGCCACGTCCCAATGGTCGTGCCTGCATTCTGGACCTGCAGGATGAATTGTTGCGGGCTGGCGGCCATGAGGATCACAGCCGCACAACAGAGCAGGGTAAGGGTGGCGAGTAATTTGCGTTTCATTTGCAGGGGTGTTCGCGTGAGGAAAAGCCGGACTACATCTTCCGTCGGAGTTTATTCGCCGGATGATCGGACGGAGGCATATCGTCGGCGTCGGGTTCGCCTCCACCACTCTTGCCTTCGTGCGCGCCCATCAAGGCGTCGAGATGTTGGTGGAGTTGGGCGCGCTCGCCGTGGGCGAAGAGCTTTTCGTTCTTCTGATCGTCGCCGCCCATCATCATCGGAGCATCTTTGCCTTCCGATTCGCGCACCGGCTCGTGACGCACTTCGTAGTGCGTGCCCGCTTTTGGGGTGATGTGGATGCCGTGCAACTTCTTTTGCTTCTTCGCCATAAATTCTCCTACGCAGTCGCCGCCGGGGCTTTAGTCTTCTCCAGAATCTGCGCCATCCGTTCCGCCGCTTCTGTTTGTCGCGCACGATCGCGCGCCGTCCGCGCTTCCGCTTCGGCTTTTTCTAGGTTCGAGGAGGTGGCGATTTCCAACTGCCTTCGCCGCGCCGACATGTTGGGGGCGGTGTCTACCGGGTTCGGCTCTTCTTGCTTCACCTCGGGCTGGGGAGCTGCAGCGGATTCTTTGCCGATAAAGCGTTCGTCGATATGGAAGCCGGTCGAGCGGAAGCTGATCTCATCCACCACACGGGCGTGGGCGTACTTCAGCTCTGCCAATTCGCGTTTCAGTTCGAGGATCTCGCGCTCGCGATCGGCGTAGCGGGAATTCCAAACAAAGGGACACCAATTCATTGCGCTCTCGCTTTCCGCGCCGCTTCCCAAGCCTGCCCATGGAGGCTGCAGCTCCAATCGCGGGCGTAGCGGTTCTGGGTCTCCATGACGGCGTCGATAGCTTCAGTCGCGAGATCGGCCAGTTCTTGCGGATTAGCTGCGTTCGACTCCGCGCAACTCATATCGGCAACCTGCTTCACGACCACTCCGTCACCATGACCTGGGTTGCCGTCCCCGTGGCCGAAATCACCTTCATGTAGGGCGTAGCGGCAATCGTGTTGTTCGCCGGATCCGTCATCGCCGGAATTGCGAAGCCCAGCTTCGCTCGATAGGTGTCGTCACCGCCCGACCAGATTTGTCCCGGCAGGAGCGGGTATTCGTACACGTAGCCATCGTCGGGCAAGGTGATAATCAGACCTTGTGGGGCATAGGTCACACTGTCTTCCGGCGGGCACTCCTGAATCTCCACGTACTTGGCGAACTTGCTGGCGCTGATCAGGACCAGGGCGCCGCCGCTGGCGTTGACGTCGACGAGGGTCCGCTTGGGGTTGGTTTGGCGGGTTGTGGGTTCGGTCATGGGGTTACGCTCTTTTCGGGTGGGCGCGGAGTTTGTGGAGTGGATGGTCTTTGTTCGCGGCGACGTGCCCGGGGAGCTTCGAGAAATCCGTGGAGGCTTCCCACTCTTTCAACTTCTCGGGGCCGCCGATCTTCTCGGGGTGCGCCTCAAGAAAGCCTTGCTGGGCCGTGGACTTGAACGGCATAACGCTCCTCACTGAATGGGGCCATGCGTCTACGAGGTTGCCCGGTGTCCAGCCCGAACGGGTCTTGCCGCTCCTGCACTTTCTTGTAGGGGCACAGTTCGCTGTCTTCGCGATGGCCGGTGGCTCCGCACGTCGCGCAGGGACGGAAGCGCGGGTTGGAGTTGACGTAACTCATCCCATCCGTTTCGGTTTCGCCCGCAACTGCTGCAGGGGATGATCCGCACCAGCACTCTCTGGCATGCTGCCGCCAGGTTCGCCGCCGCTTTGTGATTCGGAGCCGAACTGGCAATTGCCGCAACTAAACGCTTGGGTCGATTGATCCTGTGGCTCGAACTCGTTGCAGCAACCGAGATCGAGCGAGACTCCGCCTTCGACGTCGACCTTCGAGCAGTCGCCGTCCTTCTGAGCGCCGGCCAATTCCATGTAGCCGGCTTGCTCTTGGGGAATCTTTGCGGTGTTGTTGGGAGGCGCGGACGGACCCGTGCCTGCCGCTGTGGTTGCAGCGGAAGGGGCGGACCCGCCCGGCATTCCAGGGAAAGAAGAAGCCATCGGAGACCGCCTTTTTTAGAGAACTTCGATGTGGAGGTCGATTAACTGCGGAGGCGTGGTCGATTCTGCCGCCGTGGTCTGCAGGAATTCGACGAAGATCAAATCCTGATCGAGCACGTCGGCAGTGATCGCTGCGGTCGCTGATTCCACTGCCAGGTTGCCGGTGGTGGTTCCAGCCTGCAACTGCTCAAGCATGAAACCGCCGGGCATAATGGAGCCGGTCGTTCCTGTGCCATTCACGGTCATGGTGCAATCGAGATGGAGTTTGATCGCAGCCGTGCCTGTGGCCGTGGTTTCGGTATCGGTGCAGACGGCTTTCGGCGTTCCTGTGGTGAAATCGGTAGTGTCGCCGATCCCGGTCAGGAGTTGGATGGTGCCGCCGGTCGAGGGCGTCAGGGTGACGTTGCCGGTGATGTGGAGTGTCGCCGGGATGAAATTGAGATACCCGGGCGGCAAAGCCACTGTACCCAGCACCACCGCCTGTCCCGCAGTCAAAGCCGGGGCGACGGTGAACGGCCCGTAGTTCTGCTCAAAACCCACGAAAGGCCGCGGCGAGGGCGCGTAGGCGTAGGTGGTATGAGTCTCGAAGTTCGGGTTGTAAGCCGCTGCCACGCCTCCTGGGAAGGGATACAGCGCAAAGGTGGTCAGTGGCTTTGGAACAAAGGCGTTCGACCCCGTCTGGCCATAGGTGGCGTTGGTCACGGCGCAGGCCGGCACGATTGTTTCAATCGGGGTCAAGGTGCAATAGGTCGAGCTGGCCGGGAACCAGTAGGCCGTGGCATACGAGAGCCCGATGCCGAAGACGTAACCCACCGCACCGGTAGAAGCTGCGGGCGCGACGATCTCGATCTGCACGGCGCCGGCCGAGGTGTAGTTCGCGGTGGCCGATGCCTTGCCCACGTTGCCCAGGGCATCGACATATGCGACCCAGCCATACTGCGCGGCGTTGGTGAAGCCGCCGGAAGCGACGGCAATCGAGGTATCGCAAAAGGTGTGTGTGCTGGTGCAGTTCGAGGCGGAGCCCACCAAGGTCGTGGGCTGTGCGAGAGCCGTCAGTCCGGAGGGTTGCGGATTCCAGTATTGCACTCCACTCCAGGACGTCGCGGTCGCACCGGGGCCAGCCGGGGCGCGTAAGTCAACGAGTTGGACGCCTGGATAGACCAGGGCCGCGGTCAACTGCGCGTTGGTGATCTGCGAGGTTGACTCGATCACCACATCGCCGATGCCTTTCGCCATGGCGTAGTTCATCGCTTCTTCGAGTCCGCCGTCGTTCGAGCTGACCGAGAACCCAGGGTTCGAATGCGTGTTCGCGAAGGTTGCGGTGAAGGTGCAGTTGTACGGGCTCACCGTCGAAGGACCGGTAACGACTGTCGGCTGCGTCACGGAGGTTGGCGTGACCGCTTCCGAGTTGGTTCCGTCGGTGATGTAGAGCGGCACGTTCACTGCGATGGGATAGAACTCCTCGTAGCCGGTGCCGACTTTGATGTAGCAGCCGTTGAGCGTGACCGTCTGCGCGCCGGACGAGATGCCGGTCTGCGACTGAAACGCCCACTTGCCGAATTCGTCCGCCATCACCGCACCGTTGGCGTTGGCGGGGAATTTCGCATTCGCGAAGCTCTGGCCGAACGCAAGGCTGGTTGCGAGCAGCAGGAGTATTGAAACGACCGCGTGAATAGTGGGTTTGAGCGACTTCATGTTGCCTCCGAATGGGTTTTTTGTGAGCTTTTTGTACCTAGTGAAAACCAAGCGAAAACCTAGTTGCCGGATTGCGTCGAAATCGATGCGGAATGCTGCGAACGCCGCCACAGTGTTGTGCGCGATGGGCCTTGTTCGCCGATTTTGGGGCCGGGACGTTTTGCGCCTCGTTTGCGCATGCCGGCGCAGATGCGCTCGGCGATCAGGCTGCGTTCAAACTCTGCGACGGCACCGAGGATGGTGAACACGAGTTTGCCGTACAGCGTTGAGGTATCCACCGATTCGGTGAGAGAAATGAAAGCGATTCCGTCCGACTGGAAACTTTCGAGAGCTGCGAGCAGGTGCTTCGTGGATCTCGCGAAGCGGTCAAACTTCCAAACCACCACGGCATCGAAATCCTGCCGGCCGCGTTTGGCGTCGGCCATGAGCTGATCCAGCTCGGGCCGCGATTCGGTGGCGCCGCTCCATCCTTTGTCGACGTACTCTTTCGTAACCACCCAGCCGCGGGAAGCACACATTTGCCGGAGCGGTTGGAGTTGGGCTTCCGGATCCTGGCCCTTGAATGCATGATCGAGTCGGCCGGTCTCGCCATTTGCGTCGAGGTCAGCTCGAGGATGCAGCCGTTCGCTCTTGCCGCAGACCTGGCAAATATCCTTGGAAACCCTTGCATATAAAGCCACTTGGCGGATGACCGCCGCTACCGTCTCTTTGCTATTGCGTTGCATTGAAAGGGGTTAGCTGTGTTTACTAAGTAGTACAATGGCGTGTAAGTCGTTGATTTTCCAATTCACGTGAATTGGAACGGGCGTGCAACAATTGAAACAGGGAAACCCCCCCGAAACGAGGGTTCGCGGTCCTCTTCGCCGCTTCCGGAGCTGGCTAGAACCGGGTCTTGTGACTCGCTTTGCTGGCGCGAGGAGCAGAGCTGCTTCACGCCACCACGCTCTCGCTCCGCGACACCCGCAGCGACGAACTTAAGGAATTCAGGAAGAGCCGGCGGGATTCGACGCGCCAGGCGTCGAAGGCTAAAGGGGGCGTTTCGAGGATCCCGCAATAAGCTCGGTAGGTTTCGTAGGCCTGGGCTTCGTTGCGGTCGGGAGAGGTGACGCGGACGAGAACAGCGGTCGGGGTTTTAATCGAGGAGGGCGGAATCGACCGGACCGCGTTGGCAGAGGATCTCATTCGAAATCAGGCGGCTTTCGGGATCTCGCGGTCTTCGCGCCGGCGCCGGGCCGGGGAAGGGAACTTGATGGGCTTCGAAACCAGTTCCCAGAGAGTTTCGATGTGGCGGAGTTGGCCCACGTAAGCCTCGTACCGTTCAACCCATGGGCTAACTGGCGGGTAATGCCCTCTGCCGGATTTCGGAGGACGACCGAGGCGCTTCATGCGTACAGTCCTGCCAGTGTATCCAGTCGCTTGCGGTCAACCGGGCGGAGAGAGTCGCTGCCTCTTCCCAGTTTGCGGTCGAGAAGCCTCTCCCAGATGAAGTCAACCGCGTTCTGCACGTAGCGCGGATCGGCGGTGAGGCGGGCGCGGGCCAGGCGGCGCAATTCAACCTCTCTATTGGCGCGTAGCTCTAATCGCTTCTCTCGTTCGTATTGCTGTTCGGTCATCGGAATAGCTGATAGAGGTAGGCGGCGATCTCTGGGGCTCGCATCAGAACTGCGGTCACGATAGCCACCACAATCGAGTTCCGGAGCTTCAGGTTGTAGACATCGTGCTGCACCTGTCCCACGGAAGCCTGGACGCCGCGGATGTGATTGCCCTGGACGTTCACGGCTTCGAGCAGCGCTTCCGGCCGGGCATGTTGGGGAGTCATGTACTGGGCGCGGCGGTCGATCTGCTTATAGGTGCCGATTCGCTTGGCCCGTTCGATGGCTTCGCGGTCGCAGTCGGAGATGGGGGGATCGGTGGGCAAGGTGAAGCTCACGCTTGAGAGAATTCCTCGAACTCGTCCGAGAGCCTGTAGCCAAAGGCTCGGATGGTAAGAATGCGCCGAGCGCCGATTTTCTCCCGCACCAGGTTGACTAGAACGGCCAAGCGGTTTGTGCCCGGATCGAAGTCAATCTTCCACACGCCCAGCATCAGCACGTCTTCAGCGACGCCGCGCGGGGCGTTGCGCATCAGGATCTCCAGTAATCGAAACTCGTTGCGCGAGAGTTCCGCGATCTTCCCGTCAGGCAACTGCACTTCATGGTCGTAGCGGTCCAGGCGGAGGCGGGCGATCTCCACGAAGCGTCCGCACTCGCCGCCGCGCAAGCAGGCGCGAGTCTCGGAAACTGTTTCGCCGCTCTTGGTCAGTAGCATGGAGTTTACGCGATGGCTGAAGCGGGTACGGGACGCACGGGGAGAACCTGGTGCAGGAAGAAGCTGCGCGAAGAGGGATGGAGCAGCTTGCGGTGGTGACGGGCGAAAATCGATCGATCTCCGGCCATCGGGGTTTCGTAGTGCAGCTTGTCTCCGTAGCAGTGGGGCTTTGAAAAGGGGAGTAAGTTGCCGACGCCGAGGGGTCCGTCAA